>Ga0209013_10005663_pt1 | contig 10706 bp, 9 predicted proteins | sample Cruoilmetagenom2_FD_187291 | JGI IMG/M metagenome (GOLD analysis project Ga0209013, IMG submission 187291) | Oil polluted marine microbial communities from Coal Oil Point, Santa Barbara, California, USA - Sample 2 (SPAdes) (version 2) | ecosystem: Environmental > Aquatic > Marine > Oil seeps ...
CCTAGAAGCTAACGCATCTATTACTATTACTAAGTCTGGCTTTACTTTTTTAACGACTCCTTCTATTATTTCAACAGTTTCTATCCCCGTTTGGCCCATTACTCCAGGGGAAATTGCACATACTGAACCAATCGATTCATCTATTTCATCAGGTACATATTCTATTAAATGTCTTGTTACTAGTAACTCAGATATAACCTTAGGCCCTAATGCATCGGCTGTAACATATCTATTACCAAGTCCAACAACTAATATTTTATCTTCTTTATTTATTTTTATAATAGATGAAATTTGCTCTATTGTTGCCTTTATTATTTCTTCATGAGAATCCATATCAGATTCTTTCATTGAAGGAGATTCAATTGTAATATAATTACCAATAGGTTTATTCATTATCTTTGACCCATTTTCATCCAAAACCTCAACTTTAGTAACAGTTATATCCCATTCCTCATCCTTGTCAACCGTAAGCTTTACTCCTGATATTTCCTGTTCTTCATCCTCTGTAATCATTTCTCTTGTTTCTAATGCTAAATCTGTTCTAATATTGTTTTTCCAATTTTTTTCAGTGAAATCCATAATAATCCTCCTTTTATAATTTACATCTCATGTAGCTATTCTTATTTTTTTCACTTTTCATATATATATTCATTGACTTATTAATAATTGTCTATTATACTAATAGAGATCCTTTTATTATGCAGCGCCATGTATAATAAACAATTTAAATACAGGAGGAATACTAATGGCAAATATTAAATCAGCAAAAAAAAGAATTAAGGTAATCGAAACAAAAACTTTAAGAAATAAAATTATTAAATCTGAAGTAAAAACAGCAATCAAAAAAATTATCTCAGCTATTGAAGCTCAAGATAAAGCTTTAGCAGAAGGACAATTACTTCAAGCTATTTCAGCAATTGATAAAGCAGCTGCAAAAGGTATTTATCACAAAAAAACTGCTTCTAGAAAAATTTCTCGTTTAACTATTATGGTTAATAAATTAGCATAACTCGAAAGAGTTATGCTTTATTTTATGCAGGAAAGTATGTGTTTTGCTTGCAAAGAATCGTACTTTCCTAGCAAAACAAAAAAAGTGGCAATAGCCACTTTTTTTGTTTGCTTATGTTTATTTACCTACCGATAATATCAATATTTCGACACCTATATCTCCTCTTATTTTACCTGTTTTAATATCTAAATCTGTTTTCAAGCATTCTTTAAGTGCTTTTTCAAGTACTTCTATCGAATATTTACTACTTTGAGCTATACATTTATTAGTAACAAAATATGGAATTCCTAACTTCTTTGAAATCATATTTTGATTACATCCATCTTTAATCAATAATTTTGTTTGAAACAGCAATCTTAGCTGTCTAGTTATCATAAATAAAATCATTATTGGGCTTTCATTTGACTTTATTAATCCGTGAAATATCTCCAAAGCTCTTTTTTGTTGCTGCATCCCCATAGCATCAATCATATCAAATATTTTCACTTCAACCGATTTTATACTAATTGCATCTACATCTTCTTTTATAATAACTTTTTCTTCACCTTTATAATCTGATAGTTTTTCCACCTCAACAGATAAGGTATCCATATCATTTCCAATAGTTTGAACCATATACATTCCTGTATTTGGGTCTAATAATTTATCACTGTTTTTAAATTTATTAATTAACCACCTTATTAACTCGGTTTCACTTGGATGATTTATTTCTGCTATATATCCATATTTTTTTACTGCTTTATATAATCTGTTTCTTTTATCTACTTTATCTTCAACGAAAATAACTATTGTTGTTTTTGGAAATTCCCCCAAATAATCAGCTAATAGCGTACTATCTTCATTTTTACCACTAACAAAAAAATTTGAATGTTTCACGATTATCAATCTTTTATCCACCATAAATGGTAATGTTTCAGACATATCTATAATTCCCACTGCTTTCATATCACTTTTTTCAATAATGTCTAAATTCATAATTTCTGAACCATTAGGGACTATCTTTTCTTTCATTTTATTTATGTAATACCTTTTTAAAAATTCTTCTTCTCCATAAATTAAATAAATATTTTCAAAGTTGTTATTCTTAATGTGTTTTTTTAAGCTTACCATACCGATCCCTCTATCCGAATTTTCCTAAAATCTTTATAAGACACGAAAAAAAATAAACAAGTTTATTTTTTAAACGTACCTAACATTGATTTTAGCTTTAAAACCTTTTTATTTATTGTTATAATAATTGCACCATCATCTGCAGTTACAAATACTTCTACATTCCTATCTTTTAGTCCATTTAACACTTGTTTATTAGGATGTCCATATATATTATTAGCACCACAACTTATAACCCCAATACTGGGAGTTATCGTGTCTAGAAACCTTCCAGTTGTAGAAGTACTTGAGCCATGATGTGCAACTTTTAATACTTGGAATTCATCTTTTAATAAATTATCTTCAAGATATTTTTCTTGCTCTTGTTCAATATCACCAGTAAACATCATCTTTAGCTCTTCATACTCTAAAGATAAAACTACTGAATTATTATTTATATTATCGAAGTATATCTCTCTTTGGGGTAATAAAATATTAAAAATAACTTGATCTAAGCATATTCTATCACCAGTAGCTACTTTTGTTATTTTAACATTTTTATCATTTGCTTTACTAATAAATTCATTATATAACTCTATACTTGAAAAATCAACATCGCTAACAATTATATTATCAACATGTATAACGTCTATCAGCTCTATTAATCCTCCAATATGATCTTCATCTGGATGAGTCAAAATCATAATATCTATCTGATTTATCCCCTTAAAATCCAAGTATGATTCAACTACATTTTTATTTCTTTTGCCTCCATCAATAATTATATTTTTCCCATTTTTAGTATGTATAATTTCACTATCTCCTTGTCCAACATCCAAAAATATAATCTCTAAACCAGTTCTGACATTACTTATTAACGAAAACATTATAAATAGCACTATATTCAAACCCGCCAAATATCTTTTCCATTTCATATTAATTTTTACATTGTTATAAAACAGCATAATTAAACAACCTATTGTTATATAATATATAATAATTACATAAAAATTCGGTCGCCCTAATAAAATAGTCGAACATGGTAATTTCAGTACCACTTCTCCTAATTTCGAATATAATCTCAATATATAATACACTATTCCTATAAAAAATTGTCCAATAGAAATCGACACTGTTCCTATTAATCCACCTATTATAGCAAACCCTATAACAAACATTAATAAGGGTACAACGATAATATTTAATAATATTCCATAAATAGGTACTTTATAGAAATAATAAGAAATAATAGGCACCATAAAAATTGTCACACCTATAGATGCACCCATAATTTTTCTAAAATATATGGGAATAAAAAACATTTTATCAGCTACAGGTGCAAAAATAATCAAGCCTATGACAGCACTAAATGATAGTAAAAATCCTACTTCAAACAAAAAAAGTGGCTGTTCTAATAAAATTATTAATCCAGCTAAAGATACAGTAGTATATATGTCTGATTTTCTATAAAATACTTTTCCTAGAAGCAATACACTTGTCATAATAAACGCTCTTCTTGTTGAAATAGAATTGCCTGTAAAAATACAGTACATACCTAATATAACCACAATTAGTATTGAAGTTATTCTTGGGGGACATTTAATGAAATTAAGTATATAAAATATAAATCCAGCAACTATAGATATGTGCAATCCTGATATTGCAAATATATGAGCTATACCCACATTTTGATAAGTTTCCCTCGTATTTGAATCCAAATATAGAGTGTCCCCAAGTACCATGGCTTTGATTAAACCTGACTCTTGTTTAGGTAATAACTTATCATAGATATCTTCTATTTTAATTCTTAATAGATATAAATTTTTTTTAAAATTCAGACCACTAGTTTTCTCTATTTTACTTACGTATCCATTGCATTTATAATCAATATTTTGTATTTTAAAATAAAAATATTCATTATACCCTCCTGGATTCCTTTGTTTTTTACCATTGGAAACCCTGCCTTTAACAGTTATTCTATCGCCTATTCCAATATTGTCACTACCACTTAAATAACAAATCACATTATAATTATCATCTGTTTTTAATATAATTTTACTTTTATCCGATTTTTTAATTTTTAGCACTTCACCAGATATTACTACGGTATTGCCATCTTCTATAACTTTCTCTTCACTAGTATGGCAATAAAAATTTATTATTCCAAAAACCAAAAATATATAACCTATAATAATAAATTTATTTTTTAACTTAGATGCTAAAAATGCAAAAAAGCAAAAGCTAACTATTAATATAATAATCATAATATTCCAAGTATAAAGTTCAGCTATAAAAATCCCTAAAGCATATAACAATACAGATATTAATAATGGTCTTTTCATATATTCTCCTATGAATCCTATTTTCCCCATTATTAATGTATCCATAAATTATATATATATTCTATTTAGGTATCTAAAGTAAAATAGACTACCATACTGACTAGTTATTTGTTTGAATATTAATTATGTATAATACCCATTTACATCATCTTATTTAATGTTATTCTTATTATAATTTTGTTTCAACGGTAATGTGACTAAAAATGTAGTACCTACTTGTTCTTTACTAATTGCTTTAATACTTCCATTATGTCTTTGGATTACTCCCTGTGAAATTGCTAGACCTAACCCTGTGCCTCCTGTGGCTCTATCTCTCGTCTTATCTACTCTATAAAATCTTTCGAATATTTTATCTTGATACTCTATTGGTATTCCTATACCAGTATCACTTATTCTAATATACCCATTATATTTATCCCTATCAATTATTATAGTAACTTTTCCATTACTTACATTATATTTTATTGCATTTTCTATTATATTAGATAAAGCTAAAGTTATCTTCAAACTATCTACCTCAATAAAAACTTTATCTATCATATCTATAGTCAAATCTATATTTTTTTTAAAGGCAAGCGGCCGTAGTCTATTAACTATCTCATTCAACAACTGATTAATATTAATCAATTGAACTACTAAAGGTGCCTTTTTAGCATCTACTTTTACAAGCTGTAATAAATCGTTTATTATTTCATTTTGTCTATCTATTTCAGAATTAATATCACAAAGAAATTCTTTGTATATTTCTGGCTTAATATTATCTTCTAACATTAAAGATTCTGTTAATACTTTAATAGAACTAAGTGGTGTCTTTAATTCATGAGAAACATTAGAGACAAACTCCTTTCTAGAATTATCAACTTCTAATAATCTATCAGTCATTTTATTAATTGTATTACCTATCTCTGTTATTTCATCTTTTCCTTTAATAATAACTTTTTCATTCAAATACCCTTGTGTAATTTTATCTATAGTTTTTTTAAGTATACCTAAAGATTTCACAAGAATTCTTGATATATAAATAGACAACAACATTTCAAATAATAATACTATACCAATGATTATAAAAATAGTTCCTCTTACATCTACTAGTGGTTCATAAATGTCCTTTACTGAACTAGTAATATGTAATATTCCCAAAACACTTTCATCTATTGGTTTATTATTTTTTTCAACAATTGGAAAATATAAGTCCATCTGTTTATTTTTTTTATCCACATGAAAAACTTCTTGATCTCTTAAGCATTGTATAGTTTCTTCTATTTCTAATATTTTACCTATTTCTTTTTTTTCTGAACTTTCTACAACTATTCCATTACAATTAATAATTCTAATGGAAATAAAATTATTTTGCGAAATATCCATAAAATTTTTATTATTCTTTTTTTCGTAATTTATTTTCTTATTATTTAACTTTCCATTTTCAATTATTTCCTCAGAAATTGTAATTGCTTTTTTAAGTAATACATCTTTTCTTTGTTTAATATAATAGTCTTCTAGCGCTGAATAATACATAAATGAAAAAATACAAATTGAAGTTATTGATATGAAAATAAAGGCACCTAAAAGTTTAAATCTAATAGTATTGTACCATTTTATTGTATCAGTCTTTAAAATAATAACCAACTCCCCATTTTGTGTTAATATACACTGGCTCGCTAGGACTTGACTCTATTTTTTCTCTTAATCTTCTAACATGGACATCAACAGTTCTTACATCTCCGGGGTAATCATACCCCCACACAACGTCTAAAAGTTTTTCTCGGCTATAAACCTTCCCTCGATTTGATACTAAAAGTTCTAATAAATCGAATTCTTTTGCAGTTAAATTAACTTCCTTCTCAAATACAAATACCCTTCTACTGTCAAAATCTATTTTTATATCATCAATTTCTATTTTTTGAATATTTTCTTCTTCTAGTGCTTTTGTTCTCCTTAAAACAGCTTTCATTCTAGCTTTTAATTCAAGTATGTTAAATGGTTTTGTAACATAATCATCAGCTCCATACTCTAGCCCCATTATTTTATCCATATATTCACCTTTTGCTGTTAACATGATAATTGGAACAGTTGAAAATTCTCTAACTTGTTGGCAAACACCTAATCCATCAATTTTTGGTAACATAATGTCTAATAAAATAATATCATATTCATTTTCTTTAACTAACTCCAGTGCCTTCTCTCCATCATAAGCAACATCCACTAACATATTATCTTGTTCTAAACTAAACTTTATTCCTTTAACTATTAACTTTTCGTCATCAACGACTAATACTTTTTGCGCCATTATAAAGCCCCCTTAACTAATTTACAATAATTTTTTCTTTTATTTTTTCATAAGTTGCTTGTCCAATACCAGTAACTTTGATTATTTCTTCTATAGATTTAAATCTATTATTTTTATTTCTATATTCTATAATGCTAGTTGCTTTTACTTCACCTATACCTGATAGTTGCTTTAGCTCTATTTTACTTGCTGTGTTAATATTTATCAAGGAATTATTTTCATTAATACCTTGAATTTGATTATTTTTTTCAAATAAGTCTATTTGTTGCTCTATTTCTCCATAAGAAGGTATATAAATCTTTTGTCCATCTTTAATAATATCGGCTAAATTTATTTTTGATAAATCTGCTTCATTAGTAGCTCCACCAGCAATATTAATGGCATCTGCCACACGGCTACCGCTTTCTAGTTTATATAATTTATTAGGATTTATAATTGCGCCACAAACATGTACTACTAGTTTTTTCTTCTCATTAGTAGGATTTACTTGATTTTTCACTTCTTTTTCTACTTCTTTATCACTGTTTTTATTTTCTTCACACAAAGTTATAATCACTTCATCCTCACTATATTTTTCTAATGAATAATTTATATACGATACGCCACATATTATTACTATAAATACTAATAACACTAATAAGCCTTTATGTTTTATAAAACTCATAATACACCACTTTTCAAATGTTTATTTATTTGATATACTAACTGTTATTAAAGTATTACACTTTTTATACTAATAATATTCCTAAATAAATTAATAATAATTCAATTTAATAAATATTTTTTATTTTTTCACAAAATACTCAAATATAGTTTTAATTACGAAAGGAGCTTAAAATGCTAAAATTTTTAAAATTTTTCATTTTTATTATTACACTTAACTCTATGAATCTAAATGTATATGCAGATTCTGTTAATGTTACAGCAGACTCTGCCATTTTAATAGAGGTAAAAACTGGCAAGATACTGTATGAAAAAAATATTTCCAAAAAACAATACCCTGCTTCTATTACAAAAATAATGACAGCCTTGCTGGCACTTGAAAATAATGATTTCAGTGAAACATTAACTTTTTCCCAAAATGCTATATATGGCATCGAACCTGGAAGTAGTCATATCGCCAGAAAAGTTGGTGAGGAAATAACCCTTGAACAAGCTCTAAATGCACTATTATTAGAATCCGCTAATGAAGTTGCCAATGGTATAGCAGAACATGTTGATTCTTCAATTGAAGAATTCGCAAAACATATGACCAGGAGAGCTGAAGAACTTGGAGCTAAGAACACAAACTTTGTTAATCCTCACGGATTACCTGATAAAAATCATTATACAACTGCACTAGACATGGCTTTAATTGCAAGAGAAGCAATTAAATATGAAGATTTCAGAAAAATAATTAGTACAATACAATATACCATACCACCTACGAATAAAAATTCAAGTGAATATATTTTAACAAATCAACATCGAATGCTTAAAAACAAAAGATATAGCTCAAAGTATTTTTATGCTGGATGTGAAGGTGGAAAAAGTGGATATACTGATGTAGCCAGACATACTCTTGTTACATATGCAAAAAGAGATAATACGGAATTAATAAGTGTTGTTCTAAAATCCGAGAAAGCTACTTTATATTCAGATACTATTAAGCTTTTTGACTATGGATTTAATAATTTTCAACTTGTTGAATTGGCAAAAAAAGAAAATGTTTTTAGTACCGTTAATGTTTTTAGCAAAGGAATTTCTACAAGTGAAAATGCAGATGTTAAAATAGGTTCATTGCAATTAATAAATACTACTGACTTATCTTGTATTATAGATAATTCAATTCCTATTTCTGAAATTGACCAAGAACTAGTCGTCCCAACTCTATATACCCCTGTCTTTAAAGATGATATAGTTGGTGAGTTAAAATATACTTATAACGGCACATTAATTGGTTCCATTCCTCTAAAAGCATCTAAATCTTATCAAAAAGTAAACAGTAGTGTCAATGAGTCCTTTAATGTAATTACAAAAAACAAATTAAATAATAATATAAAAGACTCAAATTTTTTATTATATGGCTTAATTATTATAATTCTAATATTACTAGTATTTATTTTAAAGAAATTAAAGAGAAAAATTCGTTAGAAAAGGTTTCAAATTGCGTAAAGCAATTTGAAACCTTTTTAAAATTCTCTTTTAATTCTATTTCCATAATCAATAACAGTTCTATTATATTCAACTTCCATTAAACTAGAAGTAAATAAAAAGTCTGCTGTGGATTTGTTTGTAGCAATTGGTATATCGTATAAAACTGCTATTCGAAGCAATGCTTTAACATCCGGATCATGTGGTTGAGCTTCTAATGGATCCCAGAAAAATATAACAAAATCAATTTCACCTTCAACAATTCTACATGATATTTGTTGATCTCCTCCGAGTGGTCCACTTTTAAAAGTAGCTACTGGTAACGATGTTTCTGTAGTAATCAATTTCCCTGTAGTACCTGTTCCAAATAAAAAATGTTTGTTCAACATCTCTTTATTTTCCTTAGCCCAAAGTATTAAATCTTTTTTTCGTTTATCATGGGCAATAAGTGCTATTTTTTTTTGGCAACCCATTGTAATAACTTCTGACATCGTTCTACCTCCCCAACATTTTTAAAGTGTTTTACTACTACATTTAACACTACTTTTATTTTATATTAAATAAATCTGTTTTACAATATAAATTTTTTTGATTGTTTATTTTTTTTGTGCTAGTATATAATAAAATATATAGAAATAACTATAACAGGAGTGATAATATGCGTAATTTGGGTTATATAAAAGTTGGTTGTGCTGTTCCGAAAATTAAAGTAGCTGATTGTATATATAATGTGGATCAAATTCATTCATTAATAGATAAAGCTAAAGAAAAAAAAATAGAAATACTTACATTTCCAGAACTATGTATTACAGGTTATACCTGCGGTGATCTTTTTTTACAAAAGACACTAATAAACGAAAGCGAAAAGCAAATTAAGTTAATATGTGAAGCCTCAAAATCTACTGATATGCTAATTTTAATTGGATGCCCGATTAAAATTTCAAGCCATCTATATAATTGTGCAGTAGCTATTAACAATGGTGAAATTCTTAGTATAATTCCAAAAACAAATCTACCTAATTATGATGAGTTTTATGAAAAAAGATGGTTTACTGAAGGTCTTGGCATAATAAGTAAAACTGTAAATCTTTCTTTTGCAAAGGACATACCATTTGGAACAAATTTATTATTTACTTGCAACAATATTAAATTTGGTTTTGAGGTTTGCGAAGATCTTTGGGTAAAGCAGAAAGCCCAAAGAAATTATTAAGACTGCAATAATGATATTGCTAATACTTAACCATCGTTTTTGGCCACTTGTCTGAAAAGATTTCTCCTTTTGGTTAGTAATAACTCCAATTGGCTCTGTTTTAAGAAGTCCATCTGAAGTAAATTCATATATCCATGTCATGTAAATGGTAACAGCAAATCCAACTATTACAAGAACAGCCAGAGTTATTATAACCCAAGAAGGAACAAAGACATTTGGAAATAATATATCGAAAGCTTCAAGGATGCCAAATGTACCTGCTGAATACATTGTAGCAACTTTCAAGACTTTTCTTCTTTTTAATTCCTGCCAGAAAAATAATCGACTTATTGAATAATCAGGAGATGAAGTGAAAAACGTGGTTAGCTCCTCAGGAAAATTATCATACAGGAGTGTATAGATTATTACAGGATGTTTTACATCTTTTAGTTCTTTCTCACCCAAGAGTTCTACTTCAATCCCAGGAATATTATGGATGTAGTTATAAACATGCTCTGAGATACAGATATTTCCTGCCTCTGTTAAAGTTTTAATTTTTGAGGAAATATTTACACAATCACCAAATACATCATCACCTTTCACTACAACATCACCAATGTGGATGCCTATACGAAGGTCAAAGTCTGGGATATCCTT
>Ga0209013_10005664_pt1 | contig 10706 bp, 9 predicted proteins | sample Cruoilmetagenom2_FD_187291 | JGI IMG/M metagenome (GOLD analysis project Ga0209013, IMG submission 187291) | Oil polluted marine microbial communities from Coal Oil Point, Santa Barbara, California, USA - Sample 2 (SPAdes) (version 2) | ecosystem: Environmental > Aquatic > Marine > Oil seeps ...
ATGTTGGAGACCTCTCTGTCGCAAGGCACGCGTCAGCTCGAGACGTCGATCGGCAGCCGCACCGAAGAGCTCCAGTCCGTATTGGAGAACTACACCGGCGGCTTCGAAGACCGCTTGGATACACGAACTGAAAAGCTGCAGGGCATCCTAGAAGGTCACGCCGGCCGGGTTGAAACTACGCTGCAAAGCTACACTGGACAAGTCGACAACTCACTACATAAGCGCACCGAACAGCTTCAGACCGTGCTCGACAGCTATACGGTTGCCGTCGACGGCGCACTGCACGCGCGCACCGACCAGATGCACACGATGCTGTCGGATCACACGAAATCGCTCGGCGCGACGCTAACCGAATCGACGCAGCATATTGACACCACGCTCGACAGCCGCGGTTCTGAGATGCGCACCATGCTGGAGGACCACTCCGGGCTTATGGGCAAATCCCTCGGTGAAACCACGGCTCAGATGCAAGGTATGCTCGAGAACTATACGAGCGGGTTAGCTGAAGCACTGGCCAGCCGCACCGAGGACATGCAGCAGGCATTCCAGGGCTACATGCTGACCCTCGACAATTCCATCTCCAACCGCACCGATAACCTTCAGTCGGTGTTTGAAGAGTATGCCCGGGCACTCGATACGACGCTTGCCAGCCGCGCACACGCTCTGGACGCACAGCTCGTCGAACGCACCCGCGCCCTCGACAACGCGTTCAATGACCGTCTGCGCCTGTTCGATCAAACGATCGTACGCACCACGGCGGCAATCGATGAAGCCGTTGGCGAAAAAGCCGTCGCCTTGACCACGGCCCTTGATAGCCACGCCCAAAATTTCCGCGACACCATCACCCGTCAAACCGCCAACATCGACGACACCCTGACGCACGGCATCAGCGCCGTGCGCCGCTCCAGCGAGAACGTCACACGTCAATCACTCAAGGCCATCGAGGGTCTTGCCAGCCAGTCTGATCTCCTGAAGCGTGTTTCAGAGAACCTTCTCGGACAAATCAATTCCGTGACCAACAGGTTCGAAAACCAGGGCCAGTTGATCATGCAGGCGGCCAACGCCCTCGAAAGCGCCAACTACAAAATCGACACGACGTTGAAACAGCGCCATGGCGAGATGTCGGGGACACTCGACCGCCTGTCCAACAAGGCCGACGAATTCTCGCAGTTTATCGAAGGCTATTCCAACACCATCGAGACTCAGCTGTCCAAGGCCGAGGACCGTGCCAAGGCAGCCGCGGAAGAACTTCGCCAAGGTGCCCACACCCACAAGAGCGAAGCCATTGCCGATCTCGAGCGCTTCCGCGTCGAGGCCGGGGAGGAAAGTCAACGTGCGTTGACCGATCTGCGCGAACGGTTCTCAACCGTTTCTGAAGAGGTCACTTCCCAACTCGGCAACCTTTCCGATCGCTTCGACGAAACCACCGATGAGGTTCGCGCGAGGGCACAAATAGCCACGCAAGCAATCGAAGAAGACCAGACCCGCCTTAAGCAAAAGATGGAGACTATCCCAGCCAACACCCGCGAGAGCGCCGAAGCTATGCGTCGCGCCCTCCAGGACCAGCTAACGGCCCTCGACCAACTCTCCCAAATGACCTCCAGTGAGGCCCGCAAAAGGGACGTCACCTCACCTGCTCAGTCCGCCGATCCAACATCCAAGAAAGCGGTAGCCGACCCGGCCTCGCTTACCGCTCGCTACGATCGCGAAGCACATTCCGAGCGCGCGGAAACAGAGCGGCAGCTATCCAGCCTCTCTTCCAGCCTGGCCCAAGAACTACACGCCCGGCCGCTGCGTCCGGCCGGAGGCATCAACAATCCGACCGGTGCCGCCCAGCAACAACCGACACCCGCGTCGGCTGACACCAAATCCTCAAACCAACCTGCACAACAAGCTGGCCGCTCAAAGCGACAAGACAGCCCACCCCGAGGTTCGGCGCAAAGGGCACCAAACGCCCAAGGCGCCACCCCTCAGGCACAAAGCGATGGCTGGTCCCTCGGCGATCTCTTGAAGCGCGCCTCGCTCGAAGAAGAGGGCGCCAGTACGACCGCTACAGCAAAACCGGCTGACGACCCGAGACCCCAGAAACCGGCGGCGGCAACCAAAACCCTGCCAGACATCGGTTTGATGGTTCAGGCCATTGACCCATCCACCGCTCAAGAAATCTGGAATCGCCTACGTGCAGGCCAGCGCGGCATCATGGTACCCAGTCTTTACCCACCACCGGCCCGGGCCGCCTTTGAGGAACTTGGCCGCCGCTATCGTAGCGAGCCACCACTGCGCGATGCCATCGGTCGCTTTTTGGCTGATTTCGAGCGGACCATTCGTGCTGCGGAGCAAAAAGACCCATCCGGAAGACTGGTGCAAACCCATCTCCTCTCCGAAATGGGTCGTGCCTACCTATTCTTGGCCCACGTCAGCGGCAGGCTCGACAGCTAATCACGCCGCAGGCTAATCTCCGAGCCCGGTGCGCTGAGATTTACTGAGTATCAAATGACCGCGCTGCAACCATCTCCGATCCACATCGCACGCCAGCAAACCGAAGACTGGCCACTCTCCCAACCATTCGTCATTTCCCGCGGCAGCAAGCGCTTCGCGAGGGTCGTCATTGTGGAACTCGTATCAGGCGGCAACACAGGCCGTGGCGAAGCCGTTCCCTACGCCCGTTATGGACAAACTCCGGAAGCAACACTCGCCACTCTGCAAGAACCGTTGCCGCTAACCCGCAACGCGCTCCAACGTACGCTGCCGCCAAATGCCGCCCGCAATGCCCTCGATTGCGCGCTTTGGGATCTGGAATCCAAACAAGGCCAATTGCGGTGTCATGAGCTCGCCGGAACAAAAGAGCCCGCCGCAGTCGAAACCTGCTTCACGATCAGTCTAGACACCGCCTCGGCGATGGCCAAACAGGCATGCGCGCACCCAATGCTCAGCCTCCTCAAGCTTAAACTTGGAGGAGAAGACAATGAAGATGCCACGCGCATGCGCGCCATCCGCCGTGCTCGTCCCGACGCCAGACTAGTCGCCGACGCCAATGAGGCATGGCGCCCAAACGATCTGCCACGCCTATTCGATACCGCATACGAAGCCGGTCTCGAGTTGATCGAACAGCCGCTCCCCGTCGGCGAGGATAGCCTGCTTGCCTCAATAGATCGGCCGGTACCCATCTGCGCGGACGAAAGCGCTCACACCGCCGCTGACCTCGAAGCCCTGCGCAACCGCTATGACGCCGTCAACATCAAACTCGACAAGACCGGCGGCTTAACCGAAGCCCTTGCGATGAAGGCCCGCGCCCAAACATTTGGCTTTAAAATCATGATAGGATCGATGGTCGCAACATCGCTGGCAATAGCACCAGCAATGCTTCTCACACCGGACGCCGACTGGGTTGACCTCGACGGACCTCTGTTGCTAACTCGAGATCGCGAAGGCGGTCTCGACATTCAAGATGGCTGGATCACACCGAGCCCTCCGGAATTCTGGGGTTGAAGGACAAGCCGGCTAGACGAACTCAACCTTCGGCTGCGCATCGGTCAATAAACCTCCGCCCCAAAACTTGACAACGCCGAACGCCGCGATAAGCCCGATTCCCGCGAGCCCGGCCATCAGAAAAAATGTACTGCCGCCCATCTTCTCGTAGAACACACCCGAGGCGAGCGTGGCCCCACCCATCGCCACCCCCATCGCAATCGTTGCGTAAAGTGCCTGGGCCGTTCCAGCGAGCTTCGCATCAACCGCCAGTGAAATGAAACGGATCGCCGCAAGGTGAGAGGCACCGAACGTCAATGCATGCAGGACTTGAAGCAACACCAGCACTCCAAATCCCGGATCCACGGCCATCATCGCCCAGCGCACGACCGATGCTGCGCCACCGATGACCATCAATGCTCCCGCCGAAAGCCGCTGGTAAACTGCCCCCGACCAAGCAAACAAGACAATCTCGGCAAACACCCCCAGCGCCCACAGGGCCCCAATCAGTTCCGCCGACAGCCCCTGACGCGTCCAATGGATCGATCCGAACGCATAATACGTCGCGTGAGCCGCCTGTATGGAACCGCAGGCGACAAGAAACATTAAAAACACCGGAGACAATACCAATTCACGGATGGCTCCGAGACGGAGTGGCGGCTTGCCATCCCCACTGCGCGCCACCACCAATGTATCCGCCGGCAATAAGTGCGCCGTGATCGCGGTGATAAGACAGCCGGCGAAAACCAGCCAGACCACCGAACCCACACCCAACAACCCAATGCACCAAGCCGCTATTGAGCTCGCCAGAATGAACGTCAAAGATCCCCAAACCCGCATGCGCCCGTAGTCGCAGCCATGGGCCCGCACCCCACCAACCGCAATCACCTCAGTCAGAGGCATGATCGTCGTCATCGCAAGTGAAAGTGCAACCGCCGCGCCAAGGATCGCGTAAAAACCATCTAGCTGACCCAACAGAGCAGCCATCGCCACCGACCACCAACCCAGCAGCACTATTGTCCCCCGGTGACGGCCGCTCCGGTCAGCGAGAAACGCAACGCCAGGTGACACCCCGAGCCGCAGGAAGAACGGCATCGCGACCACCACCGCGATTTCCTCAGCCGACAGCCCACGCCATTCGAGCCACAATGGCAGAAATGGCAAATGCACGCCGTAGATCAGAAACAGTGCGCCGAAAAACGCGCCGACACGCGAGCAGTGACCGATTTGCATACCGCCAACGAAACAGAAAACGACCGTGATTATCCAGTCACGAATCTACAACGTGCCCGACGGTCTAAATTTGCTCAAATCAAACCGGGCTGTGCCACCAACACCAACCACCATAACCAAGGCCATTCAGCACTTTCTCAAACCGATCGAGATCCGGGCGACATTAAGCCCCTTAGGTGAGATACTTATCTGCTGCTTACAGCGCGACGAGGTCACGATCATATTGGCCGAAAAGGTTTCGCCTTTGACGGAAAGGCGGAATCCATCGTCCGTCACACGTCCCAGAACGTTACCTTTGGCGGAATGCGTCCGCTCTTCCCACTCTCCCGTCAGCGCCGCTCCGTTGACATTGTAGTGGGCCTTCGCATCGATCTTGTAGCTGGAACTGGCACAGCGCAGGTTTTGATTGATCCGCGCTCCGGAGTTCTTCACGAAGTAGGTTGCTACGCACTTGACCTGCTCCGTTGCTCCATTGCTCAACTTGACGGCGCCCCAACCCGACCAACGGCCTGCGAGCTCCTTCAGGCCCCCAGCTGCCACCGGAAACGCACCAATTGACACCAAGAGCGGAGCAGCCGTGATCGCGACTGCTATCAAGCTCCGGAATTGCTTCGTGCGGAATTGGTTGAACATCATGTGTCCCCCAGCGGCTCCCATCGGAATGCCCCTAACTGAATTTTCGAAACCCAAAACACTGTACCGCGCCATTCATGATTGGCGATGCCGCGTCGATCGTGACAACTCATCAAGTCCGACGAGATGATCCAATGGCGCTCGCCCACGCCCTGCTGGCCGTTCAGCAGCCCCAGCAATAGCGGCGCCGACGAACGATTTTGCAAGTGCCACGGCGCACTCGAGGCCGTGACCAATTGACAAATTTGCTGACACTGCTGCCGAAAGGGTACACCCAGACCCATGTGTATGCGGAGTTTTTAACCGCTTGGAGGAAAACATTTCAACACCCGACGCCGTCACCAGGATGTCGATGGCCTCTTCTTCACCCCAACTAGAATGGCCGCCCTTAACAAGAACCGCCTTCGGTCCTAGATCGAGCAGAAGCCTTCCTTGCTGTTCCATTTCATAGCTTGAGCCGGCGACCGATTGACCGCTGAGCACCGCCGCTTCGGCTAGATTTGGCATAACGAGCGCCGCCAGAGGTAACAACTGCTGGCGCAGCACCTCGATAGCATCGGGCTCCATAAGCTGGTCCCCACTCGTCGCTACCATCACCGGATCAACCACCAATGGGCCACTCCAACGACGAGCAAGAACATCACAGATGGCTTCTATGGTCCCGGCACTCGCAAGCATCCCGGTCTTGACCGACTTAACGTCGAGATCGGCAAACACCGCCTCCAGCTGAAGTGCCACAAAATCGGCAGGAACCGTATGCACGCCGCTCATACCCAGCGTATTTTGCGCGGTCAGCGCCGTGACGACACTGGCCCCATAAACACCATGCACCGTGAAGGTCTTGAGATCGGCTTGAATGCCGGCCCCGCCAGAACAATCGGAACCGGCGATTGTCACCGCAACGGGTCGCGGCGCGGATGTCGAAGGCGTCGGCTGCGTCAATTCTCCAGGCTCTTTCGCATAATGTCCTGTTGCAGGTGGTCCGGTGTCACCCACTCCTCAACCTGGCCCAACGCCGGAAAGCTTTCGATCATCCATTGCCCCAACCAGTTCATTGATCCGGTGAGGAACATCAATCCGGTAATGACCAGCAGAACGCCCATTACTTTTTCCATTGTCCCGAGATGCCGTTTGAAACGGTGCATGAACGAAAGGAATGGACGGATCGCGACTGCCGCCAGAACAAACGGTACGCCAAGCCCCAGCGAGTATGCCAACAACAATGAAGCACCGGCTGTCATACTATTTTCTTGGGCGGCGACCGCCAACACAGCGGCCAGAACCGGCCCCACGCATGGAGTCCAACCAAAAGCAAACGCCAGCCCGATGACATAAGCACCAATCAGGCTCGCACCCTCGAACTGCGTGTGATAGCGCGCTTCCGAATAGAGTAGCGGTATCCGCAACAGCCCCAGAAAATGCAAGCCGAACAGGATAATCACGATCCCAGCGGCCATCGCCAACTCGGTACGGTAAGCCTGGATTAGCTGACCAAAGGCCGACGCACTGGCCCCAAAGCCTACAAAAACCGTCGTAAAGCCCAAAACAAAGAACACCGACGCCAAGACAACCCGTCCCCAAACCTGGGAATCGATGCCCTCGTCATCGGTCATCTGGTCCAATGTTGTGCCACCAAGGTACCCGAGATACGGCGGCACCAACGGCAAGACACAGGGCGAGAGGAAGCTCGCAAGGCCCGCCAGAGCGACCCCGAAGTAAATATGCGCATCCACCAGCATGATGGTTATTAGACCCGCTTATGAAGTTGAGAGGTACGCACCGGTCCACTCGAACGTGAGCGCCCTTTTTCGCACATCATCGCCTAACCCGACAGTAACAACTTCGACACCTCGCCAATCCACGACGGCAACACCTAAAACCCGTGTCCCGGTGTCAAAGATCCATTTTCCAGATCCCGGCGTTTAACTGGCAAACAACAGGGGACACAGATATGGTGGTCGCATCAACGAGTATCGGACAAAGGCGATATTCGCCAGTAACGGCGAACACCATAGCAATGGCGCACTTATTACAACGCGTTGCAGTCGCACGCGATAGTCAGGCATTTTCAGAGCTTTACGAGTCATTCGCCCCACGGGTGAAGGCTTACATGATCCGGCAAGGCGCGGATCCGACGACAGCTGAGGAATTAGCCCAAGAGACCTTGATGACCGTCTGGCGGAAAGCCGGACTGTATTGCGACTCCAAAGGCAGCGCGACCACGTGGATCTTTACGATCGCCCGCAACCTTAGGATCGACCGCCTGCGTCGTGAAGTGCGTTGGCAGGCGCTTCCCGAGGGCCGCGACGAGGAGGCATCCGACGACCAATTGCCCGACGAAGCCGTGTCCGAGCGGGAGCGGCGCAAGCGGGTCCATGAAGTACTCTCGACACTGCCCCAAGATCAGCATGAAGTAGTAATCCTGTCCTACATCGAGGGCCTGTCTCACAGTGAAATCGCTGAACGGCTCGAACTTCCTCTCGGCACCGTGAAATCGAGAATGCGTCTGGCCTATCAAAAGATCCGGGAATCCGTTGAGGACCTAAAATAGATGAAGATTGAACACCACCCCGACGCATCGACTTCAATGAGCTATTCCGCCGGCAGCTTGCCGGAAGCGTTAAGCGCAGTTGTCGCCGCGCATTTGGATGTCTGCCAGGACTGCGCCTTGGAAGTCGAAACCATGGATCGGATCGGCGCCAGCCTGTTCGAGCGGATCGAGTCCGTGCCGATGCTCGCATCATGCAGCGAAGACTGCGGGCATCTGCCATCTTACGACCCTGCCGGCTCCACTATCGCCGAACCAAGCGGTAATGTTTTGACCCGCCTTCTAGGGTGCGAGTTGTCCGAAGTTCACTGGAAGCGGCTCGGATTTCGAATCTGGCACTACCCCATTAAGCTTTCGCCCGGGAGTCATGGGGATCTGCGGTTGATCAAAGTGGCGCCCGGCCAGGTCCTGCCTGAGCATGGCCACGGCGGTTCAGAACTCACCTTGATCCTCGACGGCGCCTATAGTGATGAGTATGGCAACTACCGGATTGGAGATGTCTCCGATCTAGGCGACGACGTCGACCACCGTCCAATCTCCGATCCAATCGAAGGCTGCATCTGCCTAATCGCATCGGACCAAAAGGCCCGCTTCAAGGATGTGGTATCTAGAATATTCCAACCGATGACAGGACTGTAGGGCCCACCAATATGGCCTCCCAACAGTTTCCCTGGAAAACAGCGTGGATCACCGGGGCCAGCACCGGGATTGGTCGGTCCGTCGCAATCAAGCTCGCAGTCGCTGGCGTTGAAGTCGCCGCCAGCGCACGAACGGAAGCTAACCTCGCCGACCTTAGCTCCCAACACCCAAACATCACCGCAGTGCCGCTAGACGTAAGTGATAGGCACTCGGTCATGGACAACGCAGTCCCGCGCGGCAGTCGGATCGGCGAGATTGATCTTGCCATCTTGAACGCAGGTGTTTGGCATCCAAGCTGGGCAAAAAATCTGGACGGTGACAAAGCCGCTCAATCGATGTCCGTCAATTACCTCGGTGTTGTGTACTGCATCGAGGCGCTTCTTCCGCACATGACGCGGCGTGGCCGCGGCCACATCGCCATAACAAGTTCGGTCGCCGGCTACCGGGGTTTGCCGAAGTCGTGCCACTACGGACCGACCAAAGCAGCCATCTATAACCTCGCGGAAACACTAAGCATCGAACTGAAGTCGGCGGGAATCGACATCACGGTAATCAGTCCGGGCTTTGTCGAAACGCCGATGACGTCGGTCAATGATTTCCCGATGCCCTACATCATGAGCCCAGAGGACGCCGCCGACCGCATTCTGCAAAAGCTTCCCGCCAAGCCATTTGAAATCGCGTTCCCTTGGCAGCTGGTCTGGAGCCTGAAGCTGGCTCAGATGCTGCCCACCCCGCTCTACTTGTGGCAAGCACGCAGATCGCTCCGCCGCCCCGGAGATACCTGACCGACACTAATCGGTTCGGACAAACCGGTAGACACCGACATCGATCAACCCGGTTTCGAAACCCACTTCGCAGTAGGTCAAATAGTAAAGCCACATCCGCCGGAAGCGCTCATCAAACCCAAGAGCATGGATCTCCGGCCACGCATCGAGAAAACGCCGACGCCAGTCCCGCAGCGTTTGCGCATAGCTATCCCCGAAACGCCTCACGACCTCAAAACCTAGCCCATGATGCAACGCCTGCTCCTGCAGATTGGACACTGTTGGCAGCATGCCGCCCGGAAAGATATAGCGCTGGATGAAATCAGGATGCCGACGGTAGGCCTCGAAGCTCTCCTCCCGAATTGAAATTGCCTGGATGACCGCATGCCCGCCAGGCACCAGCCGGTCTTTGATTTGACTAAAGTACTGCGCCCAATGCTGTTCACCGACAGCTTCGATCATCTCCACCGAAACGATCCGGTCGAATTGCCCCTCGACATCACGATAATCTTGGAACCGAACCTCGGCACAATCCCCCAGCCCTGAATTGACAATCCGCGCGCGGGCATAGTCAAACTGTTCCTCCGAAACAGTAATCGCCGTAACCTGCGCGCCCTTCTGAACCACTTGCTGGGCGAGACATCCCCAACCGCAGCCAATCTCCAGCACATGGTTTCCCTGTTCAGCGGACAGTGCTTCAAGAACCAGAAGATACTTGGCCTCCTGCGCCTCGGCCAAGGTTTCGGTTCCGGTCTCGTAAATTCCGCTCGAATACGTCATGCCGCCATCAAGCCACATCGCGTAAAACGCATTTCCCAAATCATAATGCGCTGCAATATTGCGGCGGCTTCCCGTCTTCGTATTGTCCCTCCGCCAGTGCCCCAGTCTGTCGAAAACACGCGTCTTGAACCAACCGCCGCCGGCGCTATCGAAGGCCGAGTAGTTCGCCAAAAAGAAACGCATCACCGCCCCGAGATCCGGCGTTTCAATTTCCTGGTTGATATAGCTGTCGGCGAAACCAATCGTTCCTCGCCGAATGGCCCGCCACAAGAGCCCATAGGAATTTAACCGCAGAACCGCCTCAACCTCCTTCCCGCGACCGATGTCAACCCGCCTGCCCGAGGGAAGTATCAAACGAAGTCGACCGTAAGTGACATCAGCAAGCTGCGAGGTAAGGAACTTGGCGGCCATCTCGTCCAGCCGGCCGTTTTTGCGAAAACCATCGTCCAAAGCGGCATTGTGATCGACCATGTCGTGACCTAATTCTAAAACTACGATAAGCGGCGCGTAGAACGCCGCAGGCCTTTGATAAAACTAACCGAATAACTTGGGGAGCTGCACCCCCTCACCAGCGGAACGCCCTTCAGCCAAAGCTTCAGGGCTTCATAGTGAATGGCCCCCATGACCTTGAACGTCATAAG
>Ga0209013_10005665_pt1 | contig 10704 bp, 8 predicted proteins | sample Cruoilmetagenom2_FD_187291 | JGI IMG/M metagenome (GOLD analysis project Ga0209013, IMG submission 187291) | Oil polluted marine microbial communities from Coal Oil Point, Santa Barbara, California, USA - Sample 2 (SPAdes) (version 2) | ecosystem: Environmental > Aquatic > Marine > Oil seeps ...
GGACCATAGCCGGCTTTTACCGCCTCCTCCTGGATCTTGCCGCCGATGTCGGCCAGATCTTCGAGGCTTTTGCTGACACCATCCTTCATGGCATTCAGGGTCTCGGTGCTTTCATGCAGGCCGAAGAGCCCGGTAAATGAAGCGCTGAGGGCGGTAAAGACATTTTCATTGGTTCCGAAGAAGCTGATTGCCTGCTGGTAGACCCGCTCCTTGATGCTGCTGATCTGATTCAGCCGCGCCATGATCACCTCGGAGGTGTTGTAGCTCACCGTCAGATTGTCAGAGAGATCTTTGGCAATCTGGTAGCGCCGGTCTTCATCCTGGACCCCGCGAATTTTCAGATCACGCTCCATCTCAAGCTTCGCCCTTGCAGCAGCATCCTCACCCGTGTAGGCGTCGACGGCTTTCATGGCGGTTTCCAGGGCGCCCTTGGCTCCGCTGAGTTTTTCATCGGCCTTTTTCAGTACCTCCAGCGCCAGCACTTCCGACTCCTTGAGGGCGCCGCGAAAATCCTGGTAGGCATTGAGGATCAGCTGTTCCCGCTTGATCTGATCTTTTGAGTCGGCAGCGACCTCCAGATAAACACCCTTGATCTTGTCGAAGCGCTGCGGGATGTCGCCGCGCGTGACTTTCATCCAGACATTGCCGACGCGTTCGAATGTATCGATCTTGCCATCTTCCAGCTGATCCACCATGCTCTTGGCATCTTCACGAATGCTGTTGAAGGAGTTGGTGATATCTTCATAGCGCTGGCCGATATTCATAGCATCGATCTGTTCCCGTACGACCTGGTTGAACAGGGAGGCCTGGTTGAGGGTGCGCGCAATAGCGATGGTTTTCTCTTCATCGAGGTCGGAAATCTGTTCGATCAGGGAGATGATCGGTGCATCTTCGGTGGTTTCGGGAACCAGTCCAAGGTCACGCAGGCCGTTCATCGCCTTGTCGAGTTGCTTCATTGGTGAGATAGAGGTGCTCATTATTGTTTTCTCCTTTGGTTAAAACTGCGGGCAGACAAATGTGGGGCAAAAAGAGAGTATGTAGAAGTAGAATCGATCCCTCAAGCTGTCCAACAGGGTAATTGTCGTATGGCAGCTAAATGCTCTACCAGTTACTGTTCAAATTTTTTCTTGTAAGCTGCAGTGTAATGAGGTGGTGGGGAAAGCGCAACTTATGATTGATCCATCCGCTTACTCTGCTGATTCCTGTTATGCTTAATTGCAAATCGTAGAAGCCATATCTCCAACTTATGCACTCTTTTCTCATTCGACTGCTCTCTTTGCTTGCCTGGAGCATCTTTCCAGTCATGGCAAATGAATCCTTCATCTCACCCGGGGTGGGGGACGAAGAAGCTGCAGACAGTATCGATGCCACGCTTGAGCGCAGGGATGTTCTTGATTATGATCCAAGCAGACCAAGTCTGATCCCCCCTTTTTTCGACAAATTTCGCGCCTGGCGCGAGGAGATGCACAAAAAAATCAGGCTGGAGACAGTCTACGCGTATGATGCACTCGCCCAGGGGTATTCCAGCAGTCAAGATAGTCTTGGGGCGTCTTCCGGCGAAATTTCATTCAGCGCCCGCTGGTTGTTGTTTGGTCAAAAATATGAGCGGCCATTCTACCTCTCCTTGCGCTTGCGCGACAGGCACGCTTATAGTGAATACGCCCCCTCTGAAATCAGTTCCGCCACCGGTTTGCTGTGGAAAACAGTGGACGGCTTCAGCGATGCCGGGTCTCAGATACCTAATTTCTATTTCAGCCAGGAGCTTGCGGATGGGAGGCTGACGCTGCGCTACGGCCAGTACAGCATCGACCACTTTTTTGATAAACACGATTTGCGCAGCGCTAAGCGCTACTTTCTCAACTACGCCTTTTCGAATAATCCTGCCGTCGCTTTTCCGGGATTTGGCGCGGGCTTTATTGCACAATGGAAAGATGACGTGGGCTGGGATATTACAGTTGGCGCTTCCAATATCCAGGGAACAGCCGCAGATGAAAAAGTAAATCTGAGCCTGAGCTCCTCAGCGCTTTTTTATTCAGCGCAGGGTGGATATGACTTCAAAGGCATTGCGAATCGAAATGCGCGGGTGCAGTTGATGGGTTGGGAGACGCGGAGCAATGGTGAAGAGAGACTCTCGGAAGGGAGGGGGATCAGTCTGGTGATGGAGCATAAAGGGGTCTCCGAGCGTGACCAATATGTTGCACGCTATGCCTTTTCAGATGGAGATGCGGCCAAGGTGGATCAGTTATTCATGCTGGGCTGGGGTCGTGAAATCAATAAATATGATCACCTCGGAGCTGGCCTGGGTCTGGGGCGGTCCGCAATCGACAGCAGGACATGGCAAGGCGTCGGTGAGGTCTACTATCGCTGGCAGGCAACCAAGGAACTCATGATTACACCAGATTTACAAATTATCCTCGGTGAAGGACTGGATGACGGCAGCAGTTTTCAGATCGTGGCGGGGCTGCGGGCAGGAATTACATTTTGAGAGTGCGCAAGTTTAAATAATGCGCGGTGTTTTTGATAAGTTACTAAATGCTCCTGTATCTTTTATAATCAAGCTCAAACGACATGGTGAAACCCAATGGATCAATTTCTACACCTTCTGCAAACTGAAATTCTCGGAGCCCTGCACACCCTCCCCGCATTGATGCTGTTCCTGGTGATCGGATCGGGTTACCTGATTGGACGCATACGCATCGGAAGTTTTTCCTTCGGTCCTGTTGCCGGGGTGTTGTTTGCAGGCCTGTTTCTCGGCCACTTCGGGTTTCGCATCACTCCGGCTTCACAAACCGTTGGCTTTGCCATGTTCATCTTTTCGGTTGGCTACCAGGCAGGACCGCGCTTCTTCAGTGTTCTCAAGGAAGATGGCGTCAAGTATGCACTGCTGGCAATAGTCGTTGCTGCGACGGGTTTTTCTGTTGCCATTATAGGCACGTTACTGTTGGAATTGCAGCCTGGCATGTCCGCGGGTCTGCTTGCAGGCGGCCTCACCAGTTCGCCGACACTTGCTGCAGCACAGGATGCAGTGAGCCACGGCATGACAGTGCTTCCCGAAGGCTGGAGCAAGGATATGGTGATCAATAATATTGCTACAGGTTATGCAATTACCTATATTTTTGGCCTGGTTGGCCTGATCTCCATAATCAAGCTGCTGCCGCGCTGGCTGGGCATCGATCTTGCTGCAGAGGCGCAGCGCATGAGCCGTGAGGCTTCTGATGCTGGAGAAAAGCCGGTTAACGTCACTTCACGTTGCTATCGCGTGACCAATGAGGCTATGACACATACCCCAATCTCGGAGTTGCGTGACGCTTACTGGGATCAGGTCACTGCAGCAAAACTGGTGCGAAATGGTGAGCGCATACCTGTTGATCCTGATGATCAGCTCCAGATTGGCGATAGGCTCGAATTCATGGGGCCCCGCAGCTTCTTCGTCAATGTCGCCAATAAGTTCGGAGAGGAGGTCCCGCCAAACTGGCGTATCAGCGAAGTTACCGATACCGCACAGATTGTCGTGCTAAACGAGGATGTTATTGGCAAGAGGCTGGTGGATGTCGATATCTCGCGCCGTTTCGGTCTGCTGCTGGTGCGCATCACCCAACTGGGGGTAGAGGTGCCTCACAGCAATGATATCGAGCTGGGCCAGGGAGACATTCTCACCGTTGTCGGCAATGCGGCGCAGATCAATGTGCTTGGTGACTACCTGGGACATATCGAGCGGGACATCGCAGAGACCGATATGGTGACCTTTGCGTTCGGCATTGTGATTGGCATGCTTGTCGGTATGCTCTCTATCGAGGTGGGTGGTGTATCTATCGGTCTTGGTTCAGCCGGTGGACTGCTGGCATCTGGTCTGGTCATCAGTTACCTGCGCAGTCGACGGCCGACATTCGGCCGGCTGCCGGATGCAGCCCAGTGGATTTTGATGGAATTTGGTTTGCTGTTGTTTATGACAGGTGTGGGGCTGCGTGCCGGAGGGCAAATTATCGAGACCCTGGCACATGCCGGTCCGCTGTTGATCCTTGCAGGTATCATCGTTACCCTGACGCCAATCCTGATCGGCTACTGGTTTGGAAGCAAAATTCTGAAGATTAAACCCGTGTTGCTGTTTGGCGCCATCACCGGAGCCATGACCAGCGGCGCATCACTGGCTGTGGTGACCGACGCGGCGAAAAGCTCACTGCCCGCGTTGGGCTATACCGGCACCTATGCTTTCGCCAATGTGCTGTTGATGGTTGCAGGTAGCCTGATTCTGATGATCTGAAGAGAAAAAAAAGGGCAGTGTAAAACACTGCCCCCTGTGGTTTCAAATACCGGTGAGGGTTACTTGCCCAGTATTTTTCTGATGAAGCCGATGATGGCCATCAGAACGCCGCCGCCGACCGCGCCGCTGCCGACGCTGCCGATGATGCTGCCAATATCCATGCCACCAGCATCAGCCCCGGCAGTGATGCCAAGCATGCTAAGCAGTTGACCACCGATGCCACCACCGAGTATTCCGGCGATAGAGTTGCCAACGGTGCCCAGCGAAAGGTTTTTCAGCAGCGCACCGCCAAGGTTGCCGCCGACCGCGCCTGAAATCAGCTGAATGATTAATGGGATTAGGTTTTCCATGTTTTCTCCTGTTATTGTGGTTACTAGTTTTTAAGACCGAAAGAGTTACCGGCCGGTTTTCCCGGTCTAACCGGAATAAACCGGTCGAACCAAGTTCTTTTGCATCTGAGGTAAGAGCTCTGGTCAAGCCAGCCACATCCTTCTAACACCTATGCTATGCCTAAACTAAGCGAGGTGTAGAGAAAATCAGCTCCTCAATTGCCGTAAGGATTGCCTCCAAGGGCGTTTGAGATGTCAGTGATGGCCTTTTGAGCACGCACACTGTTGCCTGCGGCGTCCAGAGGGGGAGAGATCGCAGCGACGCCGAACTTGCCCGGAGAAACGGCAAGGATGCCGCCGCCGACGCCGCTCTTGGCAGGCAGGCCGGTTTTGTAGAGCCACTTGCCGGAGTCGTCGTAGAGCCCTGCAGTGGCCATTACAGCCAGGACTTCCGGCACATTTTCTGATTTAACCACCTGTTTTCCGGTGACCGGGTTTTTGCCGCCGTTGGCGAGGGTTGCCGCCATGGTGGCGAGATCTTTGGTGTTTACCGCGACCGAACACTGGCGTGTATAAATATCTGTCGCCTCGATGGCATCACCCTTGATACGGCCATAGGCGGCCATCAGCTTCGCCAGCGCCTGGTTGCGCTGGTTGGTGTCGGCTTCCGACTTGTAGACCTCCTCGTCGACGGTCAGATCACGGCCTGCAAAATCGCTATAGGTTTGGATAATGGTTTTCCACACTTCGTCGCCACTGGCGCCCTTGATCATGCTGGTGGCGGTTATGGCACCGGGGTTGACCATGGCGTTCATCTCCTTGCCCTTGTACTGCTCGATGGCGGTGATCGAGTTGAATACCTGGCCGGTGGCATCGACACCCATGTTGTCGGAGATGGATTCGACACCTGATTCATCCATGACGCGTGCCATGGTGAAGACCTTGGAGATCGACTGGATGGAGACTTTTGAATCGATGTCTCCGACCGAGTAGACCTTGCCGTCTGTGGTCACCAGGGTGATGCCGAAGATATTTGAGTCGACGGCGGCAAGCACCGGAATGTAGTCGGCATTGGCGCCCTCCTCGAGTCCCTTGTACTTGTCGTATGCAGCTTGAAGTGCAGCCTCGATCTTTGCTGGTTCCAGTGCCGGTGATGCCTCCAGTGCAGAGGCAGACTGTGAAAAGAGTGCGCCGGCAGTCATGGTGAGTGCTATCGCAGTATGTGAGAGAGTCTGTTTGATGGATTGCATGATGTTGTTCTCCTGGTGAGTTATTGTGTTTTTCTTGGTGATGGTCTTATCTCAGAACCTGTAGCCGCCGATCAGGCGCAGCGCCCAGGTCGGATCCTCGTTGTCGAGATTGACGTGCTCGAATGTGGCGGCAAAGTAGCCGTCCTCAAGAAAAGTGTGCTTCAGCTGTACACCGATCAACTGCATGTCGTCCTGAGGTCTTCCGTCCGAACTGATAGAGTAGTTGGAGTTTAGATTGAAATAGGTGTAGCGGACATTCAGGGCAAGTTTGGTATTTAAAGTTTTCGAGAAGTCATAGCCGCCCTGGATCTTGTAGGAGGAGGCATCGCGCAGCGAACCGGCCTCAAAAAAGTGGAAGATCATGCCGTTGGCAAAGTAGGGGTAGCCGCCCCATGCGCCGAGAGTTGACCCCTGTCCCTCTCCATCGCTGTATTTCGCGGCACCTGTGGCCAGTGACCAGCCATTTTCGAATGCAGCATCGTATTTAAGCGAGAAGATATTGAAATTGATCTCTGTGTCGCTGTCCTTGAGTTTTCCGACCTGTGAAAAATCGATGAACTGTGCGCCGAAATCATGCCCGATACCCTCGGTCTGCATCCTGTAGTTGTATTGCGCGAACAGGGTATTGTAGAGGTCAGGCGCGTAGTAGTTCCATAGCTGGGCGTGATGGACATCGTTGTCGTAGTCAACCGAGGCAAAGTAGACGCCCTCATCGCCTGCTTCATCCTTGTTGATCTGCGGTACGAAGCTGGCGTCGGACATGGTGTGAAACTCGGTGCCGTTGGCGCCGCTGTCCCACACGCCTGCCATGTCGTAAAAGTAGCCGACATGGATGCCGATATTGTCGAACGATGTGTTTTTATAGGAGGCGACACCGAAGCTGTTGGCCAGCATATAGTAGTCATCAGCCTCGATCATCGGAGTATAGATTTCGTTGCGTCCGATCAGCAGGTGGTGCTCTTCGGTGTTGTATTCAATAAACAACTCCTGCAGGATAGCAAATGATTTCTTCTCAACCGAGTCGAAGACGAACAGGCGGCTCTGCTTGTCTTCACTGTTGATGCCGAAATCGGTGGCGCCGGCAACGGTAATCTTGCCTGAAAATCCGTAGTAGACGGGGGTATTCAGGGATATTTTTGGAGTAATATAAAACCCCTGCGAGTCTTTGTGACCCTTGTTGATGGTAGAAAGGCCGTCGGGATTGCTGTAGTCATAGTTAAGCCAACCGGTTCTGAAGTCGCCGGATATAGTGAATTTGTTGGTGTCGGCCTCTTCTTCCGCCTGAGCAACCTGGCAGGTTTGCAGAATTGCGAGGACAAGGGGGCCGGCAAGCTGATAGCTGCGTTTGCCGGTTTTCCATTTCATGCGATTAACGCATCCAGTGTTTGAAAGAGCTGTAAATGTTGATCTCAAAGTTCTGCCCCTGTTTGTTGTTTATTGTTTGTTGTCTCTTTGAATATAGTGGAAGAGCAACATCGTTATTATATTTGTGAAAATGTAACTATTTATTCAGTACCATCTGGATCATCACTGTTTCCGAGCGTATCTTACGCAAACGCGGTTAATGCATCCATGTAGGCTCGAGTCAGCATCCCTGTCTCCTGTGTTTCCTGCAGATACACCCGGAAACAGTGACTTGGCTGGCAGTTTTCACAAGATGCTGAATAGTTACGTGAAAATCAGGTTATCAGGTTATCAGAAAATCAAAGTTTGTAAAGACTTGAAGTTCGGGGGCTCTTCGAGGTTTCAGAGAGGGCGGATCAGACAGTGAATTCGAAGCGATGCGGATGGCCGGGATTTCAGAGGTGGCAAACAAACCTACAGCAACTCTAGACTTTGCGTGAAAGAGGGTTTATTCTCCCATTACCCTGATAAAATTATGGGTAGCGGTGTTAATCAGGGAAGAGCTGTAAGAATCTCTGAACGAGGCGCTAAGCAATTCGTACCGCAATTCCATACCATTTAATTTGATTTAATTTCATTAATAAAACCTGTATCAATATGACCTATTCATTGTTCCAGATCACTGATAATGCTATCACCCGGTTGCACTTGATAAAGGCGATTGGCGTGAGCCTGGCGTTGCTTGTTTCAGCGACTTCCTATGCTGAACCCAAAAAAATTGACGCCTTCGTTGAAATGGCGCTGCAGGCAGAGCCTGATCTTCAAAAGGGGAGGATGCTCTACTTCAACTGTGCAATCTGTCATACGCCGGAGGGCTGGGGTTCTCCAAATGGCCGCTACCCGCAAATCGCAGGACAGCATCGAAGCGTGATACTCAAGCAACTGGCTGATATTCAGAAAGGGAATAGAGACAATCCCACCATGATGCCCTTTACAGCTCCCCTGTTTGTTCTGGAACCGCAGGCCCTGGCTGATCTGTCGGCCTATATTGAGCAGTTGCCGATGCTGCCAGCTAACAGTGTAGGCTCCGGCTTGCGGCTTGAAGAGGGTAAAAAACTCTATGACGTAGAGTGCAAAGAGTGTCACGGTGAAAATGGTGAAGGTATTGCAAAAGAGTTTTACCCCCGCATTCATGGACAGCATTTCCAGTACGTGCTGCGGCAAATGGAGTGGGTAAAAATGGGTAAACGCAGAAATGCGGACAAAGAGATGGTTAAGCAATTCAAAAAGTTCAGTCAGGACGACCTTGAAGTCATTGCAGATTATGTCTCACGTCTGCGGCCGGATAAAGGGATGCTTGCCGATCATGTGGAGCAAAAAAACCCCGATTTCAGGCCTGGCTTCGTCACTGCACCCAGTTCACAGCAATAAGAAACAGAAAAATCGGCTAGATAACGCACATACTAATATTTTATAGAGGTTTCTCATGCAGGATTATGCAAAACTGTTCACAGCGTTTATTGTATCTCTATTGATCAGCTCAACAGCGTGGGCGGACAGCTCGCTGGATCAGCAGTTTCGTGATGTTGCATCAGGGGGAACCGCAGACCAAATCGGTGAATTGATCAGCAAAGGCGCCAATATCGATGCACCTGGCAAGTTCGGAAAAAGACCGCTGATGTTTGCCGCAGAGTCGGGCAACACGAACATTGTTTCCGTGTTGCTCTCTTATGGCGCAGAAGTCAACGCCAGAACCAAGACAGGTGAAACTGCGCTCACCTTCGCTGCAGAAAATGGTCATGCACAAATCACCGCCCTGCTGATCGAACTGGGCGCCAATGTACATGACCGCACCCGAGCGGGATATGATTCACTGATGATAGCTGCAAAAAGGGGGGATGACATCATCGCCGCGCAACTGCTGGAGTTTGGTGCAGATGTTCGCTCTTCTGACCGAAAGGGCAATTCGGCGCTGATGCATGCGATTACAGCGGGACACACCGATGTCGTGAAAACCCTGTTTCACTATAGCAACCAGGTTGCTCCATGCGTCCCCAACAATGCGGGTCTGACACCATTGATGGTGGCCATCAATAAACAGCAGGACGAAATCATTGAAATCCTGTTGAGCAGGGTAAAAAATATCAATTTCCAGGATAATTTTGGAGCCGCTGCCCTTCACTATGCTGTTGAAAGCGGCAACCTCGATGTCGTCAAGTATCTTGTTGAGCACCATGCAAACATCAATCTGCAGGATCAGGACGGCTCCACGCCACTGATGATGGCTGTAACTGCTGGCCATGCTGAAATTGCCTCGTACCTGCTTGCAAGCGGCGCTGATAAAACAGTCAAAAATGGTGAGGAGAAAACCGCTCAACAGATTGCTGAAGAGGGGGGTAAACAGGCAGTGATTGGCTTGTTTCAGTGAGACATTTTACCGATTGTTCTTAATCTCGCGATTTAAACGCCCGGCGCCATGCCGGGTGTTCTTGTATGAGCCGTAGAGCCTGGTTTAACAGGGTTTTTCCGGGTTCGCTTCTATGCCAGGTTGAGAGGCCGGATGGATGTGGTAAAGCGATTATATCCACTTCTCTCTCCTGCAGAGTGACAGTGTGAATCTCTCCTACCACATCAACCAGTTTTTTGACTGTTATCAGCTGGGCGATGGCCACCTTGCCGATAGGAATTAACAGCTGCGGCTGCAGTAGTGCGAACTCTATATCGAGCCAGTTACGGCATTGGTTGATCTCTATCGCAGAAGGTACACGATCGCCGCCTTTGGGGTTCTTCCCGGGAAAGCAACGGCACACAGCCGCCATATAGACGTGGCTGCGATACAGCTCTTCATCCACGTCGATGGACTCAAACCATTTAAAAAGGGTTTTGCCCGCGGTCCACGCGAATGGTTTTCCCGCCGGCCCTTCCCGATCCCCCGGAGCCTGGCCGATAGAGATAACCGGCGAGGCCACTGCCGAGCCGACCACCACGGGCGGAATCATATTCGGACAAGCTGTGCAGGCGCGTAGTCTTTGCTGATGCTGCCGCATCATCTGTTCTGTATCTGTCATGAGTCACGTAGTTTAACGAGAGTAGTTCTCCGGGCCCCCTGGGCGGGTTGTAGTGATAGACTGCACGGATATTCGCCCTGTCAATTCCCATGCCGAAGGCGAGGGTGGTGACTACGATGCTATCGACGGAGTTCATGAACCACTCCTGGACCTCGCTGCGCAGTTCACTCTTGAGTCCGGCTGGCTTTGGTAGGTGAGGGCGGACATCCCCTGCAGCAGGCTGTTAGCGACCTTTACGGCTGTTTGTTGCAGGGTTTCATAGATGATTGCCGCGCCGGGAGGATTGCGGCCGATAGACTCCAACAATGCCTGGTTGCGTAGCCACTCCTCAACTATTGTGGTCTCTATGCTGAGGTTGGGGCGGTAAAAGCCGGTGCGCACCGCACCCTCCGTTTTGATTTCGAATTTCCGGCGAATGTCATTGCAGTATTTATTCAATATTTGATGACATT
>Ga0209013_10005666_pt1 | contig 10703 bp, 16 predicted proteins | sample Cruoilmetagenom2_FD_187291 | JGI IMG/M metagenome (GOLD analysis project Ga0209013, IMG submission 187291) | Oil polluted marine microbial communities from Coal Oil Point, Santa Barbara, California, USA - Sample 2 (SPAdes) (version 2) | ecosystem: Environmental > Aquatic > Marine > Oil seeps ...
AAAATCTAAATCTCTCGAGTCTCCATAGTAGTTCTCAAGTACTCGCATTAACTTATCTCTATCTTCGTACTCTTTCATAACTGTTCTCCTTTAATACTGAACTTCACCGTTTCCAAGATATTTATGCTTACCTCTTAATAAAGGAAACTTTATGTCAGGACAGTCTATAACTCCATAATACCCTCTTAGAAATGCAACATGCATTAAATAATTTAAATTGAACTTAACACCAAAATATTCTTCAGCAGGTTCTTCTAAGGTAACTTCAATGCCTTTATTATCTTTATCTACAATCCATGCATGCTGGATTAATATAGAATTGTATAATATATATCCTTCAACATAAATACAATCTCTATTTTTAATTGCATATGAATAAGAATTACAAAAACACTGTCTAGGTTCTCCTTCTATACATTTGGTTGTTTTAAATAATTGACCTTTTTTTAATACAAAATCCTCCATTGAATAAAACCCTTTGTTGCGGTTTTTATTAATTCCTTTTATAAATTCAACATACTGTTTTAAATATTCTATTAATTTCATTCTAAACCCTATTCTAACATCCTTTTATATACTAATCACTATATAGTGATTAGTATATAACTTAATCTTTAAATAAATTAATGATTTAATTTAGCGGCACGTAAAAGCTTACCACAAGTTTGGCAATGATCTGATCCTCCTTTGAAAGAAATTTCATGATGCTGGCATTCACATATGTCTTGTTCAAATTTAGGCTTAAATCTTAAAAACGCCACACCATCTACACAAACCCAAATTCTACCATCATCAGCAATTTGGATTCCTACATCACAATCTAATTTAGATTTAATGCTTGAATCTACAGAAAGAAAGCCTTGTTGGTGTGTTTCTGGGTACGCTTCAATTCTTTTCATACTTATTCATTCTCCTCTGCACTTAATTCCATATTAATCTTACTAAGTGGAGGGCCTCCATTAGGTCTTGTAATAGACTGGGGCAGATAAATAGCTAAAGGATTTTCTCCTTCAACTAAAACTGCTTCATAGCGATCTCCACCTTTAGACTTTGCCGGGCGTGTTAGATTAAGAACTGCTTTCATAATGGTCATAATAACCTCCTTTAGGTAATGAAAATTTACGTGTACAAATATTAATATTTAATGAGCTTAATGCTTTCTGAATCTTATCTGCTAATGGATGCTTATAATCTTGAAATATATTGTTGTATTGAGATTCCCAAATGGAGCATCTCTCTTCTTCATCGAATGAAAGTATTCGTTGAACATGTTGACGAACTTTCGTATCTTTAATACTAGATAAATCCATTATAAACCTCCTTCTTTTTTATGCGCTCTCTAAAATTAACTCCATTTTGCCCTTATGCAATTCAAAAGTTAACGTATCACCTTTCGAATAATTATTAATATCTATCTTAGCTACCGCATTACCACTTTCAAAAAATTCCAGTTTATTTTCATCTATAACAATTTTATTAAAAACTAAAAATCCCTTTTTAACATATTTCTGGCCACCTTGTAACAAATCTTCCTGTACAATTTTAGTAATCTTAAAGTTATTCATTTTATAATCCTTCTTTTAATTTATTAATTTATCTTAAAGACCATACTGATTCATAATATTTTTAATCAGAGCCTTTTTTTCTGGAATTAAATTGAGGGATAATGCAAATGAACTTAAATCTTGCAGAGAAGATAATGTACTTAAACTACTTACATCACCTTCAATTGTCTTATCTATTTCTTTTATGATAGAAATAATTAAATCTTTGTCATCTACTAATTGAGACATAGATTTATTAAAATGTATCATGTAATCTAATAAATCCATATCTTTATTTTGATGGTATATTTTAGTTAAAAAAGGAGTAGTTCCTTGAAACTTTGATGATGTCATTGCCTTAAAAACATTCTTACATTCAATCATCATAACCATCTCATGATCTTTAACATACTGTTTAAACATTATAATCTCCTTATAAATTAAAATTTTTCAAAACAGAAAGGTAGGATAAATCGTCTTTATCGACGGGTGTTGTAGGTTTTGTTGAGTTTAAATTTGGCTGAAATAGCTCACTAAGATTCTGATCAATATAACATTTTACCATTCCATAAGCATTACAAAACACATTCCAAGGAGTAACTTCTATTGGCTCAGGTTCTGGCCAACCTATATAAGAAGTTATAGGAGTAACTATCTTTAAATTTCTCTCAACAATTTCTCGAACAGTTTCACTACCCATAAGCTCAGCAATCTTTCCTTGTTTTATTATTTTGCTGGCTTTTAATTCTTTGTATCCTGGAACACCTGGAATGTTGTCTGATTTATCACCAGCAATAGCTTTTATCAAAGGCCAGATATCTGGCGTCGCTTCATTATATTCAAAGTATAAATCATCAACTGTAAATGGCCTTTCATTAACAGATTTCTGAATAAATATTCCTTCTCTGAGGTTGGTGTAAAGATCTTTGTCATTTGTTATGATACATAAATCTTCAACCGAAGTATCATGGCTAGCACAAAATGAAGCTATAAGATCATCTGCTTCAGCTTGTTCAACTACCCATTGAGGTAAAGGTAAGTGATATTGTACTATTGCTTGTTGTCTATCAACTGACTCTCTTACCTCTTCAGTAGTAGTACGCTTTTTTTTGTAAAAATCATCTGATAAATCTTTTCTAAATTGGGGTATCCCATTATCATGCGCTAAAAGAAATTTTGTTTCTTCACCGTACTTAGTTCTGAAAGAGCGTAAAGTTCTTGCTAAACCAAATATACCTCCAGTATTTGTACCATTGAAAGATAAATGTTTCATTTTATAATGAGATCTGTATAAAACATATCTTGTATCAACTATAACTATCATTCTTAACGCTCCTTTATATTATTCCTCTATTTTATGCCAAGATAAAAATGTGTTCTTGGTGAAAGCTTATATCTATCTTTTAACAGTCGACCCATTTGTTCAACACGATCAAGATTAGAACTCATTTGTTCTGACGTAATACCTTCAGGCATTAAATAAATTGGATGATCTTCTTTAATAGCCCTAGTTAATTCAACTGCCCAATTTAACGGAAAAAGATCTTTACCAACAACTAATTTAAAACTAATCTTTTCACGAAATTTTCCTAATGGAATCTTTACATCAAATACACGCATAAAAGTTTCTTTGAATTTTGGCGATATAGACAAATAAACTCGGTTATCTCCAACTTCATAAATATGACGTAAATTAAAACTAGTTAATAAAGTACCATTTGTTTCGATTATAATATTGGATTTAAAATTTGCTGCCCAATATTCAACTAATTTAAATAAAGCTTCTTCTTGAACAAAAGGTTCTCCTCCTGTAATCATAAGATTCTGAAATGAACTTCTTGGTTGGATGTCTTCTATATCAATATTCAAATCAGATTTTGCTCCCCAAGAATATTTAGTATCACAATCTAAAGGACAGGTAGATCCTAAATTACAACCATAAAATCTTATTAATTTTATAGGTGATCCTAATAAAGGATATTCACCTTGCCAAGTATCCTGCAACTCATGAGCCAAATTAATTTCCATTATTTTCCTCTATCTATTCTATGTTTTTTAATACATTGATAATATCTACTAATTCTAATTTTGAGGGTCCAGTAGCAGGGCTGCAAATTATTGCTTCATGACCACCAAAACCTAATTCTAATTTATTAAGTTCTTCTTCAACCTTTTTTAAATTAACTTGGGAAGAACCAATACAATATCTTCTTCCTCGAACTCTATTATTATTCATAAAATAATAATCAGGATTTAATGCAACAACAAATTTATGTGCATTTAAAAAAGGATAAGTAAATGCTCCCAATCCAAAAGTCAATACTACTAAGATATCTTTATATTTTTCTAAAATAATCTGTCGTGTATTTTTATATGAAACTGAACCTCCTAATTCAAGATCTCCTACTAACCATTTATAAACAATGTACCATTTTTCATAAAACTTTACTTTACTTAGCTCACTAAAAATCTGGGCAAGAGTTTCTTGTTCTTGAGAAGTTACTCTTCGATTAATATCTTGTCGAGCAATTAAATCTATTTTTAACAATTCACCAATAGTAAAAGGTTGTTTATAAGCTATCTTTCGCAAAATAGCAACAACCATGAGTGCATCTAAATCTGGCTTTGCAACAATTATTGCATTGAAGAATGTTAACTTTCTAAATTCAAATGCGTTAACACAAGCAGGTATATTTTTTGCACCTTCTCCTGTATGCCCAATATTGTAATCTAAATCTAAACCTAATGAATCTGGAATTTCTGCACCAACTATAATAAATCCTTTAGACTTTAATTCTTTAATTTTTTCTTTTGATTTCTCTACATCTACTACCACATGAGTTAAAAATTTTCTTTTCATAAGCTTGCCTCTTTTTATTAAACTTTAGCATTTGACTTCTTGAACAATACTGTCTCTTAATATAAAGTATTGATTCAACAGTAGACTTTTGCCTCTATTGCATATCTCAGATGCTGAATTCTTACATCCAAGTAGTGCTAAACTAAAATAGTTAGGCAGAGTTTCGTCATTATGTTCTTCTTTAGAATAGTATTTATTTAATGAATCTTGAACTTCTTTGATTGGTGGGATAAAATTATAATCAATTATGTCTTGATGTGCAGATTCATGAGCAAATACACTTACTAATAGAGAAGCAAAATAATGCTTAGTAGTTTTATATATCTTTTCAAATCTTGTAATATTAAAATATATATGATCATTACATTCAAAACCTAAAGCTTTACTTTTAATACGCACACAATGAACTTTAGATAAATCTTTACACTCTGAGTATGTGATTGGTCGTGTATGAAGGTTAGTAACTAAAGAAGTGATATATAAATCTACAGGATGATTTATATGCCTCGTAAGGTTTTTTTGTAACATCTTCTCTGTTAACATAATACTTTCCTTTCTTAATACTAGTTTTCATAATCTAAGTAACATTTCAAACAATATTTATATTGGTTTACTATTAACTGAGTAACTTCTTGTGGGGTTGGAAAATACGCAGACATAATTCTTATGTTTTGAATCTGGTTATACTCTTCCATTATTGGATTAATTCTTCGAGAGCCTAACACACACCAATAATATTCTTTAATAGAAACTGGTTTATTTTTTATACTACAAGACACACTTCCTTTTTTAATATGAAGACCTAAAATTTGGGATAACTCAAAAGCAACTAAAAGACTTTTGGTATTTAACAAGTCATGCAAACTGTAGTTCAATTTATATTCTAAAAAAACACTGTCAATAATTATCTTTTCTGATGATAGTAATTTATTTGCCATTATAAATCTCTACTATAAATCTTTTTAAATCTGTGAGATATCTTATTGGATAAATTATTTAATGCCAATATTATTATTCTACTCATTACAATCTTTATTTTTGGTAGTTTTTTAATTATTTAATTATAATTTGGTTTTTATGAAATTTCAAGAATTATTTTAAGTTTTTTGGAGCCTCTATATAATACCAATTAATAAGGAATCGCTTTGTTTTACTTGTGCAAATGTACTTTTTTATAAAATACATAAGATTATATGTATTTCAGATTTTCTATAGCTTGCTTCGCATAATTCACTTAAAATTCTGTTTTCTAAAGTTCAAACTTTTTTGTAACTTATTGATTTCATTATAGAAAAAAAATCTGTAGTTTGGTTGTTTTTAGTGACCAAAATTTTAATTAGAAAAAAATTTGCGCATAATTTAATTCCCAATAAAACTTAATAAAGTCATTAAAAACAATCAATAAGTAAAACCCTTAATTTTAAAAATTTTTGGTTTAATAAAATTATTTTAATACTTTCTGAAAGACCTTTGGTTTTTACTTCTCTTTTCCAAAAAGAAAAAATTATACTCTTTACTGAAAGTAAATGGTTTGTTTTTCTCTTCTCTAAAGAGAGAATGTTATACTCTTTGCCTTCGGCAAATGGTTTAACTAAGCGTGACAAATAACGCAATTTTGCTATTGCTAAATGACAAAGTTAATGATAATGGAAAGTGAACTTTCCTATTGACTTTGTATGAATATTAATGATGAATATGATTTATTATTAATATAACAAACCTAATATTTGCGAACCAAATAGTAATTAAAAATCAGATGATTTAAGTGAATAAATGGCGCTTTTAGTACTTATTTGGTTTTTATGTAATTCAATAATTTAAAGTAATCAACTTTCCACAACCCACCAACTTTATGACCAAGATTAAATTTTTGTATTAACTTAACCATATATTCATTTGAAATTGGTCTTTTAAACATTTTAGCAGCATCACTAACAGAGAGGTATTTCGTTTTTAGAGTTAAATCCATTTTGACAAATTTTTCAAGTTTATCTAATTCAACAAACCATTGACCAGTAAAATCACAACGATAACCTATGCCATTTACATCAATCCAACTCTTAAGAGTATTTATGCTAATTTTACCATAACCAATATTTATAAGATGATCCTTTGCTTCTTTAATCCCTACTCCATTTCTATTTGTAGTTGGTATATCTTCAGGGTCTCCTTTTGTTAATAAATTGTTTTTGTTTTCATAATCAAAATAATCTCTAACATGTTGTAACTGATTAACAATATCAAAAGAATATCCTATTACATAAAAGTTTTGAAATATTTGTGTGATTGTTTTTAAGTTGTTATCTATTATTTTTTTAAAAGCATCTATAGAATCTTTTCTAAATATAAAAAAATACTTTTTATTAATTATAGTTTTCTCACCAAACGTACAGACAATACTCTTGAACACTTTATTAATAAAATTATAATCACTATATCCTATATTTTGTGCCATTTGATTACTTGGTTCTTTAGGATCTGACTTCTGATGAACATAGATATTAAGAAATTCTTTTGCGTCCTTAATAGTATAAGTAACACTATCTATTCGCTCTAACTCCATTCGTTTAATTAAAGTACTTCGAAATTCTCCAGCAATAAAAATAGCTAAATTCTTTTTAAGACTAATTGAATCTTCATTTTTAATTACCTTATCTTCAGAATAATACTGGTTGATTGCATCTATAGGTGCTATGTTTTTAGAAAGTTTAGTATTCTGTATTGAATCACAATGTAATATTAAAGTTTTAATGTTATTAAAATCTAAATTATCAGATAGTACTAATACTCTTCTAATACTAAGCAACCATTTTTTAAATCCAACATATGAAGTACATGGAAAAACACTACAAAATTTTTCTTCAATGTTTGTATTCGGCTCAATGTTATGTTTGTTTAAAAAATAATCATTAAATATTTTTATGTCTGACTTATATTTAACCTTTATTTGACCTATTTCATTGAGATTAATCTTACCTAATAAATTAGAAATCTGGATAATAGCCAATACTTTAATCTCTAAATTTGTTAAGTTTAGAAATTGGTTCTCTCCTATAGTAGAAAGGAGGAATCCCACAAACACATTTTCTTCAGTATTGGCATTATGAATGATATGTACATCTTCAAAAGTAAGTCCATTAATTACTGCAGTGATCTTATTAAACATTATTCTAAATAAATCATCTTCAATAATTGCTTTAATAAAATAATATTCATTAGAAATATAGACTAAGTCTCTTGTAGTTTTTTGGTGTTTCATCCCATTAGGTGGGTTTAATCCCAAGCTAGAATAAATTGGTTTTCTTTCAACACTCTTAGTTTTTATATTTTTACTGAGAGCTTGTTTTACTATAGGTATAAAATTATCATCACTACCATAATCTTCAGTATTGTTAAGGTTATTTAGAATACTTTTATTACTTCTTTTCTTATACCTTTTTTTAGGATGTTTCTTAGATACCAATTTTGAATCTACTACTAAGATGTATTTGGCATTACTTCTAACCCTACCAATCTTTTGAATAATTGGTTTAATGTTATCTTCCGTAGCTATTACTAATGATATCGTTGGTTTGCCATCTTCAATATTATAACCACTATCAATTACTGAAGTAGAGACTATAAGATTTAGATTTTCAAAGTCCCTTCTAGCATCATCTTTTGTTTCTGTAACTAAATAAGATGATTTATTGTCCTTAAATAATGATTTGTATTTACAAATAAGCTTAGCATTTTCAATTTTATTATCCCAGTTAACTATTACTCGATACCCTGCATTTAAATATTCAATAATTAAATACTCAACACCACTATAAATATTATCAAAGACTACTATTGAAACTGGTTTAGTTGGTTTAGTAGATGAATATTGATAGAATTCAAGATCCACATCAAATTTATCTATTACTGAAATACAGGGAGTTGCTGAGATCAATTGAATAGTTGGTCTCTTATTCATAAAAGGAGTGAAGTATTGATTAATAGATTCTATTAATTTAAGGTTGGCTTCCGATCTAAAATTATCGTACTTTAAAGCATGATACTCTTCTATGGTTATTAGATCAGCAATAACACCTAAAGGAAGCAATTCTTGTTTTACTTTTTCTGCTTGTTCATAAATACAAATATTAATGCCAATACCTACAGTTTTATTTTTATCATAATAACAAAAACAAGTATTGAAAGCTGCTTTATATTGATCACACAAACAAACTCTACTACAAGCAATAATAATTGTTTTACCTTGTTGAGCCATAAGCTTGGCTTTTTGAATAAAACTATGTGATTTACCTATACCTAAAGGAGCAGTTATAACAGCACTAATATTTTCAGGAGGAAGTTGGTTTGAGTTTAAATATTCTGATTGTAAGTTAACTATTATTTTGGGGTTTAATATAAAATGTTTTGAAATTATATCAGAATATTCTTTAGATTTCTCAGATTTTGATTTTATGATAGGCACTACATATCCTCATATAATTGATTGAGTGAAATGCAGTTTAGGAAGATTGAGTGAAATGCATTTCGAGGGTTAATAAAAATTGGCTTAGTGTTAGTTTACTCCCTCGAATTAGTAAACTAACATTAAGCCGTTACACTAAACTTTAAGATGGCCATCTTAAAGCAATTACTTCTATACTTAAATTGAACATTTTACATAAATCACCCCCTTAATTATTATTTTATTCCCTTAAATTCTTTATAAGCTATAAATTTAAAATTTGAATTAGTTTCAATAAAATCAATTATAGCACCTTCAAAAGTTCCTTCAAAAACAACACACTCGGGTTCAATTATTCTAATAAATTGTATCAAATACTTAGTATCAATCATTCTTAATTTTGCTTTCCTTATAAAATTTATACATACAATATTATTAATATAATTAAAATCTGTATCAAACTGAGAGATGACTAATAATTTACCATACTGCAATTTCAATTCAAGAACATTATCTTCTGATAATTTATTTACTTGAACTGAATCTTTTATTGAATGTAACTTTCTTCTATACCACTCATTACCATTTAATCCATGAACAGAAAAAATCAGAGGTGGTTTGGATAATTGGATTTGTGATATAAAACTTGCCTGGTTATACATATTCATATTGACAAATTTTTCAGCATAGATAATTTTTGTATGTTTATGCTGAGCTGATGATATCTCTATCAGAAACATTATTCTCCAATTTCTTCTTCTTCAATCATATGAGCATAATCATAATACCTGCACATAAATTCAAATTGTTTGTTTGAACTTATTTGAGTACTATCAATTAACATCTTAACACATTTCAAAAGATCCTCTAATCGAAGAAGTTGAACTTGAATACCTATAATCTCATAGGCACCTGTTGAATTAATTATCTCCAACAATTCTAACTTATCTGTTCTTAGTTGATCAACAAAACTCAACATGTTATATTTTAATTCTAATCGAAATGGGTCTTCATATGAACTTGAAAGATTTCCTGTTTTAAACTTAAAGATCGAAGCAAAATTACACATGTTAGTTTGGGAACAAAATTTCAATGCTTCTGCTTCACTAATTAAATTAGCTTCATCTAAATGTAATTGACTAACTAACTCGTCTTTATATTTCATTATTAATCTCCTTTACTAATCTTTATCACATAATAATAATTCATAATAAGAATATGCATCTGGAAATTCTTTTTTATCAATAAGTTCCAAAGCACTCTTATCTTGATTAATAGCCTCTAAACAGATATCAAAAGTATATTGCTGCGCATATACCAAAGCCCTTCCAGCCTGTTTCACTGCAGCTAAACAAATCTTTTCTGTTTGTTCTTTGACAAATTTCAAAGCCCAACCATTTTCTTCAACAGCAGTTAAGCACAATAATTCATTCTGAATAAGACAGTTCTTTAACAATAAGCCATCTTTCTTAACTGCAGCCAAACAATCTTTTTTATTATTCCAATCCATAATCAACCCTAACTATACATTGTTATAAAACTTTGAATTTTAATCTCATATCGCATATCCACTGTAACTTCATTATAAAGCACATTAAACTTCAAACTTGCAATTGCCTTATAGATATCTTTCCGATCTTCATAAAACTTTTTCAGTTCCTCAAAATCAACATCATGCAATTGAGCCAATAATCTTAATGTTTTTTCCATCATATCCCTTCATAAAAAATTATTAATCTTTTATATAGTTATTTAAATAATTATGTGGCTCTGATCCATAAACTATTCCTTGAACAGTTATATTTTTTGATCTTAAATATCCAATTATTGCAGCTTCAATGAGATTATAATTTATCAT
>Ga0209013_10005667_pt1 | contig 10703 bp, 12 predicted proteins | sample Cruoilmetagenom2_FD_187291 | JGI IMG/M metagenome (GOLD analysis project Ga0209013, IMG submission 187291) | Oil polluted marine microbial communities from Coal Oil Point, Santa Barbara, California, USA - Sample 2 (SPAdes) (version 2) | ecosystem: Environmental > Aquatic > Marine > Oil seeps ...
GTTTTACGGCAACACCATCTCTCAATGGGCCGTCAGCCTGGCGATCATCGTCGGCGCCCTCGTCGTCGGTAAGGCCCTGTACTGGATCTTCTCGAACACCATGCGGCGTCTCACCGCCCGATCGAAGACCAAGGTCGACGACATCATCACCGATACGATCGAAGAGCCGATCATCTTCATCATCGTGGTGATCGGGATCTGGTTCGGCCTCAACCGGTTGACGCTGTCGGAGCAGCTCCAGGGGTGGGTCAACAACGGTGTCCAGGCGCTGACCGTCATCGCCGCTACCTGGCTCATCGCGCGGCTCGCAGAAGCCCTCTTCACCCACGTGCTCGCGCCCATCACCGCCGAATCTGACACCTCGCTCGACGATCAGCTCATGCCAGTCGTGCGCAAGGGCACCAAGTTCAGCATCTGGGCCATCGGCATCATCGTCGCTCTCAATAACGCCGGCTATGACGTCGGTGCCCTGATCGCCGGTCTCGGCATCGGCGGTTTGGCTCTCGCCATGGCGGCGCGGGACACAGTTTCAAACGTGTTCGGGGGGTTCACCATATTCACCGACCGCCCGTTCACGATCAACGATCGGGTCAAGATCTCCGGATTCGACGGCGTTGTCGACGAGATCGGTGTCCGCAGCACGAGGCTGCGCACCCTCGCTGGAACCCTGGTCACGATTCCCAACTCGACATTCTCAGACTCTGCAGTTGAAAACGTCAGCGCCGAGCCATCGCGCAAGGTAAGCATGACCCTCGGCCTGACCTACGACATGACGGCCGAACAGATGGAGCAGGCAATGGAGATCCTGCGCAGCATCGTCGCCGACACCAAAGGGCTCGAAGACAAGGTCCTCGTCGCCTTCACCGGGTTCGGCGATTTTTCGATGAATATCCTGTTCATCTACTACATCACAAAGGGCACCGATATTCTCGAGGCCCAGACTGACGTCAATCTCGCAATCCTACGCAGATTCGGTGAGAGCGAGCTGGAGATGGCTTTCCCGACCCAGACCCTGTACAACATCGCGCAGAATGGCTGAAAATGTGGGTTCGGCACCCATGCAATATGGTGCTGAACCTCCGCCCCTGGGAACGCCGAGCCCCAGCTCGGCAATGCCTAAGACCGTTCAGGATTTCTGATTCTGGAGGATCGGCCCTCAACGAAACAACAGTATCCTCCAATGAGAGTTGACATGCTGAACACGACCGTTGGCCCAGAGATGAAAAATCTGGTGGTGGTCCTCGGGCCCACCGCTTCCGGCAAGACACGACTCGGTGTGGAGCTGGCGCGGGAGCTGGGCGGCGAAATCGTGTCCGCCGACTCACGGCAGGTGTACCGCGGCCTCGACCTCGGGGCGGGAAAGGACCTGGACGAGTATTCCTCGGGTGGGTCTCCGGTGGCCTACCACCTCATCGACATCGTCGATCTCGATTCGGAGTTCAGCGTCTTTGAGTACCAGCAGAGGTTCTTCTCCGTGTTCGAGGATCTGCTGGCACGTACGGTGATGCCGATCGTGGTCGGTGGCAGCGGGCTCTACCTCGAAGCGGTCCTGAACGGTTATCGCATGGTCGATGTCCCCGCCGACCCGGTGTTGCGGGCGGATCTGGAGCCGTTGAGCCACGAGGCATTGGTGGATCGGCTTCAGGCTCTGCGGCGCGTGCACAACACGACGGATCTCGAAGATCGCGACCGCCTGATGAGGGCGATTGAGATCGCACAGTACTCCGCGCAGCACGAACCCGAACCCGGGCCCGACATCCATCCAGTGGTTCTTGGTGTGCGTTGGGACAGGGAGGTGCTCCGCGGACGAATCCGCAAGCGGCTCGGCGAAAGGCTCGAGGAGGGTTTGATCGACGAGGTGCAGAACCTCCATGACGCGGGTGTCTCGTGGGAAAAGCTCTCCTTCCTGGGACTCGAGTACCGTTTTGTCTCGGATTTTCTCCGGGGCGGCATCAAGAATAAAAACGACCTCAGACAGAAGCTCACGGCGGCCATCTGCCGCTTCGCCAAGCGGCAGGAGACGTGGTTTCGCCGGATGGAGCGCAGGGGAACCGAGATTCGCTGGCTTGAAGGAGGCGATGTGGATCAAGCACTTCAGGTCGTTGCGGATTGTGGGGGGCTGACGAACAGTCGCGAGGGTGGATGAGTGAGGAGACAGGCCCTCGACCGTGCGCACCGATTTCTGGCCAAGCGTGCCGGTTTTCTGCCAAACCGGCTGGTCTCTGGAGATCTGGACGGGATCCGCCGGGTGGTGGTGATTCCGGTTTTGGCCGAAGAGGAGAGACTCTTCAAGACTCTGGACAGCCTCGATCGCAACCCCGCCGAGGAGTTGGCCGAGACGCTGGTGATCTGTGTCGTCAACAACCGTGCCGAGCCCCACGCCCGACCCGAGCAGGTGGCCGACAATCAACGCACACTGGCCCACCTCGAGAATCTGGTGCACGGCCGTTCGGCAGCCACCCAGCCCAGGATCGACCCCGGCAGTCTGAGTCTCGCTTATGTGGACGCCTCGAGTCCGGGGTGCGAGATCGGGCCGAAGATGGGGGTAGGGGAGGGGCGAAGGATCGGTCTCGATCTCGGACTGTCGGTTCTCACGGAGAATGCAGAGGATCCGGGTCTCCTGATCTGCCTCGATGCGGATACTCTCGTCGAGGCTGACTACCTGAGCGAGGTGCAGAAACACTTCGATGGCCGGGACTCGTGGGCCGCTGTCGTGGGCTACGCGCACACCCTGCCGACCGAGGCGCGGGGACGAGCTGCGATCGTCCGCTACGAGAGTTTCCTGCGCTACCACGAGCTCGGTCTGCGCTCGGCGCGCTCGCCATATGCCTTTCCCACGATCGGGTCCACCATGGTGACGAGTTGTGATGCGTATGTTTCGGCCGGTGGGATGAATCGACGTCAGGCCGGCGAGGACTTCTACTTCCTCCAAGAGCTGGCCAAGACCGGCGGGGTGAGCCGGATCGACTCCACCACGGTCCACCCTTCAGCGCGGTCCTCGGACCGTGTGCCGTTTGGGACCGGCGCCACGGTCGGTCGCCACCTTTCGGGCGCGGATGACGGGTCAACCGTATACCATCCGGGCGTATACAAGATCCTCGGTGACTGGCTTTTCTTGGTCGTCAACGACCTCGATCGCGGCGCCTCGGAGCTTCTCGCCGAGGCCGGCGGCATCTCCCCCCAGTTGAGGGAGTTCCTCGAGCTCAATCGGTTTGAAGAGATCTGGCCGCGCCTGCAACAGAATGCGCCGCATCACGCGGGGCTCGAACTCCAGTTTCACCGATGGTTCGACGGCTTCAAGACCCTGAAGCTGATTCACTTCCTGCGAGACCATCAGCTCCCCGAGTCTCCGATATTCGACGCCATAGTCCGCATCGAACCGAGCTGCTCGGGTGATGTGACGAGCGATCTCATCGACGACCTCGAAGCTCAGGAAACCCTGCTAGAGCACCTCCGACGCCGGTGCGCGGAGACGGAATCCGAGCGCAGACTTCGAGATTCTGTTATTCAACAGAATTGATCGTCTCACCAATCAAACCTGCATTGTGAGGTTGTGATCAGTGGCACCCATGATGATGCTAGAAAGCAAGATTGAGTGATTGCGAAGGGTGGCACCCATGCCTAATGTCACAATGTGATACGTGGCACCCTTCTGCGGATAGGAGAGCCCATCTCCGAGTACGTCTACGGGCAGTTCATCGAGCACTTAATGGGTGTTAGGACAACCGAGGTCTTCCGAGTTGCCCTCTTCTTAATGAAGACAACCAGATTGGCATTTCCTTCAACGTCATATTCGATGCCGTATCGGAAGTCCTTCCCGCGAGGCACGTCATGCCCGTTAACCTGTAGCGCCACTTCAGAATCACCGAAGTTGTTGACCACCAGCGCAAGGTTGACAAGTGGCGACCGGTCACTGGCAGCGAAGTCCAGTTCGAGTGGGGCGCCTTGCTCCTCCGCAGTCAGCGTATACGCGCGCTGGGAGTAGTCATAGGCCTCGTCATCCTTATAACCTACCGGTCTATAGGCCGAGCCACGGACCGTCATCTTGGGCGGCCTGTTCCATGAGCGCGCCAAGGTCGCGAGCGTTTTCGCCGGCTGGTCCGTCATCCCGTATAGGGCAGCATCGTTGTCGCCCCCCGAGATTCCCCAGCCCAGCGAGGAGTGCGACGCCCGGTCCGAGTTGTTCGCGTACCTGCCGTCCGAATGGATCTGAGACACAGGCCAGTGGTTCCACCATGGGAAATGGGAGTACTTGGGCCGTACCTCAATATCGAAGACGTTGAACTCACCTCCCTCCAGGTAGATTATGTAGGGCCGGAACTTGGACTTGAGATTAGTCATCTGAATTATGGCGTCTTCGAGGTCGAAAACCGGGTAGCCTTTAGCCCACGAGTAGGTCCGGCTTTTGCCATCGATATCGACTAACGTGATCGCGTCCAACTCTACGTTGTCTTCGGGACGCGTGCCCGGCGCGTTGAGGAAGATGGTCTCCTGCCAGTGTCCGTAGCTCGGCATGAGCCTACGCACGCTGACCGCATCGGGGTAAATGTAGTAATACTCGTTAGCCCATTCTCCGAAACCCGTCTCGTTTGGCGCGTTGCGCTGGCGAAACTTGACGTCCATCTGTAGGTAGCGCCAGTTTATGACACATCGGGCATCGTTACTCTCAATAATCGTGACACGGGAACTTCTGCACTGAGTATCGGACATGTGCTCGATACAGCCGGTCGGCATGGACTCGCGCGGGCCAAGCACTTCATGCCAGTTGTGGACCGTCTCAAAGCTCTGGTCAGCCATCCACTTGCCGTTCTCTGATACCAGACAAGGGGAATACCGCGTACCACGCCAGAACATGACCTTTGTTGGATACTCGTCGAACTGCACGACAACATCCATATGATCTCCGACGGGCCACAGCGCGTCCCATTCGTCATAGAATTTGAGGCGGGTGTAGTTGGCGCCGAAACGGCCGGAGGGCTTAACGGACGGGAAGTTGCGCGGCGGCAGATCGGGCGCGTTCTCTGGAGTAACCGAACGATACAGCCGAGCCACCTGGGCCGCAGTCATCGCTCCATCATGTATCTTCACTTCATCGATGATTCCGTCAAAGGTATAGCGGGAAGGATACGTTGCCCAGGTGCGAACGGGATCGGTCGGCGCGAGATCGACGGGGTTCTTGCCAAGATAGAACCCCTCGTCCATGTTGCTGTAGGCGATCCTCGTGTCGCCCCGGAACTCATCGTAGGTTCCCGCCAACTTGCCATTGATGTAGATCGCCGTGCCAGTCTTCATGTCGAACGTTGCCGCCACGTGATGCCATTTCTTCAGTTCGAGACCGGCGTGTGTCTTCGAATCCACCATTGAATTGCACTCGTGCCACACAGCAGTGTCGTCGGACACATGGAATCCAAGACGTCCGCTGCTGTCAACGCCAAAGAAGAAGCCGGTGACCCTGAACTTGCCAACCGTTACTATGGGCGCCCAGTTCCAAGGATAGGCGCCGAGTGCTATCCACGCCTCGATGGTCAGTTCCTTCGGCATCTTCCCCCAACCATACGCCCAGGGCCCCTTGAACTCGCCGCCATTCACGTAGGACGAGAACCCATCGAACTTCATTGCGCTGCCAGACACACCTGTCGTGTACTTCGCCAAGCCGCGAATGTCGTAGTCCACGCCTGAAACCTCTTCCCGGGTAGAGCCCGGAATGATGATCTCTCCCTTACCTTCCACTCCCCAGGGGATCTCCAGTTCCTTGGTGTCATCGAAGCTCCAGTAATAGACTGGGTTCTCGTTGCTGTACCCTGTCAACGCAAGTACAGCCAAAACGGTGACAAATAGCGCCGGCCAATTTCTCGACATGTTGACTCTTCTCCTTTCCTCCTTTTCTTCACTCAGAGCCGCATTCGCCCCTTCTCCTCCGGCCACACCGCCAACAACCACAAGGCGTCCTTCCGTTCGCGGACATACAGCCTGTGCCCGCCCGTGGCGCCGGCGGAGCGCCAGACGGGGCCCATCTCGGGTGCGGCCTCGGTTCCTTCGGCGACCTCACGCAGCCGGTCCTCGAGGGCGAGGACGAAGCGGTACGCCTCCTCGCGGTCCCGAAAAGGTGCCAGGCACACTGTTATGGTACAACTCGTCGTCTCCTAGACCGTCATTTGGCCAAGGCGCCGTCCAGCCTGTTCACCCGATTCAAGAATTCACCTCCTGAGGCGCGCCGCCGGACCGCTCGTGCCAATAATAGTGTGCTTGGCACCTTTCGTTCGAAAGTCTGGTGGCAATGCGAACGAGGACACGAATGGAAAGAACCATTTCGTTTTCATTATCACACCTCTATTCCAGCCCCACCGGCTTCAGGGTCACCGAGCGAAGCATGATCGGGTTCCAGAGTGACTCTTGCGGATGGATCCTGATCGCGGTTTCCCCTTCGGGTAACGTCAACTGGCCGATGTGCTGGGTTTGAAAGGTCTGCAGGCCGCCGGTGGATTTCATGGGTGCCACGTTCACCATTGCATGGGTGCCACATGGGTGCCACATCATGGGTGCCACGTTCACATTTGTTGATTTGTCATACCGAGGATGGGGCCGCGAACAAATGTGTAAATGTGAACGTGGCACCCTAGAACGTGGCACCCTAGCTAAATGTGTAAATGTGAACGTGGCACCCTAGCTAGCGTGGCACCCTAGCGGCACCCTAGTTCGAGCTTCCTCCTTGACTGCTACACTCAGGGCCGGGAAATGAAAGCCCCTATCTCTTTTCCTGCTACTGAATTGATAAAACCATCCCGGGGGGAACGAAGTGAGCGTATTCGGAAAAGACGAAGCCGCGATAGGTAAGTATGCGGCGAGTGTGCCTGTACCTGAATTCGACACGACCAGTTTCAACGAACCAAAACCGTTAAATCGCGCCAGGGTGGCCATTGTCACAACTGCCGCGCTGCATCGAGAAGGCGGGGATGGTTTTGAACTCGGTGACAGTGACTTTCACTATGAAACCTTGCCCAGAAGTGCGAGAGATCTGGCGCTCGGGCATCACAGCGTCAACTTTGACCGGGGTGGTTTTGCCGCTGATATCAACGTGGTCTACCCGATTGATCGTCTTGAGGAGATGGCTGAGAACGGCACCATCGGTGGCGTGGCGGATCACCATTACTCGTTTGCCGGCAACCAGTCAGAAACTGTCTCGGAGATTCGGCTGGATTCCGGGCCACTTTGCGCGAAAGCAATGCTGGCTGAGGGCGTGGATGTTGTATTACTGACGGGCACCTGACCCCTCTGTCCGCGTACCGTGTGTACGCTGGCACATGTCTTCGAATCAGCAGGTCTGGCAACTGTTGTTCTGACCCCGACGAAAGAAGTGGCGGAACGAATGAAGGTCCCAAGGGCCCTCCACACTCGTTTCCCTGTCGGTCTGTCACTGGGAAAACCAAGAGACAAGGAGTTCCAGGACGAGGTTCTGCAGGCGGCCTTTGATCTGCTGGCGGAACCTGAAGGTCCGGTGATTAAGGAATTCCCGGTGAGTATCAGCGCAACCGGTGGCGAGCCGCTGCTCTGCCCACTCCCGCCAAGGTTGAACACGGAGCTGCACCCCGCCGTCGATGAGGCCCAGGCCCTCAGGGCGGCCTATGACCGAGCCTATGAAAAGAACCAGAGAACCTCGATTGGCATGCAAATCAGTCCAGACCAGGTACCCGAAGCGCTCGGGAGGTTTGTGAGAATCGTCGAGGGAGAACCCTGGGATGACGTTGGGTTCCCGGCTGGCTCAATGTATGGCACGGTTCACGACATACGGTGCTACTACGAAGAACTGGCATGTCAACTGGCAGATGGTCCCATCACCCCATGGGCTACCGAGGAGTGGTTTTACGATCACACCGAAGCCGGTCAGATCATTTTAAAGGCCCGACGCACAATGCGGGACGAAGAGGTGGATCAATCGATCTGGTTTGGCCTGGCGCCAGCGGGTCGACAATAGAGCATAGGAAGTTCATTCCGGATTGGTGCCAGATTGGTGCCACACTTCGCATTGCCTCATTTTGGGTACCAGGTCCGAGGATCTCAGAAAAGGTGCCAGGCCCGCTATTCCGTTACAAGTAGGGTCGACAACAGCGGAATAACGTGCCTGGCACTCTTTTTTTCTCTTTCTCTTTCTTCTCTTTGTTCTGCGCGGTTTCGTCCGGATTCCGCGACCGGAGGACCGGCAGCCCGAAAACGACCATGGCGGTAATCAGCGCTCCCTGGAACGCGGCTCGCGAAATCGAGAGCCGCGGGTATCGCTTCACCGTGCCCTCGAGAATCAAGCACGGGCGGTCGCGCGTGGACCGCACGAGTCGGCTGACTTGGGAGAAGAGCCGGCCGTCTCGGACAGACAGTGCGAAATCAGCAAGGGTTTTTCGCTCCACGACGAGAGAGTCCACGACTTGATAGTCACCGAGTTGGAGCCGACGAACCGCGATGGTCACACCCGAACGTTTCAAGAGGGCTTCGGCGACCCCGGAACACCTCTCGCGATCGTCCACCACAATTCGCGCAGCGAAATGTTGCTGCATCGGAATCTCCTGCAGCAGCGTGGATGGGATACGCGAAGATTACCACTGAAACCGCACTAACGGAAAATCTGGTCGATGATCTCGTTCTTCGTAGACTCCATGTGTTGAGCAATCTCTCCCAAGATTCCCGAGAGGGTTCCGACCTTGAGATGGTTGTGGTCCGGGATGGTTACGTGGTGCTCGCCGTTCGTGGTGGTTGTCAAGCGTAGGTGGCTGCCGGTCTGCCGAGTGATTTCATAGCCAAACTTCGCCAGAGCTTTTGCCAGCTGTCTCCCGGAAATATTGCGCGGGAGCTTCGGCGTCATATCGCGATGACGTCGTCGCGAACGTAGTGGAGACGAATGATTTTCGGTAGATCTTCCTCATCGAAGTGACACCGCACTGCATCGCGGGCGTTGGCCTCGATTTGCTCCGCTGAGTCACCCTCAGTGAAGATGGCATGGCCGAGGGCTCGGGCCGTATACCCGCCCTCGGCCGCTTCTTCAACCAGGAAAACAAGTTCGGTGCTCATGGGTGACTCCAAGTTCATCTTACAGCAATTCGCCTCGCGAAGTGCTGAGACCGGACGATCAATGTTCCGCAGCTAATCTTCCTCGTCAAAGTAGCCGTCGTGGTACTCCACGTCGGGTTCTCGACGAAGATGGCGCGAGTACCGCGACAGAGAGCTTTCCTCTACCTTCAACAGGTAGGCGAGGTCGGCGGCTCGATAACAAACCTGCCGTACGAGCTTTTCGGTCTCCTCTGCACTCTCGAGCCCCGACTCCATGGCCATTTGAATCGACTGGCGGACGCCATTTCGAAACGCCTCCGCCGGGTTCTCCGCTTCCACCACTGCTCGTGCATCTTGGAGGCGTCGGAGGAGATCGTCGGCTTGTTCCGGCTCGACATCCAATTCTCGCGCGACCTTTTCTCTAGGCCACTCCTCACGCTCTGCTGTTTCTAGAGCCAAAACGGTCTCAGGCATCAGCCGGTCGAATCGCTCGTTAACGCCGAGATGATCTTGGTAGTTCGCATAGCTATAGTTGAAGAGCTCCGCTGCCAACAACTGCGTGCGGTTCATCGCTCGATCCATCGAAAGTTCTCCTTCCTCTTCAGCCGGCCATTCCGACCAGAGATCTCAGGCGCGGCCTCCATCGATCACCTCGAAACCGTGAGGGTTCTCGAGGAGGCGCCGGGTGAGCCGATCGGGGCTTTCCATGTTGATCGGACCGCAGGGAGTCATCGCAAGACGCAGAGACCAGTCGAGCGAGCTGTAGTCGCGGCCGATCGAAAGCGCGTATTTGAAGTTCACGACGAAGTCGTTCATGGTCCCGAGAACCGAGCGACTGTTCGTGCGGCCAAAGTAGACAGGTTCCATTAGGGCGAGCTCGCGATCGATGCGGTCCTGACGTACACCTAGCGCCGAGAGCACCTCGTTGAGGAGCCGCACGAATCGTGGCACCAGGTTGTCAAGGTCACGAGCGGTTGTAAGGACCGGTAACAGGGACCGCTCGCTGACCAACAAAACGTAGTGCCCCTGCCTGGTGTAGAGGATATTTGCGAACCAGTCGCCGAGAACGTTTTCGGGTGGCGGCGGTTCGGTTGGACCGCTGATCCCGAGCCTCTTCAGGAGCTTGCCGGTGCATCGCAGAGTGGTCATGTTGTTTCGACCCATTCAGGAGTTCGCACAGCGAATTGCTTTTACATCGAGCGGCGGTACTGACCTCCGACCTCGTAGAGCGCATTTGAGATCTGGCCGAGGGAGCAGTAGCGGACCGTGCTCAGGAGCTCTTCGAAGATATTGCCGCCTTCCCGTGCGATGTCCTGCAATCTGCGAAGCGCGGTCTCCGCGCGAGCAGATTGCCGCTTGTGGAAGTCGGTGAGGTGCTTCAACCGCGCATCCTTCTCCTTCGCGGTCGCCCGCGTCAGCTCCGGCTCCGGCGCCTCCTCACCATCCTCGGCGATGAACATGTTGACGCCGACGAGCGGATGCTCGCCGGTGTGCTTCATCCGCTCGTAGTGCAGCGACTCCTCCTGGATCTTCCCACGCTGGTACATCGCCTCCATGGCGCCGAGCACGTCGCCGCGTTCTGACAGCCGCTCGAACTCCTCGATGACGGCCTCCTCGACGGTGTCGGTGAGCCACTCGACGATGTGCGAGCCCTGGAGGGGGTTCTC
>Ga0209013_10005668_pt1 | contig 10703 bp, 10 predicted proteins | sample Cruoilmetagenom2_FD_187291 | JGI IMG/M metagenome (GOLD analysis project Ga0209013, IMG submission 187291) | Oil polluted marine microbial communities from Coal Oil Point, Santa Barbara, California, USA - Sample 2 (SPAdes) (version 2) | ecosystem: Environmental > Aquatic > Marine > Oil seeps ...
TCGTAGCCCAGCTACTTGTGCCTCCGCTAAAGCTTCAGCGATACGCGGTCGGCGAAGTAGGCTGGCGAAGGTGATAATGCAATTATACATTGTTGGCTGTGGGTTAAATTATATAGGATATTTTTCAACTTGCATTCCTAAATATCTTTCTTTGATTACTTTAATATGGCTCAATTCATGACCAGCTATATGATATAGTAGAGCTCTAACAGTTCTCTTGTTTGCCATTTTTCCATTCTCGTCAATCATAGTTCCTGTCCGTATAAAAGCCTCTTCTGGTAAATATTGAAATAGCTTTAAAGTAGAGAGTCTTACATTCCAATATTCGTCAAAGATGCTATCTAGACTTCTTTGATTAGCCATAGAATAAATCGCATAATCCTTTTCCTCAAAACCAGGTAGCGAAGTTTTGTCATTTCTTGCATAACTCAAAGCTCTGTAAGTGAAAATTCTTTCATCATCGATATTGTGAACCAATATTTCTTTAATGGTCCATTTATTTTTAGCGTACCTATAATTCAGCTTTTCAGATGGCAATGAATAGATTAATTCTTTTAGTTTGATGAAATTGTCATGTAGTTCTTGAAGTATGTTTTCATCAGTTTTGATTAGGTCAAAATATGGTTGCGAATAGGGAGGATATTCTGATTTTTCTGGTCTTCGTATTTTTCTAAATTCTTTCATTTTTTTTCTAATTGCAGCCAACGGTCTAGTATATAAAAATTAGCAGATTTACGCACTAACTATTCGGTTTAAAACAAACCATTATTTATGTCGATACTCTTGTTTTAGCGCTTTCTTCGCTATTTTTTATACATTGTTATATTCAGTTTTTCTTTCTAATAATTTCTAGTTCTTCAAAGTCCACATCAAGTAGGTCTTCCTGATCAAGTTTAAGGCCTGTGACCTCATGTTGTGAGTTGAAATTGAAGGTGAGAAATCCATCGGGCACCCGAATATCATACCAATCAATTTTAAAGGTGTCGAACTGCCAATGAATCAATCGTCCTTTGAACAAGGGTGTATGAGAGAAGGAAAGCTCTAATTTATTATTAGAAAGTGAGATGTTGATATCCCCATACATCTTATCGTTATAACTGCCTGCATAATTGCTCAGAGCTAAAGACGGATAAGATTCTTTTGGCCTGACTTCGTTCGCAGCTGCTTTTTTTAATTTCTTTATTAAGCCCTTACGATACTCTATTCCTCGATCATAAAAATCAAAAGATTTATCGTTGAAAATTAGCTCCAGCAATTTGGCTTTTAGTAAAAATGAGGCAGGCTCTTTCGATACATTTGTTAAAATGACAACCCCTATATCAAGATCTTTTACCATAAACAGCTGTGCGGACATTCCATCGATCCCACCACTATGTTCTATGATCTTATGACCATTCCAGGGAGTGAGCCACCACCCGAAACCATAGGAGGAGAACTCGTTACCAAATGGAGGGCCACTATTTTGGAATAATGTCTGAGGTTTAAAGAGTTCATGGACCACGTCCTTGCTCACAATGGTATCGTTCTTAAAAACACCATCATTTAGCAGTAGTCTCATATAACTATTCATATCCTTTGCTGAAGAATATATGAAACCTCCAGGGCCAAGATTATCTCCATTTTCCTGTTTTATAGCAACTTTCTTATATGCTGCATTCCAAATATGAGGTTGGGCCAAATTACTGGTTGCTTCTCTATCCTTGGATAATGAAGTACTATTATTCATTCCTAGCTTGTTAAACACTCTTGATTTGAGAAAATCATCCCAGGGCATTCCCGAAACTTCTTTTACAATTTCGGAAGCTACCACGAACATTACATTCTGATAGGCAGGTTTCTCTCGGAAGCCAGAGACGGGTTCAAGATATTTAAGTCGTTTTATGATTTCAACTCTGGAATAGTCAGAGTGATACCAAAGAGTTCCGCCACTAACGTCCTTCAGCCCGCTTCTGTGTGTGAGCAGATCTCTAATAGTAAAGTTTTCCGTTACATAGGGGTCATATAATTCAAAGTAGGGCAGGTAATCCTTCACTCGGTCGTCCCAAGTTATTTTTCCTTCATCTACGAGCATTCCAAGCGTTAATGCAGTAAATGATTTAGAGATTGAGCCTATTCCGAACAAAGTTTGGTTATCAACCTTTTGGGTTTTCCCAATCTCTGTTAGTCCAAATCCTTTTGAGTAAATAATTGAATCATTCTGAACAATACCAATTGAAAGACCAGTTACTTCAAAATCATCCATCAGGGTATCGATAAAAAAATCGAGTGAGTCTAAACGTATGTTTTGAGCATATGATTTGCTCAACATGCCTGCGCAAATTACTATAAAAAAAAGCGTCTTAATTTTCATTTATTAATGTGTATTACAGTTTATACAGAAGCCGTCTTATTGGCTGATATAGGTTGTTATGCCTAGTTTTTATTTCTAATTTCAGTCGTTTTTATTACTTCTAATATAATATTCAAAGCCTTGTCATTCCCCTTAAAATAATCTATTGAAGATAGACTAACCGGGATATGAGGCGCAATCCATTTACGATTGTCTTCAGCTATAGAAGTTTGATGATATTGTGAAGATACTACTCCCATTAAACCCGAATATGGTAATTTAAACCATCCGGCTTCTCCTATATGGTTGGGCTTTGACCCACTAGGCTCGCCTACTAAAATTGGATTTGTGCGTTTAGTGATTTCCGTTAATAAGTTGTGCCCCGCAGAAAAGGTTCCTCTTCCCATTATTACATAAATGCTTCCCTTAGGATTCATCACTTCAAAACTACTGAGGGTTTTTAGTATTGGAGGTAATAAGGAACCGTCTCCTCCATAATTATGTCTTAAATCTAAAATTACATTTTGTGTTTTGTTTTGTAAAATTTGATTGCGTACTTCGATATTAAAATCCTCAAAAGATTGCTCTTTCTTATTTGTAACTAAGTTATATTGTATATACATTACATTATGCTCAGGCACTATTTTTGACCAATAATAATCTTGTGTTTTTGATAAAAATAAAGGTTGATGTTCTATTTTTAGTTTTGGTAATCTTGGGAAACCAGTAAACCTCCAAGAAATAGGATTCATTGTTACTTTTTCAGACTTTCCTTTTACATCACTTAAAGTTAGTGTTACTTCATTCGCGTTCTTAATAATTCCTAAACCTTTTAATACATCTGGCAATCCCAAATAATAAGGGCCTAACCAAAGTGTTTGCATATCGTTATCCCTAGCATTTACGGCATTTGTATTTTGAAGTGCAGCTTCAATAGGTGTGTTTTCAATGAACTCTACTTTATAGCCAATCCATTTTTCGAAGCCTTCGTCAACGTCAACAATAAATAACCCATCACTAAACTGATAAAACTGAACGGGTAGTTTTTTTAAAGCGCCTTTGTTTGGAGATGAAGGTATGATTACATTATGGCCACTTCCTAAAGCTCCGAATACTCTAATTATTTTGAAAACAATTTGTTCATCAGACAATGAGGCTATAGTTGTTTTTATAGATTGAAATTCTTTTGATAAATCTGTTTTAGAAATAGCGTGATTAGGGCTATAACGTAGCTCATTAATTCGTTTTTCTAAATAGATAATATCTCTGGACCAAGCTTCTTCTCTGGTGATATCTTTTAGAGTATCATTCCCAAATAACTCTAGAAAATCTTCATCTTCATTGAAGCTTTTAAAAGCAGCACTGCCCCTTATGAAAGGTTTTTCGTCATAACGTGCTGCAAAGCCTTTTCGCAGCCATAACAAGGCATTATTTTTATCTCCATCTTCAGCATATGCTTCAGCAATTTTTATCATAATATCATTTGAAGGTGCTGCACCTGTAGGAATTCCTGTTAAGATAGTTCCGCCAAGGTCAAGGGTTTTCTTTAGTGCCGTAATGGCGTTTTGATACTGCTTAACTTGATAATACGAAAGTCCTAGTACATAAAACAAATCGGAATCGTTTTGATAGTAATCCGTTAGACTCCCTAAAATTGGAATCGCCTCTTGCCATTTTTCATTCTTTACTAAAGTTAGGGCTTCATTTCTCTGATGAAGGTATGCAGCTGAGTTTTCTATAAGGCTATTTTTCACTTGAGAAAAAACGCTGGAAGCAGTTAGAAAAACTAAGAGGATTATACCTGGAATTTTGATCGAATTTGGTTTGATATTAAATTGATACATTCTCTTATTTATATGTTTTTTTTGATTATCAGGTTCTGATACCTAACTCGTTTATCCACTTTGAACATCAAACATTATTTTTCATTTTTATTTCTAATTCCATTTCAAATTGATCTATCGAATTCTTTAACCCAATTGAACTAAGAAACTCCAGTTTATGCGTGAGTCTCTCATCTACATTAATGACTTTTATTTTGTCCGAAAATTCTTTTATTGCTGAAAAAAGACGATTCCATCCTCTATTTTCGGTATTCAATATATCAAATTGAGCCAAATAACCATTTATTCTATTAATTATAAAAAATGACTCTATTTCTCCTTTATTGAAAACCTGAACAAAGGTGTAATTACCCTTTAATAGGGTTTCTTTTTGAAAATCCCATGAATAGTATTGCTGGTTAGGTAATTTTCCCCAGTCTATATCTTTTAGTGCTATTTCTTTTAAATCTAACTTATCGGAACATTTAACTTTAATATCTCCTGTATAGCACTTATATTTTTTTGAAACGATAAACCCGACTTTTTCATAACACCTAATTGCCTTTTCATTCTTTCTTATTACCTCTAACGTACTTTTCTCTACTCCTTTCGTCCATAAATCCTTCAGTGCATATTCATAAATCGAATTCACTATTCCTTTACCTCTATATTCAGGCAGAACTCCTGTGCCTGTATTAAATGCTGTTAATATCCCAAACCTCTTATCTATAGCATGAATTATGAAACCAACTAATTTCCCTTTGTCAAACATGCCATAGGAAAAATTCAAGTCAACCTTTGCTGCTTTCCATCTTTCCTTATAATAATTTCTTTCAGAAGGCATTTTAACATAGTAACCTTCAAATGCTTTTAAAAAGCAATCTATTAATTCATTAACTGATATTTTTGATAAATTATTTACTATCATTATCTAATTGGTGGTAATGGTCTTGAGTATAGCTTGTTTCAATTGGCTATACACGGGAAGATATTACGTTATTTCTTCATTGCCAAAAAGTAAGTTCAGGGGCTCATCATTTTTGTTCATCTATAGATTTTGTGATTTCCGTGGACACCTCTCCGGTATGTAAGGTTGTTTTATTTTCTATCAGCATAAGATGGCATTCGTTTTGGGAGCTCACTTTATGATTTACACCTCTTTTTACAATATATAAGTCTCCCTTATTCATTTGAAATGGGGGTTTATTTTCAATTTCCATTTCAAGTGTCCCCTCCAGAATGTAGAAGAGCTCATCTTCATCTTTATGATTGTGCCATGGAACTTTTTCGCCCAATATTTTTACAATCTTGATATAAACATCATTCAACTCACCAATAATCTGGGGAGAAAAATGATTAGAAATATCATTTAAGGCAACTGGTATGTTTATTTTTGATTCCATTTTTATTCTTAAGATAAAAGGACTTAAGCGGCTTTCCAACCACATTTGAATAGAGGCAAACAGATTACTATATCTAGTTTTTTAACTGTTTTATGTTTCTTTATTTTCAATTCCCAGTTTTTTAATAACCTCCGTTTTGTCCAGTTTTTTATAAATCAACAGGCCAATAATAAACAGTGGTAAGAACAATATTATTGGTGCAATGGACACTGTTTCGACAGTCTCAACCTCCTCTGTTTTCAGGCCTGGCAAAAAAGCCAGTGAAAAGAAAAAATTAATAAGTCCGTGGGTAATTGCAATAGGAATTAGCTTATTGGTTTTCAGTAACAATGCCCCAAAAAAGAATCCAATAAATATGGCATAGACCACCTGAACCAGCACTTGACCAGTATTATCGTTCTTGGCCAGGTTTAGGAGATGAAATACACCAAAAAACAAAGATGCTAAAAGGATACTCTTAAATATGCCGTTTTTACCTGATCCATATTTCTTTAGGAAGAGCGATTGTAATAAACCTCTGAAAAGATACTCTTCTGCAAAACCAACCATAAGACAGGCAATAAGCAGTAGCATTAAGTTGGTTGGAGCGATTTGTGAAAAGTTTATAGGAAAAATACTGAGAACCCCAATGATGAATAAATAAACCGGGATTAAATTCAAATATTTAAATTTCCATGGGAATTGCTTTGACAAACCAGCAAGCGGTTGAATCTTCAGCTTTCTAATGAAACTGTAAGCTATGAGAAATAGTAAACCCATTTTGAAGGTGAGAGCTACGTACTCTAACACAAAATCATCATTAAAGACTTTGGCGAACATAGCTTCAGTAGGAATAAGCATAATGAGCGCAATAACGGAAAGCATGGCTATTCCTATAATGAATGGGGATTGATTTTTAATGGATGTTATCATATTAAAATGTTAAATCTAATTGCCTAAAAACAATATTGCTGACAGGACATGAATACAAATAACGATATAAAGTATATATTTGACAAGTACGTACTTTAATGTACTGTACATACTAAAAGTATACTAATGTTGAATATCAGCGTATTATAATTATAATAAACATGAAAATAAATAATGAAAAGGCACATTGCCCCGTAGATTATGCCTTTAAAAGGGTTGGAGGTAAGTACAAAGGAAGAATCTTATGGGTACTTAGAGATGGTTTTTTACGATATGGAGAATTAAAAAGGGCTATTGTGGGAATCACCCCTAAAATGCTTACACAGACACTCAAAGAATTGGAATCCGATGAGTTGGTTTCAAGAAAAGTATATTTGGAAGTTCCTCCTAAAGTTGAGTACTCACTTACCAAAACAGGTAAAGAATTGATTCCATTAATTAGACAATTGAGGAGTTGGGGAGAAAATCAAATGTCTCGGAATAAATTTTAATTTATAATGAAATAATTCTTTTTTGGTTTTTGTTTTTAGAACTAATCAGTTAGATATTTTGAATTTTATCATTGGTTAGTTGTTTCTAGAAAGGTAGGACAATTAATTAACTCGTGTTTTTATTTCTTAATAAGGCTTTAAGAGTAATGAAATTTGTTGAAAAACCATTTTTAAAGTCTAGCTAGAATAACTCCTGACAAGATAGGCTAATTCAGTCCAATACTCACAATTTTCCCATAAAAATGATTGCGGATAATCTTTGATTTCCTCCCATGGAGTAGACGCTAATCGTGGTTCTAATAAATAATTGGTATGAAGTTCATCTAATAAAGAAAAGATTCTGAAAAAGAGTGCTCTTTTTACTCCTTTATCGATTGTGTAGGAAAGTTTATTTTCGATAAGTGAAAAAATATCTTTGGCGATTGTCGCATTGCGATTCTCTTTCAATTGCCATTTTTCTCTGAACTCATAACCCATTTTCATCCAAGTGGTATCCACTTTCGGATAGACAAGAGACATTGTTCTTGCATCTTTATAAGTCCATAAGCTCCAAGAAATTCTATGTTTCTCAAATAGATCAATTCCTTCCTTGATCAATTTTATTCCATCATCCAACTTGTTTTTTGGGAAGAGGCCTCCTGTTTCCCCAACCCATAGAGGCATACCGGTCTTTTCTCTTAATGATGTATAAACCAATATTTTCTTTTCAAGATCCAATTTCCTTTTTTCTGATTCTCCAAATAAGGAAACATGCTGTCCAGGATAAAAATGAAAAGACAAGGCAATCTGTTCACCCTCTAGTTTATTAAAAATACTAAAGTCTCTGGCCCAGTTATCCCCTTCAAGAAATAGTATGTGTTTTTTGTTAACTTGGCGAATATTGCTAATCAATGATTCATAGAAATCATTAAATGCGGTTTTACTAGCTACAAAACTAGGCTCGTTCACCAGATCAAAACCTGCAATAATGGTTTCGTCGACATACCTTTCAGCTATATAAACCCATAAATCAATTATAACTTGACGCAAAGCACCATATTCCCAGAATAAAGCGACACCAGTATCACTCCCGGAATGAAAATCAGGATTTTGTCCGCCAGGAGTTGAGTGCATATCCAAAACTGCATAAATTTCATACTTCTTGCATAAGTTTAATACACGATTAAGGTGAGTGAAGGCATCCTCAGAATACGTACTAGGATTTTGGTCATCAATAAAATGTCTATAGTTGAGTGGGATTCGAAGCATATTTACTCCCAGTTCTTTCAAGAATTCAAAATCTTCTTCTGCAATAAAATAAGTTAGGAAGTCATCAAAAAACTGGGAGGCATTTTCTTCACCATATACTTTTGCAAAAATATTTCGAATACTTTTCTCAGTTCCAGGAATTCTGACCATAAAATTCTCAATGTTCATCCATGAACCAATGGCAAAACCCCTAAATAATATTTGATTTCCGTTTAAAATAAAACTTCCATCTTTTGCTTGGATATACATATGGTTATATATTTTCTAAGTTATGGTTTCAAGGTCAAGATGCGGCACAACGGTCTAGTATAACCGCCAGATTTAATTACGGTTATACATTGTTGTATGGCGTTTTCTTTTCATTGATTATTCTCAGGTAGTCTATTTCTTTTTACAATCAACCAGATACTTAGTGCAAGTTCCGCAATGGCCATAATAAACATTATACTCATCATAACTGTTTTAGGTAGATTGGTGTCTACAAAAAAAACAATATACGTGAACGATGCAAACATCAATAAGACGCCAAGGCTTTTCGGTATATATCCTGACTTGAAAACCGAATAACCAAGTACAAGAATATGTAGGGCAAAAAATATATATCCAATAAGTTTTATAGACGCATAGCTGTAAACATCGATAATTTGAAATGCCAGAGCAAACAATCCAATTGTCAAAGTGCAAGCATATAGCAGCCTAAGAACTCCTGTCAGCAGCGCAAGGTTCTTATTGGCTGGTTTGAGCACTACATAGAGTGCGAGACCAATAATAGAATCAAGGGCAAGTACGAGAAGATAACCAACAATAGCAAAACCAAATAGCTTCCCGATAGTCTCAATATCCCTGGCTAATGCTGCCGTATCTCCAGGAACAATAAAATTTGCTAAAAGAAAATCATCAATTAGGGTTACTATTACAACCGAGATTATAAAAGCAACCCCTACAACCGTTGCAGCTTTTCTTGACGACATTTTAGAGATAAAAATCTTCATATATAATCCCTCTATTTGAATCGAAGTTTGATGATTTTACGCTTTCAAATTCTATTTAATAGAATGCCATACAACGTGTTCGTGTATGATTTGTGCGGAATCAGACGTTATTCAGATTCGGCTGCAAATCAGAGTTGGATAAAGTTAGGAATTTTATTTGAAGTTAATGTGAAAGCATTAATTACACACGTTGTTGTAGCTAGTTTTATTTAATTTGGCTTATTCTTTAAATTGAATGAGAAAACATCTGGCCTTGAATAATGTCCGACAACATCAAACATTCGTTTAGCTTTTATAATTTGTTGAAGATCAATATCTGCATATAAAATACCTTCTTCAGCTTCTAGAGGACCTGCTAAAAACTGACCATTCGGTCCAATAATAGAGCTGTTGCCAATATTAATCCATTCTCTTCCATCTGGATATAGTTTTTTAAACTCAAACTCATCAGGAATATCATCCATTTTTAAAGCCATACAAGTACTAATTACAAATAGGCCACCTTCTCTTGCAATATGTTGCATTGATTGAATCCAATTTGGACTTTTATCCCAAGTTGGAGATGCTAATATTTGAGTTCCAAATTCATAGATAGTATTTCTAGCTAATGGCATAAAATTTTCCCAACAGATTAATCCTGCTATTTTTCCAGCTGACGTATCATAAGAGCATAATGTGCTACCATCACCTTGAGACCATATAAGACGTTCCCCACCTGTTGGAATTAACTTTCTGTGTTTTCCCAGAATAAGTCCTTTATCATCTATAAAAAGTAAGCTATTAAATAAACTAGCATTACTCGTTTCAGTATTACGCTCATGCATACCAATTACCACATTAATACTAGCTGTTTTTGCAGCTTTACAAAGTTTTATGGTGCTGTCGTCAGGAACAGAAACAGCATTTTCAACAAGTTTTAAATAAAGTTCATTTAGATCAGCTCCTTTGCTATTTGGAATTAGCCAAACCCAATCTGGATAACCAGAAATAAAAGCTTCTGGAAAAACAATTAATTTCGCGCCATTTTCTCCAGCTTCTAAAATGGCTTTACAGGCTTTTTCGACAGTTTTTGCTTTATTTAGAAATATAGGCGAAAGTTGAGCTGCCGCTACCTTCAATTTTTCATTCATATATGTTGTTTTAATTAGCTATAACGGTCTAGTATATGAAAAGTAAGGGGTTTACGAACTAGATTTTCGGTTTTTAATTGACTTTTAATTTATTACTTGTCTTTTGTTTAAACACTAAAACCGTTATTTTTTATATACGTTGTTAGGCACTGCTTTTTTAATCTTTTTTATTGCATCAATTACTTTTTCACTAGAGGTTGCAATATTCATTCGCATAAATAAAGCTCCTTCTCGCCCAAACCAATGTCCGGCATTAAGTCCAATTTCCGATTTTTTTGTTAAATGATTGAACATTTCCTTTGTGTCGTTATAGACTTTTCTAAAATCTAACCATACTTGATAAGTTCCTTCAGGTTTTATAAGTCCAATTTTTGT
>Ga0209013_10005669_pt1 | contig 10702 bp, 9 predicted proteins | sample Cruoilmetagenom2_FD_187291 | JGI IMG/M metagenome (GOLD analysis project Ga0209013, IMG submission 187291) | Oil polluted marine microbial communities from Coal Oil Point, Santa Barbara, California, USA - Sample 2 (SPAdes) (version 2) | ecosystem: Environmental > Aquatic > Marine > Oil seeps ...
GTCCTCCATCCGCAGCAACCGCTCCGTCTCCTCTTCGGTGAGTCGGTGCACGGGGATACCCGTCCACTGAGCGAGTACTTCTGCGATCTGCTCATCGTCGATGATCGCCGAGTAGTCCTCGCCGACGGAGGCCCCCTGAACTTCGAGCTCTGATCGTTCGTCCAAGAGCGTGCGCTCCTGATCACGAAGCTTCACTGCCCGCTCATACTGCTGTGCGTAGACGGCATCACGCTTGTCGCCTCGCAGCTTCGCGAGCTGCTCGTCGATATCCCGGACATCGCCCGGGAGGTCCTTGCGCTTCAGGCGCATGCGACTGCCGGCCTCGTCGATGAGGTCGATCGCCTTGTCCGGCAAGAAGCGGTCGGCGATGTAACGATCGGCGAGATTCGCCGCATTCACAAGAGCCTGGTCGGTGAATTGCACACGATGGTGGTCTTCGTACGAGTCCCGGAGCCCCTCGAGAATCTTGATCGTGTCTGCGATCGTCGGTTCCTCGACTTTGACTGGTTGAAAACGTCGTTCGAGAGCGGAGTCCTTCTCGAGATACTTCCGATACTCCTCGAGCGTTGTCGCTCCGATCGTCTGAAGTTCGCCGCGCGCGAGCATCGGTTTGAGAATGCTCGCTGCGTCGATTGCACCTTCAGCGGCGCCGGCACCAACGAGCGTGTGGATCTCATCGATGAAGAGGATGATGTCGCCCCTGGTCCGAATCTCCTTCAGGACCTTCTTCAGACGTTCCTCGAAGTCACCCCGGTAGCGTGAGCCGGCGACGAGCGCTCCCAGGTCAAGCGTGTAGAGATACTTGTCGGTGAGCGTGTCGGGCACATTGCCATCGACAATCCGCTGAGCGAGCCCTTCGACGATGGCCGTCTTGCCAACTCCTGGCTCGCCGACGAGGACCGGGTTGTTCTTCGTTCTCCTGGAAAGCACCTGCATGACACGTTCGATCTCTGTCGATCGCCCGATCACCGGATCGAGTTTGCGCTCCCGCGCGAGTTGCGTCATGTTGCGGCCGAATTGGTCCAACACCGTCGAGCCACTGCTCGATGTGCCCGATTCGGTCCGTCTGCTCCCACCCGGATGGCCGGATGGCGCCGCTTCCTCGCCCTCAACCCCCGAGAGGAGCTGTATGACGGTCTGGCGTACCTTGGGTAGATCCGCTCCGAGTTGTTGGAGGACCTGCGCTGCGACACCTTCGCCTTCGCGAATCAGGCCGAGAAGGATGTGCTCGGTTCCGATGTAGTTGTGACCGAGTTGAAGGGCTTCGCGAAGCGAGAGTTCGAGAACCTTCTTTGCCCGCGGCGTGAACGGGATGTGCCCGCTTGGTGCCTGCGAGCCCTGGCCGATGATTTCGACGACCTGGCTGCGGACAGACTCGAGGCTGATTCCCATGCTTTCGAGGGCGCGGGCAGCGACGCCCTCACCTTCGTGGATGAGGCCGAGGAGGATGTGTTCGGTGCCGATGTAGTTGTGGTTGAGGAGCCGCGCCTCTTCCTGTGCAAGGACGACGACTCTCCGAGCCCTGTCAGTAAACCGTTCAAACAAGGTAATACCTCATGATCTGACGATGGCGCCGAGTTCCCCTGGCGCCTCGCCGAGTATAGGACGGGGTGCCCAATAGACCCGGGATGTTTGTGGGACGATTCTGGCTCATACTTCGGTGAACGCCGGGGCTACCATTCCGATTCCCGAAGGCCTGGAGACCAGTGGATCGCCCAATCCTGAACGACCTCGTACCCGTTCCCCGAGTGTGGGAACGCATGGCTGCCGTCGAACGGCGGCTGCTCGAGGTGACCGAATCTGACGACGTCTTCCTCACCGACATCGCCCAACATCTCCTGCGCGCCGGGGGGAAACGATATCGACCACTCCTCGCTCAAGTGGCCGGAGAGCTCGGTCCCAGCGACAGTGCGGGCCCGATCGAGGCCGGAGTGTCGGTCGAGCTGGTGCATGTCGGATCGCTCTATCACGACGACGTGATCGACGAAGCCGACTCCCGCCGCGGCAAGGTTTCGGTCAATGAGAACTGGTCGAACACGATTGCGATCCTCGCAGGAGATTTCCTCCTCGCTCGGGCTTCTGAAGTGGCAGCCCCGCTCGGCGAAGAGGCCGTGTCCTTGGTCGCCCGCACCTACGCTCGTCTGTGCGAAGGACAGGTCGCAGAGTTGAGGTTCTCCGCCGGACTCGACCACGGACCCGACGGGTACTTCACGGTGATCGGCGGCAAGACAGCTTCCCTGATTCGCACGTCCGCTCGTCTCGGAGCGATTACGGCGGGCGCCACCCCGGGTGATGTGGAGGCAATCTCAGCCTGGGCCTGGGAGATGGGTCTCGTCTTCCAGATGACGGACGACGTTCTCGACCTGATTGCCGACGAAGCATTTCTCGGCAAACCGTCCGGCTCCGATATCGGCGAAGGCGTCTACACACTTCCGGTGTTGTACGCGGCCGACGGCCCCAACGGATCAGAGATCCGTGCCTTGCTCGCCGACGGAGCACCGACCAATCGCACCGTCATCGACCGGATCATCGAACTCACCGTATCCGGCGGCTACGTAGACCGCGTCACCGAAGAAGCGATAGACCACATGCGACGAGCGGAAGAAGCATCCGATCGGATCGCGAGCGATGAGTTGACCCCAATTCTTCGCAACCTCGATGCGTATCTGCTGGACCGGGTTGCGATTGCCCGGGCTTCGGTAGCCAAGTAGCCGAGTACTTCAGTACCCAGTACTCACTACTCAGTACCGGCGGCGGAGCCGCCCTCCGGCCTCATCGTTGGGAACAGGATCACTTCCCTGATGTGCCTCCGATTGGTGAGGAGCATCACGAAACGGTCGACGCCGATCCCGAGGCCTCCTGTGGGCGGCAATCCGTACTCGAGGGCACGGATGTAGTCCTCGTCGATCGGATGAGCCTCGTCATCACCTGCTGCTCGCGCAGCGGCCTGCGCTTCGAACCGCTCGCGCTGGTCGAACGGGTCGTTCAGCTCCGAAAATGCGTTCGCGTACTCCGAGCCGGCGATGACCAACTCGAACCGTTCGGTAAGGCGGGGATCGTCGCGGTGGATTCGCGAGAGAGGTGAGACTTCCTTGGGGTAGTCCGTCACGAATGTCGGCTCCCAGATTGTCGACTCTGCGGCAGCCTCGTAGATTTCGAAGATCAAACGACCCGCCTCCCACGATGGATCGGCCTCGACCCCGTAGCGACCCGCGAGCGTGCGCAAGCGCTCGATGGGCGTATCGAGGGATATGTCTTCGTCGACAACCTCGGCGACCAGGTCGACGAGTCGCACCCGACGGAACGGTGGTGTGAGATCGAGCATGCGCTCCTGGTAGGTGAGCGTGGCGGTCCCAACGGCTGCTTCGGCAACGGCGGCGAGGATCTCTTCGATCAATTCCATGATGTCGCCGTAGTCGGCGAAGGCCTGATACGCCTCGAGCATCGTGAATTCGGGGTTGTGGGTGGCGTCGACGCCTTCGTTCCTGAAGATCCTGCCGATCTCGAAGACGCGTTCGATGCCTCCGACGACCAGTCGTTTCAGGAACAGCTCGGTCGCGATACGGAGCGAGAGGTCGAGATCGAGCGCGTTGTGGTGCGTTGCGAATGGCCGTGCTGTCGCCCCGGTTGCCTGAGCGAGGAGCACCGGGGTCTCGACCTCGATGAACCCGCGTTCCTCGAACTGGTGTCGCAACTCTGAGATCACTTTGGCTCGGGTCAGAGCCGTCTTGCGTGACTCCTCGTTCACCATCAAGTCGACGTACCGCTGCCGCGACCTCGCTTCGACGTCCTTCAGCCCATGCCACTTGTCGGGAAGCGGGCGCAGCGCTTTGGACAGCAGCACGAATGACGAGATACGAACGCTGAGTTCGCCCTTCTTCGTAACCATGACCTCTCCGGTCGCACCGATCCAATCCCCGGAGTCGAGTTCGAGGAATCTCGCGAATTCTTCATCGCCCAGAATCGCCTTGCTAACGAAGAGTTGGAGCCGGCCGGAGACGTCCTGGAGTACGCCGAAGGCGAGCCTGCCCATATCCCGCACGTTCATGAGCCGACCAGCGACCGTGACATCGACGCCGGTCTCGGACCCGGGATCGAGATCCTCGAACCGCTGGTGAAGATCACCAGCTAGATCGCTGCGGTCGAATCGATACGGGTAGCTACCCGTTCGGATGGCTTCCCGGTGCTTCGCGATCCGAGCAGCAACCAGCGAATCGCTCTGGGTGATTGGGTCGCTCTGCGTGTCGTCCGTCATTGGTCTTCCTGATTCCGGTCGAAGATGATGCGCAACCCTTCAAGCGTCAGGTACTCGTCGACGGTCTCGACGTTGCTGCAGTGGGGCACGATGGTAGGGGCAAGACCGCCGGTCGCCACCACGGTGGCGCCGACACCGACCTCATCAACGAGGCGTCCGATGATCCCGTCGACAAGACCGGCATGTCCGTAGAGGGCTCCGCTCTGAATCGCCTCGACGGTTCCCTTGCCGATAGGAGACCTCGGTGCAACGAACTCCACCCGCCGGAGTGCCGCGGTTCCTGATATCAAGGCTCCCGTAGAGATCTCGAGGCCCGGGGCGATGACGCCGCCGATGTAGGCACCGTCGTCGCCCACGACATCAAAGTTCGTGGAAGTTCCGAAATCGACGACGATCGTCGGACTCCCGTACCGCTCTCGGGCGGCGACGGCATTGACGACACGGTCGGCCCCGACCTCTCTGGGGTTATCGATGAGGATCGACATCCCCGTCCGAACTCCGGGGCCGACCACCAGAATCGGGCCGTGAGACAGTGCCGGTGCGACACATCGCATCGTCGCCGTCACCGAAGGCACGACGCTCGAAACGGCAACACCACCGATATCGCTTGGCGTGAACCCGTCGAGAGCAAGGACACCGAGGAGTTCCCACCGCATTTCGTCACTGGTCTGCTCCTTCGTCGAGAACCGCCAGTGACCGACGAGTTCATCCTTCCGAAACAGTCCAACAGCGATCTGGGTATTACCCACGTCGATAGCGAGCAGCATCAGTCCTCCCGGTAGAGCATCGATGGTTCGTCGAGACGGATGCCGACGTCGGGAATCCAACCGCCGTTGATCCGATCGAAATGTACGTTGTCGAGCAGACGTGTTCTCCCGACCCTCGCGGCGACGGCGAGAAATGCCGGCCGGTTGAGGTCGTCAAGGAACGATGCCGTGTCCTGATCCACAAAGGCGGCATAGTCGAGATCGATGCCCGGCTCGTCGTTCACGGGCTTGGCAGCGATCCGCTCAAGCACCCGTCCGGACCGCTCGCCTGCCAGGACCGCATCCGCGACGGCGACGATCCCCCGGCTGAGCGATCGAGCGGCAGCGCGTTCGGCCGGATCGAGATAGATGTTGCGGGAGGACAGCGCAAGACCGTCCGACTCCCGCACGATCGGAGCTCCGACGATCGTTGTCGGGAGCGACAGGTCTGTCGTCATGCGTCGGACGGTGACGAGTTGCTGAGCATCCTTCCTCCCGAAGTACGCACGATCGGGAGCGATACCGCCGAAGAGCTTCGCAACAACGGTTGCTACTCCGTCGAAGTGCCCCGGTCTCATCCCTCCTTCCATCCCGTCCGTGACAGAAGCGACCGAAACGGTCGTGAGCGGCTCGTCCGGATACATCTCCGACAGGTGCGGTGCGAACAGCACATCTGCACCGGCCGCCTCGACCATCTCGGTGTCGCGCTCGAGGTCTCGGGGATACGACTCGAGGTCCTCGCTTGGTGCGAATTGAAGTGGGTTGACGAAGAGGCTGACGGTGACCGTGTCACACTCACGCCGGGCCGCCTCGACAAGGCTGAGGTGCCCTTCATGGAGGTACCCCATCGTCGGCACAAGACCGACACAGCCCGAACCCAGGGCCCTGGTATCCACGAACGTGTCGACCGTTCTCATTCGTCGCCTTCCCTATTGAATGAATCGACGACGACCGTCGTTGCAGCCACCATCGACTCGAACGCCTCAGCGAGATCCGGAGCAGTTTCTCGTACCGCCTCAATCTGCGCTGCCACCGTTGTTGCATCGCCGCGGGCGATCGGTCCGGTGAGCGACGTTTCCGGACCGGACTCGAAGGCGTTGGCGACGATCGCCTCGACAAGCGGTCGCGCGGCGTCGAAGGGCACGTTCTTCGCTTCGAAAAGCCGCTCGGCGATGGCAAGGGTTGCAATCGGGAAGTTGGCGGCGGCAGCGGCAGCAGCGTGATACGCCGCGCGGCCGTCATCTCGGAGGTCGAAGGCGTGGAGACCGATGGTTCCGGCAAGCTCGTAGAGCGTTGACCTCAGTGGTTCATCTGCGGTCACAGCTACCCAGGCGCCGGCAAGTCTGCGGGCTCCCAGATCGGGTGTCGGCAAGGTCTGGAGCGGATGGAAGGATCCGATAGCGACCCCGTGATCGTCGAATGCGCGCAGAGCCGAGATCGGGGTCGCCCCGGATAGGTGGATTGCACTCGCTGCAGCGTTCCTCGCGATGGGTGCGATCTCGCCGGCAACCGCTTCAATGGCACCGTCGGTGACCGCTATGACGACCAGATCGACCGGCGGTACCGGCTCTCCGATCGAAAGAGGGACGGCGTCGAAACGCCGAGCGACGATGCTCGCTTGCTCGATGTCACGGGCGGCGACGGCAGCCACGTCGTGACCGGCACCGTTCGCTGCGATGGCGATGGATTGGCCCGCACGTCCGGGCCCGACAAGGGCGATTCGCATATGGCTCCGATCCTCCCGGTATCGGTCCGGCCCAGGTGAGGGGCTGTGTGTTTGTGAAAGGTAGTCGGTTGTCGGTGAAGACTCTGCCTGCTCTACTGCTCTACTGCTCTACTGCTCTACTCAGCTACTCCGCTACCCCCGAGAACCAGTTCGGTGCGAACGATCTCCTGACTCCACACAGACTCTGTCTCGGCTGTGATGGATGATCCATCCGGCATTACTGCGCCGGGCCAGACCTCTAGGAGGGGTTCGAGTACGAAACGACGGTGCCGCATCTGCGGGTGGGGCACCGTGAGACCGGGCTCGTCGATAGCCAGTTGGCCGAAGAGGATCAGATCGAGGTCGAGCGTCCTGGGACCCCACCGTTCGTGGCGAACCCGTCCCCTTGATCTCTCGATCAGCAGGAGCTCGCACAGCAGTGCTGTGGGGTTTCGCGCCGTGTCGATAAGCACCACTGCGTTGAGGAACGGCCCCTGCTCCGGCCCGCCGACCGGGGCGGTCTCATAGACCGAGGAAACAGCCGCGATAGTGCCGATTGCGCCGAGGCCGTCAACGGCCGCATTGAGATGTCCGTGCCGATCGCCCAGGTTCGACCCGGCGGCAACGGCGCACCGACTCACCGTGTGGGGATGAGTCCGCGTCCCTCTGGACCGAGAGGACGGCCGAGGATCTCCTGGATCACTGATGTCGCGATGATGGGATCCGCTACAAGGTCACAGTGAACGAGATAGCCGGCAAGAAGGCCGGCGACGGTTTCGTCGATGGTGTCCCGATGCAGGAGCACTGACGCACCCGGAGCATTCAACGCCTCGTCCATGGCGTCGAACACAGCGCCGACGTCGTCGATCTCAGCTGGCGCGCCCTCGACGGTATGGACAACGACTCTGAAATCGGCTTCTTCGTATGCGGTCTTGTTCTGACCTGCGGGGAGGAGCGTGAGAACAGTGTTGATGCCCTGATCCTTGAGCCAGGCGATCTCTTCTTCACGCCGAACACGTCGGTGCTGGAAGCCGGATCCACCGATCCGATCGGACACGGCGAAACGACCGGCGATCACCCACCGGAAGCCTCTCGGTTCGAGCCCTGGTACGTCTTTTCTAGCCATCAGCGAACCCGCACAATAGCGTCGGCCGTTCGCCCAACGTCAACGGCGCCGGCGACGTCGTGCACCCGCACGATGGCGGCGCCTTTCTCGATCGCCAGCGCAATCGTTGCCCCGGTTGCCCGATCGCGATCTTCCGCTGATGAGGGTCTGCCTGCCTGGTCGAGGATCGATCCGAGGAATGCTTTGCGCGAGGCACCGATGAGCACCGGCCGCCCATCGCCGAGTCGGTCGACTCCATCGAGCAACGCCAGGTTGTGCCGGATCGTCTTGCCGAATCCGATGCCGGGGTCGACCACGATTCGCGATGAGTCGATCCCTGCAGCGTTCGCCTCTTCGGCCCGGTGCCTGAGGAACTCAGCGACTTCGACGACGACGTCTTCATATGTGGGGTTGAGCTGCATCGTGCGTGGGTCTCCGAGCATGTGCATGATTACGGTGCCAACGCCGCTGTCCGAGCATGCCTCGATCATCGCCGGCTCCGACAGGCCCGTTACGTCGTTGACAATCTCGGCGCCCGCCTCGATGGCAGCCACGGCCACCGACGGCTTGCTGGTGTCGATGGAGACAACGATGCCTTCTCCTGCGAGCGTTTCGACCACGGGCAGGACGCGCTCAAGTTCCTCTGCGGGATCGACGAGTGCTGCGCCGGGTCTCGTCGATTCACCGCCGACGTCGATCACGTCTGCCCCGATCGCCGCCATTTCGCGCCCCCGGTTGATGGCAGCACCGGTATCGGCCCAACGTCCACCGTCGGAGAACGAGTCAGGTGTGACGTTGAGGATTCCCATCACCAGCGTGTGGTCCGACGTCGTGAGAGACCGGCTTCGCAATTCCCAGGTGATCGGCTCGAACGGCACAGATCAGGGAGCGGCCGGGGAGTCCGCTTGAGCGGCCGTTATCCCCCCGTTGCCCGCGGCACCCTCTGGACCCTTGAGACGCAGTGCACCGGCCTCGGTGTGTTCCCACTTCGGTACGTCGTGGAACACTCTGACGACGCCCGCGGCGTCGAGCGTCTCGTGCTCCAGCAACTCTGCGGCGATTCGATCCAAAGCGTCGCGGTGGGTGGTGATGATCTGCATCGCCTCCTCATGAGCCTGGGTGATCAGCTTCCGGATCTCGTCATCGATGGCAGCAGCGACCTCGTTCGAGAGGTCCTGCCCCTTGGTGTAGTCGCGACCGAGGAAGACCTCGCCGTCCGGTTGACCGTACTTGAGCGGGCCGAGCCGGTCGCTCATCCCATACTCCATGACCATCTTGCGTGCGATGGCGGTCGCCTTCTCGATGTCGTTGGATGCGCCGGTGGAAGGATCGCCAAAGATGACCTCTTCTGCGGTGCGACCCCCGAGGGCGTATGCCAGTTGGTCGACGAGTTCGCTCTTCTTCTCGTAGTGCTTGTCCTCGAGAGGGAGTGCCATCGTGTAGCCACCGGCGCGACCGCGCGGGATGATCGTGACCTTGTGAATCGGGTCGAGTTTCGGGAGGGCGTAGCCCACGAGGGCGTGGCCGCCTTCGTGGTAGGCGGTGAGATTCCTCTCCTCTTCCGACATGATCCGGCTCTTACGCTCGGGCCCTGCGATTACTCGCTCGATGGCTTCCTCGAGTTCGGACTGGCCGATCTTGTCCTTGCTCCGTCGCGCTGCGAGGATCGCCGCTTCGTTGACGAGGTTCGCGAGGTCGGCACCTGTGAAACCCGGTGTCTGGCGAGCAAGCCCATTCATCTCGACGTCTTCCTCGAAGGGCTTCCCCTTGGAGTGCACTTCCAGGATTCTCTCGCGACCTTTGATGTCAGGCCGATCGACGACGATCTGGCGATCGAAGCGCCCTGGCCGGAGCAGGGCAGGGTCGAGAATGTCTGGTCGGTTGGTCGAGGCCATCACGATGACACCGGCTTTGACGTCGAAACCGTCGAGCTCGACGAGGAGCTGGTTCAGTGTCTGCTCCCGCTCATCGTGCCCACCACCGAGACCTGCGCCACGGTGGCGGCCGACGGCATCGATCTCATCGATGAAGACAATCGACGGAGCACTCGCCTTCGCTTGCTCAAAGAGATCGCGGACACGGCTAGCACCGACACCGACGAACATCTCGACGAACTCTGATCCGGAGATCGCGAAGAAAGGAACGCCTGCTTCTCCGGCAACCGCCCGGGCCAGCAATGTCTTACCGGTTCCCGGTGGCCCGTAGAGGAGCACGCCCTTGGGGATCTTCGCCCCCATGGCCCTGAACTTCTGGGGAGTCTGGAGGAACTCCTTGATCTCGTTGAGTTCTTCGATCGCCTCGTCCACACCGGCAACGTCATCGAACGTGACCTTCGGTGTGTCCTTCGTCACCTGTTTGGCCTTGGACTTGCCGAACTGCATGACACGGTTCCCGCCGCCCTGAAGCTGGAACATGATGAAGATGAACAAGCCGAAGAGCAGCAGATACGGAAAGACGTTGCCGAGGAACCACTGGAGCATCGACGGTTCCTGGTTGTCTGTGACGGTCTCCATCCCAGCATCAAGGAGAGACTGGGTCACGGTCGGCGAATACTCCGCCGGGTACTTCGTGACGAATTCGATCGGTTCGCCCGTGCCGTCGTCGTACGTTCCAACGACCTCATTCGAACGGTCTCTGATCGTGACCGGCTCATCGATCTGTCCGGCGGCAACCTTGGTGTTGAAGTCATTCAGACTGAGTTCGGTGGGCTGGTTCGACTGATTGACAAACACGTTGACAGCCATGACCACGAGGAAGATCACAGCCAGGTAGATCAAGATGGTTCGTGCGGTGCGACTCACACTGCTCCTCAGCTCATTGCCGGACGTAGACAGCCCGTCTCTTCATGGTACGCCGGTGAGCCCCCTACGGGGAGCCCCGAGTCATCAGAC
>Ga0209013_10005670_pt1 | contig 10702 bp, 13 predicted proteins | sample Cruoilmetagenom2_FD_187291 | JGI IMG/M metagenome (GOLD analysis project Ga0209013, IMG submission 187291) | Oil polluted marine microbial communities from Coal Oil Point, Santa Barbara, California, USA - Sample 2 (SPAdes) (version 2) | ecosystem: Environmental > Aquatic > Marine > Oil seeps ...
TTTTTTCAATAGTTGATTACAGACTATTGAAAATTAGCCGATTTGTGATGTTGAATTTGCAAGTGGCTCAATATATAATTTTATAAGGTTTTCATTACTCATTTAGAATAACTGCATACCGCTATAACGACAAACCTTATATTCTATGTTAGATTATAAGGTTTTGGTGCGACTAGGCGTATTTGAGAAAAAATCTTTCTAAAATGACCTTAACATAATTTTTAAATTCTACTATACTGTGTTATACTAACTAAAGGATAAGCAATGACATATGGTGAACCTATAGTCTTAAAATGCTCTACATGTTCAGGATTAATAAAAGAAGAAATAATTAATTCAGGTAATTCTATAGGTGCAATATATTGGACTGATGGGAAAATGGATGCTCCCATGTTTCCTGAATCTCATCAATTAATAAAGTGCCCTCATTGTAAAGCATTATTATGGAAAGGACATCAAGAAAAGATTGGTACATTAGTGTCACTTTCTACAAATAAAAAAAATAACTCTATGCCCTACGAATTTCCTAGTTTTGAAGACTATTATACTTACCTGGATACCAATGGTCAATTTACAGATAAGAAAGTTATTGATAAAGATGAACTCCGTTATCGTCGTTTTGAAGCTTGGTTTAGAAAACAATCAAAGTTCTTTATGGATACCAATCAGGAAACACCAACAGAGAACCAAATATCATGGATAAAGTACATGTGTAAAGAGGTTGAAAAAGATGATGTGGAAGATTACCTTACTCTAGCTAGACTTAAAATGCAACTTGGTGAAATTGATGTAGTCAAAATGCTTCTCAAAAAAATAGATCTTGATAAGGAACTTAAAGAAGATGAAGAAGACAAAAAACCTGAGGCAATTGATTTTCGATCTTTACATTTTAAACTATGGCATACAGGAAATGATAAGCGACGAAGATCAAATAACAAACCTGAACTTACAAAAGAAGAAAAAATAAATTTAAATACATTATATTTAAAACTTGATGTATCCAATGAATCAGATCATCTTTTTATGGCAGAAATTAAAAGAGAGTTAGGTGACTTTCAGGTAGCAGAAGACATACTTAATAATTCTGATTTTAATGATCTTGAACATTATGTTTCCGCAATGAAAACATTAATAAAAGAAAAAGATCCTTTTGTGGGACAAGTATGACTAATTTATTAATTGAAATTCTTAATAATATTACTGTGAGTCAGTGGTGTTTCAACTACAATGGTGCATGTAGTACATGTGGTATGATGGATGTAAAAAATGAACTGAAGAAATATGGTATAGATGAGATTGTTGAGAGTTTTGAAAATTTAGATTTTGAGGATAGAGAAGTTCAAAAATATATTGTTGGCTTAGAAAAGCTTTTTTCATTAATGACTGGCCCGTATACTGTTTGGAATGATCGAAATAAAATTAAAGAATTAAGAGAACTCCTGAAATCAAAAGAAAATGACAACCCATATATTGAACGATTGCAGGCAAGTGATTATAAAACCTTTTGGGATAATTGGAGTCTGCAGCAAATTGAATGGGAAAAAGAGTTGGAAGCTCAAATTGTGAGAGCTAAAGATCGAAGAGAGTTTGAATCAGGTTTAATAAAGAATGATATTGAAGATCGTAAGAATGGGCTGAGAGAGAAATTGATTGAAAAGCTGAATGGTATGAGCAGTTATGATAAATTGCTTGTTATGGTAAATGATGCAAGACACTCTCCAAAGTTTTATCCAACCAATATGACTAATCAAATAACAGATGAAGATATTAAAAAATTGGATTCAAGTCAGTATAATCAATTGTGTAGTATGTTTAGTAAATATATAAAAGGGAAAACTCCTTGGGGTAGATTTAGAAAAAGATTTATAATAAGATAAAGGAAAAGTAAAATGCAAATAGAAAATGCTTTAGATCAATTTATGGGTACGCTTATAATTAATAATGATAACTTACACAATAGAGGTTTAAAACTATATACTACTGTACACAGACATATTTTTAATGTATATAAAAATCATAATGATACAATTTTTATTAAGCCTCTTGAAGGTAATGACCATTTTCCACAATCCAAAAAAAGAATATTAGATGTTTTAAATGATGAATCAATTACAGATAATAGAGATTTGCAATATGTTAAACCTATTGTAGAATATATTAAAGAACATTATTTAATGAAATAGAGTATTATTTTCACAAGTACAAGTTAGATAAAATAATATTCATGAAAATAATTATACAAAGGAATAAAATGAAGAAACTAACATATTTACTTATTATATTGAGCATTAACTCAATACTATTTGCTGATAAATTTGCTTGTAAAGACATATATACAACTATAACAAGCAAAAAAGGTGATAAGCCTTATATTGCTGATGGTAGTGAAGGGAATGGAAATACAAAAATTATATTAGAATTTGCAAAAGATGGTACCTATATTATTGTAGGAGCCGATAGAACAAAGTTAACATATGTGAGTGAAGGTCCAGGAAATAAATATTTTACTGAGAAAACTGGAACAGGCAACATTAACTTATATTCATTCTTTAAAGATCTAACGCTAACTATCTCAAAATCCTATGATTTGATGGGTATGGCTAATATGAATGTGCTAACTATTTATGATTGTCAACCGAAATAATTATATAGTATATTTAAAAGAATCGTTATATTAATCAACAATAAATTTGAGTCTGATTATGACTTAGAATCTCACTCTTTTTTAATTTCAAAACCTTATAAAATATATAAGATTATAAGGTTTTCTCTTAATACTAAATACTCACTAAATCCTTTAGAAGTTTTTGATAGAATAAACATTATGTTAACCGAGCAGGACTTAAGAGAATTAGCTTTATGTTAACTAACTAGGCATTTTGAAGAAAATATTTTTTCTCAAAATGATAATAATGAAGATCGCTTATAGCATATTAATATCTTGGAATTAAAGTAATATAATAGATATGATTTACTATAATATAAAGGAAGGGGATAAAATGAAAAAAGTATTATTGGTAAACATGCTACTGTATGGAATGGGTTTTGGTTTATATGCAGATGGTGCTGTATATTTTAAAAAAGCTTGTGATAGTGGTGATTTAAAGAAATGTTATAAGCTTGGGCATATGTATCGAGATGGAACTGGGGTCAAACAAAATTATTCTAAGGCTGTAAAATATTATAGCAAAGCCTGTGACGATGGATATGTTGCAGCATGTAATAATCTAGGTGTTAGAATATGTAATGATCAGGGGATTAAAAAGAACAATATTGAAGCTGCAAAATTGTTTAATAGGGCTTGTAAAGGTGGTGATTCTGATGGATGTCACAATCTTGAAATAATTAAGAGAGAAATCATTAATAAGTAAAATAGTAAATTTTATTTTTATATTATCTAAAAAAGCTATTGCAATATATTTATCATCTCTTGCTTTTTAATATAATTGTCTTTTAATAATTTTTTAATACTTTTATCATTTAGCATTGGAAAATATTGTTTTAACGCAGATGTCCTACATGTATTATAAGAATTTAAAATGTCCTTTTCAAAGTTATTATTAGGCTCTTCCATAGTAATAGGTTTTAGTCTACTTTCGATAAATGTATTAAAACTATTCATCCCTTTGTTCTTAATTTTGTAGATATAAATTTGTATTTTATTATTATCTACGGGAAACATTCTAAAGAGCCTAGCTCGATACTGGTTATGCAGCACAAGTTTTTGAATTGAAGTATACTCTGTTAAAGATTTGTAGTTTTGAAGCTTTTCTAGAGTTCTTAGTATCCATTGCTGTGACATTTGAAGGATAAGTTTATTCTTGCCACTCCAGCCTAATTGTGATGTATTCCACTTGCTTTCAGCTACCAGTACTTCTTTAATTACACCATTTTTCTTTTTGTAGTAAAGCCCATCAATACCATTTCGTCCTATTTCTCCTTCTAATTGAACCCACCCTGTATTTGTATAAAATTTATGCATTACACATTCAGTAGAATAGCCATTTACAATATTTAAACGACCTTGAATCTTATTCTCTGTCATGATTGGGTATTCATTTGCAAAAGAGAAGGAAATAATACTGACCATAGTAAGAGAAAATAAGTGAATATTTGTCATATGAAAGGATAACATATAAATGTATGTATGTAAAAGTAGTTTCTAATTATAAAAAGATGTTACTATATTATATTAAATGGTAAAGTGATTAGAATTATGGAAATTAGTGTTTTAAAAAGTGAATTCTCAAATATAGTTGTGAGAAAAGCACTCTATTGGATCTCTGAAAGTGCAACATGGAGCATAAAAGATGTTGATGAAAAATATATTATTGATATTAAATCAATAGAAGTATCAAATTCATCTTCTATAGAAGATGAATTTCATAGATTATTAAATGACTTTTATCTAAGAGAGCAAATTGATAAATCTAATAAAGGTTTGCGAAAAGAAATAATTAAACAAGCCCTAACAAAGGTCTACCTGCATAATGTGTAATTATAAATTACTCCCTTTTACATTTAGATATCTTGCTACTATTGACAAAGTGTTGCTATCGAATATCAACGGTAACTTTTGTTTCTTGGATGACATGAGTCAATTAGACAACTTAGTAAAAAATGATTTTGATAAGATAGATAAAGATGTATTAGATAGGCTTTTAGCAAATAATTTAATTGCCGAAGAAGATGAGTTAGATTCTAAAATAAATCTTATGGCTACAAATTATGCTACTTCTATTAATGAGACATTGTATGGCTCATTATTGATTTTAATTATTCCTACATTACGATGTGATCATGATTGTGGATATTGTCAGGTGAGTAGAGTTTCACCTACAGCATCAGGCTATGATGCTTCATTTAATGATATAGGTTTGATTATATCACACTTAAAAAAAATAGATACACCTTCATTAAAGATTGAATTTCAAGGCGGGGAACCACTTCTCAATAAAGCTTACATAAAACAATTTTATAATTTAGCAATTAAAAAGTTAGGTAGTGAAACTTGTTTTGTAGTTTGCTCTGCTTTGGGTCCTTTGGATTCAGACTTTATCGGCTGGTGCAAAGGAAAAAATATCACATTCTCTACTTCTTTGGATGGGATTGAGAAAACTCACATAAAAAACCGTGTAGCAAAAGAGTTTAATAGTTATCAAAATACTGTTAAAGGTATTAGATATATTCAAAAAGAGCTTGGATACGATAAGGTCAATGCCTTAGCAACCGTCACAAGAGAATCATTATTGAATCCACATGGATTAATTGATGAGTATGTAGACTTAGGGTTTGAAAATGTTTTTTTGAGACCATTAAGTCCCTTAGGATTTGCCTACAAAAATCAAGGTATTGAGTACACACCTGAAATGTATATGGATTTCTATAAAAAATGTATGGAACATATATTTGAAATAAATAGAACAAAACCTTTCAGTGAAGAAACAGCTGTAATTTACTTAAAGAAAATTTTATTTCCTACTTTATCTGGGTATGTTGATTTACAAAGTCCATCAGGACTATTGTTGAATGCTTTAGTGTTTAATTATGATGGCAATGTATTTGGTAGTGATGAAACAAGAATGCTATGGGAGATGACAGGGAATCCAGAGCTTGTTGCTGGAAATATAAAGTCTGAAATATTGAATCCAATTAATGATGTTAGCATTAATTTATTAGCGGATACATTTTTGACTTGTTCCCCAGGATGTGAAGACTGTGCTTATCAATCATATTGTGGCGCAGACCCTTTATATCATTTGGCAACACAGGGTGATCATGTAGGAGATAAGGCAGTATCAGATTATTGTAAACTTCAAAGATATTTATTTGACTATTTTTTCGAACTACTTAATGATGTTAAAAAAAGAGAAGTGATTTTAAAATGGCTAACGTAATTCGAAGAAAGTTCATAGGCTTTTATTCAAGAGAAGCAATTGATGGAATGTATATATATAAAAAATCCAATATCACAGATATTGATATTCCCCAATTACCAATATTACAAAGTACAGATAAGAAAGATATTTTTTATATACATTTTGAATCTAAACAAATAAAAATCATTGCTCCAGAATTGAATGAGCATTTTAATGAAGGTGATGTATTAGAGATAGATAATAAGAATAAAAAAATCAGAACGGTCTTAAGCTCTCTAAGTAATGAAAATACTTTATTATTGACGGAACAGTGTGAGAATAGATGTTTGTTTTGTTCTCAGCCTCCAAATTCTTTACCAGATATTCATTTATACAATAGGGCAACTATGGCTTTATTGAACTATGATTCAAAGGATTTAATAGGTATTACAGGAGGTGAACCAACAATTAATAGAGATGCATTTATAGGCATGTTGAAAGTCTTAAAAAGTCTTAAGAATATAACACCGTTACATATTTTAAGTAATGGACGTAATTTGGGAAATATAACTTTTTATACAGAGGTTATGAAAGAAGCAGAAAAAAGAAGTATTATTTGGGGAATTCCTTTATATGGTCATAAAAGTAGTTTGCATGACATGATAGTAGGATCAAAAGGAGCATTTAACGATACGTTAAATGGTCTTTTAAACCTTTCAGCGTCTATGCATGAAATTGAACTTAGAATAGTTATTGTAAAGCAAAATTATAAATTTCTAGAGCATATTTTAGATTTTATTAATAATAGTTTTCCAAATATTCGAACTATTTCATTAATGAATTTAGAACCTGTAGGCTGGGCTAAAAAAAATTATGAAGAACTATATATTAGTGTTGAAGAGCAAAATCAATATCTAACAGCACTGATATCAACATTTAATATCTTTAGGTTTGATATTAAATTACTTAATTATCCCTTGTGTTTATTAAATGAAAAGTTAAGACCATATGCAGTAAAATCTATATCAGACTGGAAAAACTATTATCCTGAAGAATGTAGTTTGTGTATATATAAGAGTGAATGCTGTGGATATTTTTCTTCAGCTGATGGATTATATTTAGAAAAACCGAAGGTAATTTATGAAAAAAATTAAAACACTAGCCACATTAATATCTGCATCATTGGCATCGAATGCTAATGCTAATCAAGATACTATTATTTTAGATGCAATGATGGATACTACAGATACTAATAATATTTCAAATATTTCTGTCTTAAATAAAAGTGTTTCTCATAGGCTTGCTGCGCATAGAAGCCATAGCTCTCATCGCTCTCATCGTTCAAGTTCTGGTGGAGGAGGATCCTCGCGACCAGCTTCTTCTAGTGCACAATCATACTCTACCCCTGCACCTAGTCAAAGTTCATCGTATGGAGTAAGAAGTTCGACACACGACCCACTTGGTCAGCAAGCAAGACCTAAGCAATCATATCCAAGTAAAAAGACAACACAAAGTAAAAAGACAACACAAAGTAAAGCGGATATAAAAAAAATTATAATGCAAGTTCAACTTACATTAATGCTGGAGGGTCTTTATAATGGTAAAGTAGATGGTGTTATGGGTGAAGACACAAGAAAGGCTATTCGAACCTTTAAAAGTAAAAATAATATAACAACTAAAGTATTATTGGGTGCAGAAACACTGAATGCACTAGGAGTAAAAGGCTTTTAGTGAAAAGATTTTTAAAGTATATTGTTATTGTTTTTTGTATCTTATGGATATCCAAAGAAGTGATTCTCCCTGTAGCTACAGCTGCTATTTATTCTAATAAGTATATGAAATTGGTGATTGAATGTGATAGTGCCATGGAAGCAAATTGGTATAATAATCAAGAGAATAATATTACAAAAGAAGATACTGTTCAGCTTTTAGTCTGTCATGAATATGATAAAACTAGAAAGATTTTACTTATGAATGGATTACCAGAAGAATATTTATCATGGTTAGGATTGAAAGCACTTGAAATTTATCAAAGACCTGCATCTGAATTTGTGAAAAAGCATAAGTTTCACGAGAGATAGAGAGAATGAAAAAACTTAACTTTTTTATTTTATATATAATTTTTTCTATTAATGCATTTGCTTTGAATTTAGACGAGAAACTTGACTTAATAATATCTGTACATCAGCTCACCCCCAAGAAATGTGTCAATAAAAATAAAGATAAAAATCAAATATCTATTGGAAAAGTTCTATTTGAATCTACTATGATAAGTGGTAATAACGATATGAGTTGTTCAGTCTGTCATATTGATAAGTTTGGTTCAGCAGATGGAATACCTATAGCTGTTGGTGCAATGGGTGAGGGAGAAGGTTCTCAGAGATATAAGGATGGTCAAGGAGCATTGGTACAACGTAATGCACTTTCCTTGATTGGTAGAGCACACCCTGACTTTAGATCATATTTTTGGGATGGAAAAGTTGAAAGAGAAGGTAATTTTACTGTCTCACAACTTGGTGAATTCGTTTCAAAAAAATTTAATTCTACTTTATCTGTAGCCGCTATTATGCCAATTTTAGAACGTGATGAATTGATGGGAACAACAACAAATGTTTTTAAACGTAATGAGATTGCAGATGAAGTTGGAGATAAACTTTATAATAATAAATATAATAGCATATCAAAAATTATAAAAAAAAGAATATATGAATCCACTGACCTTGAAAGTATTAAATTAAAAAATAGCCTTGAAAGTATTGCTATAACAAAAGAGAATTTTGAATTAGCAAACATAGGAAACCTCTTGGCTAATTTCATTGAGGATAAGTTTCAATGTACTGAGAGTAGATTCGATCAGTATTTAAAAGGTAATAAAAATATTCTTTCTACAGAAGAAAAAGCAGGTGCAGTATTATTTTTTGGTAAAGGAAAATGCTCTTCTTGTCATTCTGGTAATTTATTTTCTGATTTTGAAGTTCATTCTATAGGATCACCACAAGGGTATTTTGGTCCACACACACGACATAGAGATATTGGAAGAGCAGGGGTTACAAATAAATCAGAAGATAAATTTAAATTTAAAACACCACCATTGATAGAAGTAGCTAAAACAGCACCTTATGGCCATAGTGGAGCTTTTACAACCTTATTTGATGTTGTGCTTTATCATGTGAATCCAATAGAATTTTATAAAAATAATGATGAATATTCAAAAGCAGATTATTTCATTATTGGAAAGTTATTACACACAAGAGATAGAGTTTTAAGCGTAATAGATTTACGTACTGTAGAAGAAATGGCACAAATTATTGCTTTTTTGCAAACCTTATAAAATATATAATTTTATAAGGTTTTCATCACTCATTTAAAATCACTACATACCGCTACAACGACAAACCTTATATTGTATGTTAGATTATAAGGTTTTGATTACGTAAACATATACATTACAAGAAAAGAAGTGTTACTACCAAGCCAAAAGGCTTAGTAGTATAAAAGAAGCAATCACAGCAGCCAAAAGGCTATTGTGATTTCACTTTACTGATAAACTGCGTCAGCATCAGCTTTGTTGAAATACATTGTCAAGTACTCTACTTGAGATCCGTCTGTAAACGTAATTGCTATAGAGTCAGCAGTTATGTTCGTTGCCTCGATTGTAGTTAACGTACCAACTACTGTTATGATGTCACCATCAAAGCTTATTAATTCAGTCCATGTAGTCTCTTCAGTCACTGTAATCTCAGTCCCGTCAGCACTGAATACCCAAGTAGCCACCGCATCGGGAGCATCAGGGTATGGAACATAAACTGTCTTTCCTACAAGTAAAGCACTAAGATCTGCTTCAGGTGTAGTTGTATCACTTGAAAGGGAACTAAGTGTCTCATCTAAGTGAGCTAGTGCAACCTCTTCGGATACAAGAGAAGTAACATTTAATGCATCTGCCATTAAAGCATCAAAATCAGGATCATCTAGTTTTACACTCACATCATTCAATCCTGCATAATTTTCAGGTATAGTGATAACACCATCAATAGTATGATCATCAAGAGTTTGAAGCAGTTGTGCTAAATTTGTAACTGCTGTCATGGAACCTAGATCCATATCATAAGGTGACTTGATATGATTATCCCAGGCATGATCACTACCTATCACATAGCTTCCCAAAGAAAACTCTACTAGATCACCTTCATTACATGTAAATTCACCTTTATCGTTGGTGACACCTGAGCCAGTTAGTTGATTTACTTCTCCATCTAACATTCCTGTACAAGTATAGTTCAATCCCTTTACATAGGTATCAACAAACTGACCTGTAAATGATGAAGGAACATAATCATTATCATCACCAGGATCAAAACTCTCCACTAGATCCTCTACACTTCCGCATGCCGTAAAAAGTACTATTGTACTTGCCAATAAACTCATTTGAATGAATTTCATTTTTTTCCTTGTTTTTGTATTAAATTTTTATAACTTAATAGAATAACTCTTTGAATGTAATATCTATTTAATTTTTACATCACATTTCTTAAAGAATTATAAAATGTATCAAATCGTATCAGAAACATACAACAATGAACAATATGCCTTTGAAGAGTTAGTCTGTGAACTGGGTATCGCATACCGCATATACTTACCTAGCTAATTAGAAACTATTTATTAATCTCTGTCAGAAGATATACTTGATAAATGTTGTGTAAATGATGTGAGTTACTTTTATAATTAGCCCTTCTGCTGCTTTGAATCTTATATCAACTTGAAAAACCTTATAAAATAGAGCCACTTGCAGATTCCAACAAAAGTTTGATTATTAAGAGAGTTGCGCAGAAAAAAAAGCTGATTCT
>Ga0209013_10005671_pt1 | contig 10700 bp, 9 predicted proteins | sample Cruoilmetagenom2_FD_187291 | JGI IMG/M metagenome (GOLD analysis project Ga0209013, IMG submission 187291) | Oil polluted marine microbial communities from Coal Oil Point, Santa Barbara, California, USA - Sample 2 (SPAdes) (version 2) | ecosystem: Environmental > Aquatic > Marine > Oil seeps ...
TAGTAACAATATTTCTTTTAAACCAGTACCCTCATACCGGATACCAAGTACCATATCAATTGATGTTATATATACTGCAACTGTGCGGCATGCTCCGGACATACTTCAGTGCACATCCCGCAAACATCGCAGAGCTCAGGATTAATAACTGCCCCGGCTTTGGTCAAAGTAATGGCATCATAGAAACAGCTTCGCACACAAATACCGCACCTGTTGCATTTCGTCGTATCGATAGTAGCCTTTATATTCTCAGGTTTGCGCGGTACATCGGCTGTCTTCACAATATTTGTAAGGGCTATGCCACGCATATCATCCAGACTCTTGTACCCTTTTCCTTCCATCCATGCAGCCAAGGATTCAGCCCACTTGCCGGTTACTTTATAACCCTGGAGCATAATCGCCGCTGCAGATTGAACCAGCGTTGCCCCACACATGGTATAGGCCACGATATCGCGCCAATCCCAAACACCAAGGCCCGAAATAATGGGGATTTTCAGCTCCTTGGCTGCCTGACTCACCAGTTTCAATCCATAACCGATCAAATAGGGGCCGCCATAGCCGCCCATGGCTCCGAATGGCACTGGCCTTGCCGTCTCAATATCTATAACAATCCCTGAAAATCTGGCCGACATATTGACTGCATAAGCGCCTGCCGCTTCCACCTGCTTGGCTATTGCTACCGGGTCATTGGCTTGTGGGGTGATTTTTACTGAAAAGGGCTTTTTTAATATTCCGGCGCACGTTTTCACTGCTTCATATGTCACATCAACAGCACCGGCGCCCATTTTCACGCCCATATCAGCAGCAAATGGGCATGAGTTATTGAGTTCTACGAAGTCCGCATTGGTCTTATTCACCAATTGACACATTTCAGACCATTCATCCAGAGATGAGCCTGAAAGACTGGCAATAACAACCCCATCGTCTTTGATTAAGTCCTTGGTACGGTTGATGTCGTCCATATAAGTCGGATAATCAAAGGCCGAACACTCTTCTAAAGAGCGCAGGGTAAATGCATGGGGTAAACTTTTCGGATAATCCGGATATTCCCGGTAATCAATGAGTTTGAACCTCGGGCGCGGGAACTTTCGACCAAGCCTTCCGGCCTCTCCAAAGAGTGATTTCGCTATAACAGCACCTGCCCCTCCATCTATACCGTGTTTCATCCTGGTAGCGTCCATGGTAGGTGTAGCCGAAGCTACCACAATGGGGTTCTTGAACTTTACTCCACCAATTTCTGCAGTTAAATCAACCATAATCCCCTCCTCTTTTTTCGAAAAATACTTATTATTTGAATTTATTTGGTTTAGCAAATCAGGACACTTGACTTGATTAGATCGCTTATCCCGTCAGGAGGGATTAGTTTCCAATTCAAGTATTTAGCGATCACCGGAGGAATAAATTTTTTCCAGTTTTTTATGAACTATCTTGATATGTTTTCGCATTTTATCGTGCGCTTGTTCTCTTTCTCGTGACCTTATTTTCTCTATAATAGTTTCATGAGCGATAATTTCATCACTGATAAAATCCCTGTCTAATTTTGTTTGCAGTACATTCTCTTCCAGCACATCGATTACTGAATTAAGCGCAAAGATGACAACTGGATTTTTTGTGATATTGCAGACCAAACGGTGAAATTCCAGGTTCAACAACCTTGACTTTCGAAAATCATCTTTATCCAGGGCTATTTTTGCCTCTTGAATATTTTTTTGTACAACTTCTAAATTATTACCTTCCCAAACCTTGGCGACACGGAAAGCAATATCCGGTTCAAAAATAATTCTGGCCATGGTCAGATCGCTCATTTTAACCCTTTTTAATTTGAGCATGTCCGAAAGGTATGAGCTTACAGACATGGCGTCGGCCTCGGCCACAAAAATTCCACCGTCCACACCCTGTTTTGTAAAAACAATTCCCGAATTTTCTAGGACCCTGATAGCCTGCCTCACAGAGACCTTGCTTATGCCAAACTGTTTGGCCATGTCGCTTTCAGAAGGAAGCTTGTCCCCTGATAAATATGTACCTCTAAAGATGCTTTCTTTGATCTGATTAGCTACTTCTTGCGAGTATTTCTCGGTCCTGAGAGGCTTAAAAGGGGGCATATCAACTCCAACTTCCTAATTGGTTAACTAATTAACTGGATAACTAAAATATTAATTACATTTTATAATTTCTTTTTCAAGCACTTTTTTCCGTTTTTTAAAAAAAAATTTGATGACATCGCAACAAAACACGAAATTCATAATAAGCGATTTCCAAACAAGTCCTGGAATATATGGAATGATAAGCGCCACTGCGCTTCCTAACCATCTGTTCCCCCTTGTTCGGGACAAAAGAACACATGGCCGTGAGCCATCCAGGCGCATCAAAACTTTTTCCTATTTGCCGTCCTTTATATGATGAACTTTTCTCTTATGGGATTATTCCCTTCACTTTTTCAATAGCCTCTGTAAGAAGGTTTTTTGCCTAATCTCTTTTAGCTTTTCAAGGTTTTCCATCAAGGCCTTCTGATGGGTCTCCAGCTCAACTAGGGTATCTGCCTTTCTCACCTTAAGATCTAAGGCCTTCAATTTCAGGTTCATATAATCGATTTTGCCGCTATCGGTCTCTTCGCTCTTATTTATAACGTCCATTCTTATTTGGATCTGCTTAATCTCTCTATTGGTTTGAGAAATGGCCGCTTCCTTTAAAATAACAATAGCTTCGCTCTGGTCAATTTTTTTTGCCAGGTCCTTTTCGGTTTCCATATTGGCGAATAGGTAAAAAAAGATAGCAAGACAGACCAAAACAAACAGGCTAGATATCTTGAGAGAAATCCTGAGCGCTACTGCGGTTGAATGAAGGAGAGACGGTAGTGGGCTAAGTGTACGGGAAAATGCATCTCGGAAGGTATAGGAAACGTTTTGCTTCTTTGTTGAATCAGACGCATATGGTTCTTCTTTTAACTCCCTTCTGCTGATCTCCTTTTTAAGTTCATTTCGAAGTGCTGAAAACTCCGGTTTTTGCTGTTCCCCCTTTTCGAACAGATTTTCAATTCCTTCTTTCTCATGGGTGGCAATGCTCGGTTCATCAACAATACCAGCCTCATCCTTCATACTCATCGCCTCGAGTGTTAGGACCTGAAGATCTCTCTTTATTCTGTCTTCATTTTGAGGACAGAAGTTCTGGATAGACAGGGAAACTTCGTCCCAGGCGAGAACCCTATATGCCGCGGCCTTACCCCGAAGTCTGCCGGCCCTGGCATCCAAAAGTTCACCCTGTCGGAAAAATAGTACCCCAATTTTGCCTGATTTTTTGTCAGTCATCCGAATGGTACAGGTTTTTTCCTCTATCTGTAATAATTGCAAAAACATGCTGGGGGAAATACTGTGCAATTCCCCACCATCTGATTCCTTTTCAAGAATAGATGAGACATTCTGGACCAGGTAATCAAGGGGGAACGGTTTTTCCATAAACCCTGATATTCTTATATCCTGAACAAGCGATTTCATTGGAGGCGTACTATAAGCGGTCATGATGATTACAGCTACGTCCGGGTAATGTCCTATGATATACGCCAAGAGGCCAAAACCATCCAGCCTGGGCATCTTCAAGTCAGTAACAACGAGGGAAATAGTATTTCCCTTAAGCCTTTCTATCGCTATAAGACCATCCTGGGCGATCAGTACGGAATATTTGCCGTCAATTTCAAGCATTTTTTTAATAGAACGCAAGAAGTTTTGGTTATCGTCTACGATGAGTACTTTTTTTGTCATTTAACCCTCTTGCTACTCATGCCTCATGAACCCTATCCATCCCCTGCCCCATTCCCCCCACAAGCTAAAATTTCAGTGATGGAAATGGATAATTGTCAGCAGATCGCTGAAAAACCGGTTAGTAGATTTGAAATTATAATATGACTTGGACTTTGATGCAGTCCTATATTCAAACTGACCTGTTGTTATGACAGGAGCGCCTTTGAAATAATTATTTTTTCGATTTCTTTGGTCCCTTCATATATTTCGATTATTTTTGAATCTCTATAAAAACGCTCAACATCGTACTCTCCCATATATCCGTACCCACCATGAATCTGCACTGACTCCTCTGCAACTCGAACGCCTGTTTCTCCGGCAAACCATTTGGCCATAGCTGTCAGTTTGTGATCGATATTTCCACTGTCTGCACGAAAAGCAGCCTCGTAAACGAGATTCCTTGCCGCCTGGATACGTGTGGCCATCTCAGCTATTTTGAACTGTGTTGCCTGAAAACGGCTCAGGGGTTTTTTGAATTGTCTTCTGTTCTTGGCATAGTTAATTGCCCTTTCCATGGCACCCTGTGCAATGCCAAGCCCTTCCGCACCTACATGGATTCTTGTCCTGTTAAAAAACTTCATGAATTGATAGAAGCCTTTTCCCTCCTCACCTATAAGGTTTTTTTTCGGCACACGAACATCCTTGAAATACAGCTCGGCGGTATCCGAGGCCCTTATTCCCAACTTATGGTGAAGCTTGTTTGCCTCAAATCCCTTCCGATCGCTTTCCACAATAATCACACTATGCCTTTTGTGCCTGGAGGGATTCTTCGGGTTTGTAAGACACATAACTGCAAAATAACTGCCCACTGTGCCGTTTGTAATAAACATCTTATTTCCATTTATTACATAGTCATTACCATCGTTTTCCGCCGTAGTTTTTATAGCCGAGACATCACTGCCTGCATCCGGCTCGGTGATGGCCGAACCCATAACGGCCTCCCCTTTTGTAAGTGGAATAAGGTATCCTTTCTTTTGTTCATCTGTACCAAACAGATCAATCATATCCGATCCAAATGTAGCGGAGATCAAAACAGACCCCAAACCAGGGTCAACCCGCCAGAACTCCTCAGTCATCAGGCACTTCTCCATGTATCCATACCCGCTTCCACCGTATTCCTCAGGGAAGTTAATCCCAATAAAACCAAGTTCCGCCGCCTTTTTGACCAGTTTTTTGGGATATTCTTCTTTTTGGTCACACTCCTGTGCAATCTCAGGAAATTCACCTTCGGCAAATTCTCTTGATGCCTGCTTTATATCTTGTTGATCTTTTGTCAAATCAAAGTTCATTATTCTTTATACCCCGCAAACTACTTCTACTTTCCTTTTTTTTCAAATTTCTTCAATTCCCTAAAGCCATAGGCCCACGAAGAGGTTTCGCACACTGCGCTGGAGATAAGGATAGTGTTAAACACCTCTTCCTCGGAGGCGCCAAGAGAAAAAGCCTTACTCATATGGGTGTTTATGCAAAATTCGCACCGATTAGCAACCGCCGATGAAATAGCTATCAGCTCCGCTGTTTTTTCATCCATGATCTCCTTGGTTTTATAGATGGATGCACTTTTTATCAAAGTGGAAATGCTTACATCCGGTCTTTTGCTTAACATCTGCATAACAAAGGCTACATTTGCGTTAGGCTTATCCAATACTTCGGATATAGCCCCGGCAGTCTCTCCCTTATCCTTTTTTGCAGCATCGGATAAATCCTCCATGATCTGTTGAACCTGCTCCTTTTTCATGCTGTTTCCTCCTATAGACTAATATTTGACAACTACTCAGATGTTTAGATTGAAGGCTGAAGGCTGTCAGTTTTCGAAGCCTGCGGTTATTATTATCGTATGCCTTGGTTTTGAAAAAAATTGCTATTCTCGGACAGCTTTCTAGTTATCCAAAGGCCAATTCTCAGGTTCCATCAGGGACATGGCGCAGCATGCCATTGCAGCAGCCCCTTTAGGAAGAATTGACTCATCAAAGTTAAAACATGAGTTGTGAAGAGGATGATCGGCCTCTCCTTTATCATCTCCGCACCCAAGTAGAAAAAAGAAACCGGGCACTTTTTCAGAATAAAATGCAAAGTCCTCGCCGCCAAGAGAAGGGATTTGGAATTCCATGACACTATCCTTTCCCATGCAATCAGATAAAGCGACCCTCAATACATTAAACAGGCCGTGATGATTGACCTGAGGGGGATTGCCTTTAGTGATGTTAACATCTGCTTTTGCCCCCATTGCCCGTGCAATAGACCGGCATCTTTTCGTTAGTAGTCTGCGAACTCTTTGTCTGGTTTCGTTTGAAAAAGTTCGAATAGTCCCGGACATTGTTACATCCTTGGCGATCACATTATGTGCTTCTCCTCCATAAATACGCCCGATAGTGACGATCTTAGGGTCAAGGGCATCGGTCTCTCTCGTGATCATGGACTGAATCGAACCTATGATCTGGGATGCCACAACAATAGAATCAACAGTCTCATGGGGTCTTGCAGCATGGCCACTCTTGCCAAGAATGTGTATTTCGAGTTTGTCTGTTGCGGCTGTTACCACGCCTTCTTTGACCGCCAGCATCCCTGTGGGAAACCTTGTTACAATATGGAGACCCACAATTGAGTGTACGTCCGGCTTTTTTAATACCCCTTCGGCAATAAGAGTAGAGGCTCCACCTTCTGAAATTTCTTCGGCGGGTTGAAAGATGAGTTTTACATTTCCCTTGAGATTTTCCCTTACCCCGGCCAGAATAGTCGCTGCACCCAAAAGAATACTGGTATGACCATCATGACCGCATGCATGCATGACTCCTTGGTTCTTTGAGCGATAAGGGACATTGTTCTCCTCGGTTATAGGCAATGCATCCATATCCGCCCTCAAGGCGATGGTCCTTCCCTTTTGTCGCCCCTTGATAAGTCCCACAACTCCTGTACCCCCGATCCCCGGTGTGGTCTCAATATTCAACCGGTTTAGTTCTTCCAAAACTCTTTTGGAGGTCCTGAATTCTTTGAATCCGAGCTCGGGAAACATATGGAAATCCCGGCGCCAGGCAATAAGCTTATCTTTAAGATCAAATGCCATCTTTTGTATATCTAAATTCATTTTTTCTACCTCTAGGAGGCTGTCCGAGAATGGCTTCGTAGCGAGATCGAGCGAAAATTCAGAGGGCAAGGCGACAAGGCCAAAACGACCGTAGGCGTAGCAGTAGCCTACGTTGAGGACGTTTTTGCCTTGACAACGCAGCCATCAGAATTTGCAGCCGATCGCAGTAGTAGTCTATTCTCAGGCAGCCTCATAATAAACCATTTACAGTCAGGCTGCCTCTCTACCCTGTGCAATCTTAAGGCAGGCCACCAGGTGATTCGGCTCCACCCGGATCAATTCGTGCTCGTACTCCAGACATTCATCAATAGCATTAAAACATCTGTCTCTAAACAGGCACCCCTTCTCCAGCCCACGGGAATCAGAGGTATCTCCCTCCAAAATTATTGGCTCCTGAGTCAATTCCGGGTCAGGCACAGGGATAGCCGACAGAAGTGCCTGAGTATAAGGATGAAGGGGATTTTTGAAGAGCATTTCGCAGGGTGCCATTTCGAGGATTTTCCCCAGATACATGACTACAACAAAATCGCATATGTGCTCCACCACCGAAAGATCGTGGGATATAAAAAGGTAGGATAAATCAAATTCATCTTGCAAGTCCATAAGCAGGTTTAATATTTGGGCTCGGATAGAGACATCCAGTGCGGAGACCGGCTCATCCAGTATAATTAGCTTAGGTTTGAGGGAAAGGGCCCTGGCAACACAGATCCTCTGTCTTTGTCCACCACTGAATTCATGCGGAAATCGTCTTGAATAATCAGCATTTAACCCTACAATATCAAGAAGTTCATTAACTTTATCTTTTCGGCCGTGTGAGTCTAAAATCCTATGAACCAGCATGGGTTCTTCTATGAATTCACCAACCCTCATCCTTGGATTCAAAGAGCCATAAGGATCCTGGAAGACCGCCTGCACGTCCTGGCGGTACTTCATTGTCTCATTCGCGTTGAATGTGTCGATGTTTTTTCCATGAAATAGTATCTCCCCCTCGGTAATACTATACAATTTCAAAATGCATCTCCCTGTGGTCGATTTTCCGCATCCGGACTCCCCAACCAGTCCAAAAGTCTGCCCTTTAAAGATGGAAAAATTTATCCCGTCCACGGCCTTGACCATCCTTACATTCCTTGAAAAAATGCCCTCCTTTCCAATAGAAAAATATTTCTTGAGGTTGTTGACTTGCAGGATGGTTTCTCTCTTCATATTTCTCTCCACCTCCAGCAGGAGATCAGATGTCCTTTGCCTGCCGATTCGGTCGGCGGATATTCAGAGGTACATTTTTTAACTGAATAATCGCATCTCGGCTCAAACGGACATCCTCCGGGCAAATTGAGAAGATCCGGGGGCTGTCCCCTAATACTCTCAAGTCTTCGCTGCTTTCTGCCCAGGTGAGGAAGGGATTTTATTAATCCCCTGGTATAGGGGTGCCTGTTCCCACGAAACAGTGTTTTTACATCCGCCTTTTCAACAATTTTTCCCGCATACATGACAAGAACATAATCGCAAAATTTGGCAATAACACCCAGATCATGGGTGATGAGTATAATCGATGTGTCATATTTCTGCCTGATCTCCATCATCAACTTTAGAATTTGAGCCTGTATGGTTACGTCCAGTGCTGTTGTAGGTTCATCGGCGATAAGGATCTCCGGCCGGCACGCCAAGGCCATGGAAATCATAGCCCTTTGCTTCATTCCGCCGCTAAATTGATGGGGATATGCATTGATACGGGTCTCTGACGCCCTAATGTGGACTGCCTTGAGCATTTCAATGATTTTTTCCTTTAAATAATGCCCGGACAACCCCTGGTGTCTTCTAATGGCCTCGCCAATCTGATTGCCGATGGTAAAAACCGGATTCAAGGAAGTCATGGGATCCTGTGAGATCATGAATATCTTATTTCCCCTGTACTTCCTCATCTCCTTCTGGGATTTTTTCACCAGGTCATCCCCGCGATATAGTATTTCCCCATCTACAATCCGCCCTGCAGGCTTGGGGACCAATCTCAATATGGATAGTGAGGTCACACTCTTTCCGCTGCCCGATTCGCCCACGATCCCAAGGGTCTGGCCTTTTTTTAGGTAAAAATTTCCACCATCGACTGCCTTTACTACCCCCATATTAGTTAAGAAATAAGTCTTGAGATTTTTTACCTCTAAGATCTTTTCGTTTTCGCTCATCATCTTTTGCCCCTGACCGCGGCGCGTTGTTTAGGGTCTAAGAGATCCCTGAGCCAGTCCCCAACAAGGTTGGTCCCCAGAACGACCAGCATAATCGCAAAACCCGGAAAGGTTGCAAGCCACCAGGCATAGGTCAGATATTGCCTTCCATCAGCCAACATGCTTCCCCAGGAAGGCGTTGGCGGCTGTACTCCAAGACCTAAAAAACTCAAGGCTGCCTCAAAAATAATAATTCGCCCGAGCATCAAAGTGGCCAAAATGATCAAGGAATTGACAACACCCGGAAAAATATGTTTAAGAAGAATCCTGTAGGTGCTGCATCCTGCTATCTTTGCAAGGTCAACGAATTCGTTCCCCTTAATGCTCAACACCTCTCCCCTTACTACCCTTCCATAGTCTACCCAGGAGGTTATTCCAATGACGATGATGATATTTCTCAGGCTTGGTCCTAATGCCCCGATGAGCGCCAGGGCAATAAGAATATATGGCATTGAAAGTTGAATATCGACCAATCTCATGATTACGGAATCGACCCTGCCCCCAAAATAACCCGAGACAAGTCCAAGGCATGTCCCAATAAAACCTGATATGGCTACAGCTATAAAGCCAACCACCAGCGATATCCTGGCTCCAAAGATAATCCTACTCAGGATATCCCTGCCTAATTCATCGGTTCCAAGCAGATTATTGCAGGATCCACTCTCGAGGAAGAATGGTGGTCTCAATGCCTGTGTAATATTTTGATCGATTGGGCTGTGTGGTGCAATAATTTCTGCAAACAGGGCCGCCACGATAAGCAGAAAAAGTATGACCAATCCTCCTAAAGGCGCCTGCTTTATGTAGCCCCATATTTTTCTTTGTCTTGGCAAGGCTCAACTCTTCTTTATTTGTATTCTATCCTTGGGTCTAAATATGTGTAAATAATATCAACCAGGAAATTTATGCCCACAAATATCACCGAAGTCACAAACACAGCAGTCTGAACTACGGGGAAATCCCTGTTGTATATGGCCTGCACGGCAATTCTGCCAACTCCAGGCCAGCTGAAAATTGTTTCAGTAATAACCGCTCCGCTGAGCATTCTCCCGAATTGGAGGGATGTCATGGTAAGCACAGGAATAGACGCATTTTTAAATGCGTGTTTGAGGACGACTATATGCTCTGAAAGTCCCTTGATTCTCGCCGTTCTTATGTAATCAGTGTCAAGGACATCGAGCATGCTCGAGCGGGTGAACCTGGCAATGGCTGCGGTGGAAAACAGTCCCAGGGTGATGGCCGGAAGTATGAGATGTTCGATCCCTCCCCTTCCTGTTGAAGGCAGCCACCCTAATATAACCGCAAACAGCAGAATCAACATAAGGCCGGCCCAGTATACCGGAATCGACTGCCCCAAAAGGGCGAATGTCATACCCAGCCTGTCATAGAAAGATCGCGGCCTTATAGCAGAAATAATTCCAACGGGGATGGCAATTAGGATTGATAGGATCATTGCCGCTATGGTCAGTTCAATTGTAGCCGGCAATGCCCCCATTACTAAAGAAAATGCAGAGGTCTGATGTCTGAATGATTGCCCGAAGTCACCATGGGCTATGTTTTTTATGAAATCAATGTATTGAATATATATGGGCCTGTCCAGCCCCA
>Ga0209013_10005672_pt1 | contig 10698 bp, 13 predicted proteins | sample Cruoilmetagenom2_FD_187291 | JGI IMG/M metagenome (GOLD analysis project Ga0209013, IMG submission 187291) | Oil polluted marine microbial communities from Coal Oil Point, Santa Barbara, California, USA - Sample 2 (SPAdes) (version 2) | ecosystem: Environmental > Aquatic > Marine > Oil seeps ...
TGTCCCATGTTGCCGCATATAGAACATCAGAGTTTGTGGGATCAATCAGCAGGTCAGTGGCACCTGTCCATTCATCATTCCCAAGGGTTCTGTTCCATGTAGATCCGCCATCGGTAGATTTATATACACCGCGTTCCCCGCCTTTACTCCAGAGCGGGCCTTGTGCAGCCACCCAGATAATATTCGAATTTTCGGGATGAATTATGATCTTAGAAAGATGTTCAGATTTCTTCAGGCCCATATTTTTCCATGTCTTTCCGTCGTCGTGACTAACGTAAATACCATCGCCAAAACCGACATGACGGCCTCCTACATTTTCGCCTGAGCCCACCCAAATAGTACTGGGAGTAGATTGATCGATAGTGACACAACCTATGGAATAAGTAGTTTGCTTGTCAAAAATAGGTTTCCAGGTAGTCCCGGAATTAGTCGTTTTCCAAACCCCACCTGAGCCAATGGCTATATACCAAACATTCTCATTTTTAGGGTGAATAGCTATATCAGCCACACGGCCGGAGGTAAACGCCGGACCTAAACTTCGGAAATTTAATCCTTGATAAGGGTCTTCTTTAGCTTCCTGAGCCCGGGTGTTAAATACTAATCCCAGGCCAAAAATAAATGCAAGAGCATAACATTTGCTGATCTTCATAAATGTATAAGTTTTAGAAGCCCGAATGTAATTAAAATTTAATAAATTTTTCATCTTTAAGTATTAAAAATACGATGAAATAAAGGCATCTAAACATTCATTTAAAAGGCCAAAAGATGTATCCGCCAAAGGTGACTTGAAATAATTGGGGTTTTAAAAATAGAGAAGTTTTAATATATATAAATTAATATAAAATGCTATTAGTAAGTATTTTATATAATTACAAGATAAAAACTGAAGTTCTATTGCACTATTATTTGATTGGTTGCAATGTCTTTTTCAGTTTTTTATACTCTTTCATTTGTTTCGGGTCCAAAATGGTACTCATATATTCTGTTTCCTGCTTTGACAAAGCGGTAAGGCTTTTTTTCTTTTCTTCCGGAGTAGCCGAACTCTTGTTAATCTCGTTTTCCTTGACTATTGTCTCAGCAATCTTTTCATAAACAGCTGATGCCTGCTCAACTGTCATCCCTACGTCGGCCTGATAAGCTTGAACAAGTTTAGCAGCTTGCTTTTCCACATCGTTCTTGGGTACAAATTGAGCATTGGTGATATTACTAAACATCAGGGCAAGAATAATTGGCAAGCCCTTTATTAAATTTCTAAATACGTTTGTCATAATAGTGATTTTGTCTCCCAAGTTAAGAATTATAATCAGCTGAATCCTAATGGGAAGTTAACATAATTTTTATTATACAACTACCATTCCAAAAGTATAAAAACGATTCTTATATTAGCAACTAATTTGCTATGAGTATGCTAATCTGGGGTGCCTTTATCTTTCTTATTTTTATTTTCCTGGCACTTGATCTTGGTGTTTTCAACAAAAAAGATCATGTAATCCGTTCTAAAGAGGCTGGTATATGGACAGCTCTCTGGGTTACTGTTGCTATGAGTTTTAGCTGGATAATCTATTGGCTATTCTCGAGCGGTATTATTGATAATCCAACTGGATTAACCCCTGGAGATGCAGTTTTAAAATATATTACAGGATATTTAATTGAACTCTCATTAAGTATTGACAATGTCTTTGTGATAGCTGTGATCTTTACGGCATTGGGAATCCCTCCTGTTTATCAGCACAGGGTTTTATTCTGGGGTATACTTGGTGCAATTGTATTTAGGGCCTTTATGATCCTCTTTGGAGTTGCCCTAATAAATAGGTTTGAATGGATAATATATGTATTCGGTATTTTCCTTCTTTACACTGCATTTAAGATGTTACGCACGGGAAATACAGATTTTAACCCTAAGGATTCTTTTGTTTTTAAACAAATCAAGAAAATTTATCCCATCACCACAGTTATTAACGGGCATAATTTTTTTATAAAGAAGATGGGGTTAACCGTAGCCACCCCTTTGTTTGTGGCTCTTGTTGTAATTGAAATAACAGATGTTATGTTTGCCTTGGATAGTATTCCTGCCATTCTTGCAATAACGGCAGATCCTTTTATTGTCTTCAGTTCTAACATCATGGCGATATTAGGTTTGCGGTCTATGTATTTTCTGGTTTCAAGGATGCTTGCTAAATTTAGGTTCATCCACTACAGCCTGGTGGTGATATTAGCCTTCGTAGGATTTAAAATGTTGTTGTCTCATAAGTTTCACCCCTCAGAATGGGTTTCCCTTACGGTAATTGTTGTATCGTTGTTAAGTGGTGTTGTAACTTCTTTATTAATTCCCCAAAAAGAAGAGGTCACAGAAGACAACTAAAAATAGCCTTTAGCAGTGTAATTTGGCCATGCCAATATATTCGAACACTTTTAGCTCCAAAGATTTATAATTTACTAATTGTTCCCTAATGCGCTCTTTTGCATCTTCAAAAAACAGCGTATGATCTTTCAATGCCTTTATAATCTCCAGGTTTGAATTTTTTAAATTAGCCAGACTATGTTTTAATGATTCCAGTCGATTGTGAAGGCTGCGAGTTTTAGGCTCGCAGACATACGATTTTAATTTTTCCTCCAGTGATAGTAAACTTCGGTTGTTGCGTTCCAATCGCAATAAGGCATTAGTACTGCCAGAATTAGTGGGAACACGTGAAATGGGTCCTGTTGCAGTCATTATAATTTGATTTTGGGGGTACTCGATTTATTAATTGGTGGATTTAAGGTACGAAAATTTTGACAAAAAAGAGCGCCAAGGAATCACAAACTGGAATTTTAACTAATTTTTATAAGACTTAACTTTTTTATAGCTGTGGCAAAATATAAGTGAAGAAAAGGTTTTTAGAAGAATTTAAAAGGCCAATTTGGTTTAATCCTCGATTAAGCCCGTGCATCCGGTAACGTAGTTTTTAATTGGAATTTTTCAAAACTAAATAAACTAATGCGTTTCTTCCTCGAACTCCAGATCTACTATCACCTTGTTCCATTTGTCAGAAAAAGGGGAAAGATAGAGCTCTTTTAGCAACCTGCGCCTCTGTCTTTCAGAGATATTTAATGTGTCAATAATTTCCAGTCTCTTTTTAATAGTTGCAACCCGCTCCATTTTTAGTTTCATCCTCGCTTCTGGCGAAATGACGAGATCTGAATCAAATCGCTCAAGGACTGTTCTCTTTTCAACCGTAAGTTCGTTCTTATCCCAGTTTTTATTCTCCTTCTGACTATATCCTATAGTATGCAAAGTTGATAAAAAAATCAAAAGACCAAACTTTCTTAAAAGAGATATAGATATAAATTTCATTATTAGGGTTCTGTTTTGCAAAGTACTGATTTTTAGTGAAATGCAAGAGAATATATTTTTAGTTAATGAACCGAAAATCGATTTAAATTAGCACTTTGGCGTTTTTGTGATTTAATTACCTTTGAAAAGAGTCTAAAAATAAATTACGCTATGAAATTATATTCAAAATTCCTTATACTATTTCTGCTGTTAGCCAATGCCTTAAGTGCACAGCAATCTATTACCTCTGCGCGTATTGAATTTGTATTTGTTTCTAAGGATGTTGATGGAACTATTGAAGGATTTCAGTCTTCATCTAAAGTTATTCCTGAAGAGCTCACGAGTTCAGTATTCGAGGGATCCGTTGCTGTTAACACCTTAAAAACGGGTAATTTTTTGCGTGACTGGCATTTAAAAAACAGTAAATATTTTGATGAAGAAGCCTATCCGCTGATTACTTTTAAAAGCACGGAAGTTATCTCCAATAAGACTGGTTTTGAAGTTAGTGGAACCATAACCATAAAAGGGATATCTAAAACACTAACATGGAATTTTGAGAAAGATGGCAATACACTTCGAGGATCTGCTACCCTTTTTAGTTCAGATTTTAATATCAATATAAAAAAGGGCCGTCAGGAAAATAAGGTAGAAATAAACCTAATTCTTGAACTTGGTTAGTATTCCTAATTTCGGAAGATATAAAATCCCTAAAAAAGTCCTTGAATTTATTCTTTTCCTTTAAAAATCAATTCATATATTTTACCTACGCCCCAATTTCCAATTGGAAAATAAAAGGCAAAGAAAAGTGCCATCCCCAAGGTAAAATTTCGAATCCCAAACATTTCATCCAGAATATTACCAGGAAAAGCATAGGAAGTTTTAAAAAAGTAACCGCCAAATTCTAAAAGACCCATAGCCACAAGTCCGTACGCATATTGCATATGAAAAGGGAATTTTCGCAACAATAAAGAGATGGGTACCATATAGAGAATATAGCAAGTTATTACCTGCCACCAGTAAGTAAACCTAGCAATTTCAACCTCATTGCCAAACCAGTTCATCAACATTCCCCATGTAAAATAAACTATGCAATATGTAAATATGAGCCTGCTATCTACCCTTAATTTGTTCAGGACCCAGGAATAAAACGATTCCATAGTTATTTTGAACTTCGTTTGTTATCAATAATGGCCATTGCGTCATTTACTGTCTGCATCTGGTCCATATCATCATTTTCAAGGGTAATGTCGAAAGCATCTTCAACATCCAGAACAATATCTACCAGGTTGGCAGAATTTATATTGAGTTCATTTATAAAATGACTGTCAGGTGATATATCATCTACTGTCATGTCCTCCGGTAAATAGGGTTTAACTATACCTTTCAATTGTTGATAATAATTTTCTTCTTTCATAGTGTTTTTTCAATCCATAAAGGTCCTAAAAATAACACAAGCATTTACATCTCCAAAGCCAAAACTAGCTTTTGCGATTGTTTTTGGTTTAAAATCTATTGTTTTTACGGGAATACGGGATTTATCTACTATTTTTTCTATTTCGGGATGCAAGTCTTCAACATTTACATTTCCAAAAATTTGTCCTTTTTTAAATTGCAATACTGCTGCTACACATTCCATACTTCCTGAGGCGGCAAGGCCATGCCCCATAATTCCTTTAAAAGAATTAATATATGGGAAATCGAGTCCTGATCGTTCCAGGGCCAGACTCCAGTTAAGCACTTCAACAGGGTCTTTTCCAGTAGCCGTTAAATGACCGTTTATGGCCTCAATATCTTTGCTTGCTATTCCAGAGTTCTTCAGGGCCATTTTTATACACCTCTGAACAGATATGCTATTAGGAGCCGTCATACTGCCACCTGCTCTTTGACCTCCACTGTTGATGGCTCCACCCAAAACTTCCGCATATATTTTTGCGCCTCTTTGTTTGGCACTTTGCAATGATTCTAAAACCAATGCCCCTGCCCCACTTCCGGGAACAAAGCCAGAGGCTGAAGCACTCAAAGGTCTGCTGGCAGTAGATGGTGTATCATTGTATTTTCTCGGGAGTATGCGCATAGCATCAAAACCACCCCAGACATATGGACCGCTGTCGCTGCAACTTCCGGTTAATATTCGTTTTGCTTTTCCTGCTTGTATACGATCATAAGCCATCATCAGGCCCTCTGTGCCTGTTGTACATGCCGACGAATTAGTTGTCACCTGGTTGCCGGAACCCAGTATACCACCCAAATAGGCGCTTATACCGCTTGCCATGGTTTGTATAACTGAAGTACTTCCCAACCTCCTGGTGTTTCCGGCATCTACCAAATGAATAGATTCTCGAAATTTATCCACCCCTAAAATACCTGTTCCAAAAATGATACCACTATCCCAATCTGGTTCATCTGCCTCTGCTTTACTTAAACCGGCATCAGTCCATGCATCTGTGCCTGCTATCACCCCATAAACCAGACCACTTGCATTTAAATCCCTTAGCTGTAAAGGGGTGAAGTATTTATTGATATATTCTGATGTAAGTTCCGGTTTTCCAGCAACATGACATCCAAAATTAAGATCTTTTAATTCTTGTTGAAAACTTATCCCACTGCTACCCTCCTGAAGGGTTTTTGTAAAGTCGGCAATTGTCACACCATTTGGGGCACAAATGCCTAAACCGGTAACCACTACTCTATGCTCCATTAGATGAATACTTTATTATTCCTGCCAACTCCCCTTTGCACACCAACTCCTTAGCTGCATTATGCATTTTTACCTTACACTTTAATTTATTGAATCTGAAGTAAAGCTTTTCTGAACTCACATATACTGTCTCTCCCGGGTATACCGGGATATAAAATTCCATTTGAGAACTGCTGAAGGCCACAGCAAGATCATTTATGTCTTTTTCCGGACTGTCCGAAAGCAAGAATATTCCCAGACAAACCAATCCTATTTGAGCACAACATTCGGTAAGTATAACACCGGGTGTAACCGGAAGTTGTTTAAAATGTCCTTCGTAAAAATCAAGATCCTTCTGAAAACAAAAACTACCTGCAGCACCACTACTATCGATGTGAGATAAACTGTCCACAAATAGAAATGGCTTAGTATACGGTAGTTTTTCTATGATCTTGTTAACATCCATAATTTATCTTAAACTTTCACCTCCATCTACTTTAATTACAGTTCCATTAATCCATTTTGCCTCTTCTGTACATAAAAGATAGGCCACATCAGCTACATCTTCTGGCGTGGTAAGGCGTGCGTTCGGATTCCGCAATTTAGCCTGCTCTAGAAGGTTCTCACTTCCGGGAATCCGCCTTAGGGATTCAGTATTTGTAACCCCCGCCTGTATACAATTGGTTTTTATGCCAAGAGCTGCAAATTCCAACGCCATATTTCTGGAAATAGCTTCCAAGGCGGCTTTTGCAGCCCCAACTGCACCATAATTATAAATAGCTTTCGAAGATCCCTCACTAGTAAATGCAATAATCCGTGAATCCTCTGCAAAAAAGCCTGCTTTTATTAATGCCTGTGCCCAATCATATAGACTTATAGCCATTGCGTTAATCGTGATTTGAAAATCCTGGTTGCTAAGTTCTTGTTCATTGGAAGAATACATTGGTTTTAGGTTACCCTTTGCAATACTGTGAACCAATACCTTGATCTTATGACCTTTGGGAAGAAAGTGTTGAATTTCACTTATTAACTCATCTCTGCTTGCCAGTTGTATAGCGTCTTTATTAAAGTTTTTAAACAGCACTCCGGCTGAACTAATTTCTTTAAAGGTACTTTTTATGCCCGGCATATCCAGGTTACGATCCCGGTGGACAACCAGGATATTATACCCATTACTGCCTAGTTTTATGGCCGTTGCAAGTCCCAGGCCTTTACTTCCACCCAGAATTAACGCCCAATTATTTGTTTTTACTTTATCCACCTTGACTATTTTTTATATCTACCACTCCAACAAAACTCGCTGTGCGGAAAATCCGGGCCCAAAGCTTAAGATCAGTCCCTGCTCTCCTTTGGCTATTTCTTTGGATAGAAACCGTTCGAGCACATAAAGTACTGTAGCACTACTCATATTTCCATATAGCCTCAATGTTTCACGCGTATCATCTATATTTTTTCCTAATTTTCCGAACAATTCTTCAACGGTTTGCACAATCTTCTTTCCACCGGGATGAAAGATTAAATGATCTACATGATCAATAGACGTTCCGTTCTTTTTCAAAAACGGATGTACAATATCAGGAAAGTGCTGTGCTATGGTTTCAGGAACAGATGGATCCAGGATCATTTTAAGCCCGGTATTGGTAAGGTCAAAACCCATCAGATGCGTGGCATTTCTAAAATGATACATTTCCTCCGCAACGATAGCGGGTCCGACTGCGTCTTCTTCAGAAGACAGTAAAACACAAGCTGCCCCATCACCAAATATTGCAGCACTAACCATATTTGCCATGGAATAATCTGTGAGTTGAAATGTTGCCGTAGGGCTTTCCACAGCTATTACGGCAGCTCGTTTCCCAGGATTTGCCCTTAAAAAGTTCGCTGCGTATATAAGTCCCGAAACACCCGCTGCACAACCCATTTCAGTAACCGGCAACCTGATAATATTCTGCCTTAATTGAAGATCATTAACAATATAGGCATCTAAAGAAGGAATCATTATTCCAGTACAACTTACTGTAATTATATAATCCAGAGAATCGGGACTCCAATTACTATCATTGAGTGCATTTCGAAGCACAGCTGTACCCAATTTTTTTACTTCTCTTACATAAATGTCGTTTTTTGCTTCCAGGCTGGTGGCTGTAAATACATCTTCAATATTCATAATCCCATAACGTCTGTCTACCGCGGCACCCTCAAATATCTTTATCACTTTTCTTCGAAATCTTTCTTCCTGTCCACTAAGCCATAGCTCAACAAAAGGCAAGATATCTTTAGTTTCTCTGCAATAAGGTGGCAATGCTTTAGCCACAGTTGCTATTCGTACACTATTCATATGATTGGCTTAATCGTGCGGTCTGCATCACCCATACATATCTGAATGCCCATTTCCAATTAATTGTATGAGTTGTATTAGGTAAATTTTTTGAAAAAGATATTAAGTCCTGTTTCTTAAATCCACTTTTAATAGAGATGAGACCATCGTGTTTCGCAATTTTTGTTTTTATAAAAATAGCACTAAACCCTTTAAAAAGATAATATGCAAGTGTACTTCTTTGTAAGTCGTTGATAATTACGCCAATATTGGCCAATTTTGTAAATTGGGATAAGAATAGTGGAATTTGTTCATTACTAAAATGATGCATGGTGAGCGTACACAAAAGGATATCGCAGTTTAAATCTACTGGATTCAAGGTTAAAATGTCTTGTTTTAAGAATGTAATTTCAGGAAAATCAACTGATAATGTCCGTCCAATTGATAAGGCATTTTCGCTAAGATCCAAACCTATTAGCACAACATCTATAGCTGTTTTTCGAAAATAAATTGCCAGTTTTCTTAGCGTTTCTCCGTCACCACAACCGATATCTACTATGGTATATTGCTTTTTAGGGAACTCTTTTATCAGCTCACGTACTTTACCCAAGCTTATTGAGTTACCCCCTAAAAGTCGGTTACTCTTATTGATATCCTTAAATACCAATTGCAGTGTTTCAATAGCCACATTTGGGTCGTCCATTAATTCGGATTCCGTACTTCTAGCTCGCAAATCTATCATAGCGATATTGGTTTGCCATGAGTGCTTTTAATAAGCAATCTGATCAGTCCGGGTGATTTTGTTATAGTTCCCATAAGCAGGTTGGAAGCCGGTGGACTCAATAAAACGGATTGTAAAATCCTTCCTGTTTGCAATCGTCGCTTAAAGGAATTGGTCCATTCTTTTTTGTAATCCGATTCCATTTCACTTCGTCCATATTCTGCATTCTTAAAATAATTATCAATCCTTTCTGATGCAATTTTGGCGCTATGAATCGCCATTGCCATTCCATTGCCGCAGAGCGGATGAATTAAGCCCGCAGTATCCCCACACATTAAAATATGTTGCTCCACCAGCTGTTTGCGATCAAATGACACTTGTGCAATACTCATAGGCTCGTCAAAAAGTGGTTGTGCTTGCTCAAGGAACTGATTTAGGAATATGTTCTTTGCTACCACCTTCGAATTAAAATTTTCGATGTTTTTTTCGCGTTGAAAGCTTTTGTATGAGGCCAGATAACAAAAATTCACTGCTCCGGATTCTGTTTTAGATAAGCCTCCATATCCACCCTCAAAATTGTGCAGGGCTACCAGGTTGTCGGGGAATTCAGGAAATGCATAATGTGCCTTTACCCCTATCCAGGGAGCTTTTTTACCTATAAATTTTCGATTCAATTGTTTATCCAATCCCGATCGTTTACCATAAGCTCCTAAAGTTACTGAAGCTGAATAACTATTTCCCTTTTCTGTAAACACACTAAAGGTATCTTTTAAAAAAGTGACATTTTTTACAGTTTCAAATTTAACAGAGATTCCTAAAGACAGCGCTTTTTTATAAAGGGCTTGGTCAAAAGTATATCTGCTTATTCCGAAACCTCCCAGGGGTAATTTAGTTTGAAGTGATTTGCCTCTTCGTGTTGACAACTGCAGGGTATCTATTGAAACTGTTTTGGGTAGTGGCACCTCCAAGTCTGCCAGATATGGCATTACTTCATTAGATACATATTCTCCACATACTTTGTGGTGGGGATATTCATAGCGTTCGAGAAGCAGTATTTTATATTGCTCAGTCGCCAATTGTATTGCAGCGGTGAGACCAGCTAATCCACCACCTATTATAATAACATCATAGTTATCCACATTTGGAAGATAGGAGTTTTTAAACAAAAAAACCCGACTAACCAGCCGGGTTTAAACATTAAAACTATTATTTGTGAGTAATCAATTAATTAGCCTGAGCCTTTGCATCGTCTATCATTTGCTTATTAGCAGAAACTCCTATTTCAACTCTTCTGTTCCCAGCTTGCCCATCTTTAGTTGCATTGTCAAATCTTGGTGCTGCCTCCCCAAAACCCTCAACAGTCATTCTACTGGATGCTACACCTGCATTGGCTATATATTTAGCAACAACGTCTGCTCGTTTCTTTGATAATTTCAGATTATAATCATCATTACCTACACTATCTGTATAGCCCTGTATCATTAAATTCGTATCCGGGAATTCTATAAATATTTCAGCAACCTTATCTAAATTAGACTTGGCTTCTGCAGTTAAATCTGAACTGTCAAACGCAAAGTTCACACCACTTTTATCGTCAAAAATTATGTGAATGCCCTCGCCTACACGTTTTACATCTGCTCCTGGAATTTCAGTTTCAATTTTCTGGGCTTGTT
>Ga0209013_10005673_pt1 | contig 10697 bp, 9 predicted proteins | sample Cruoilmetagenom2_FD_187291 | JGI IMG/M metagenome (GOLD analysis project Ga0209013, IMG submission 187291) | Oil polluted marine microbial communities from Coal Oil Point, Santa Barbara, California, USA - Sample 2 (SPAdes) (version 2) | ecosystem: Environmental > Aquatic > Marine > Oil seeps ...
CTCGGTTGGCTCCCCGATCGCATATGAGCGGGTCATGTCGGAGTGGTATCCGTCGACCAGCGCACCGACATCGACGATCACGGTGTCGCCCTCCACAATCGTGCGTCGACTCACGTCGTGGTGCGGACGCGCGGCATGCTCAGGCCCGCTTGCAACAATCGTCTCGTAGCTGCGGTCGTCAGCACCATGTAGACGCATGCGGTACTCGAGTTCGTTTCGAATGTCAGCTTCGGTGACGGGCTCGTCGGCCGCTCCGAGCAGAATCGGCTCGACCTCCAGTAGCGCTGCGTCTGCGGCATGAGCAGCTGCTTCGATCCGAGAGATCTCAGCCACATCCTTTACCTGCCGCGCCCTCTTCACGGCTGATTCCGCGGGCCGAAGTTCGATGTCCTGGGCGAGGGCAGACCACTCGGATTGGGAGGCCATCGCCGGGTCGAGCGCGACTGAAGAGCCGCCGCGAAGCGTCTCGACGAGTCGTTCGTGGAGGCGAGATCTCAGCTGCTCCGCGATCACGATGGCACCGCTGCCTGCCGATTCATCGAGGGCGCGTTCGCCGTAACGACCATCGGTACCGATGACCAGGTCATCACCCCGCAGCACCGCCCATCCATTCGAACCACTGAAACCAGTCAGCCAGCGGATATCGACAAGATCGGTGAACAACCAGGCGCTGTCGTCGGATTCCTGGAGTTCAGCCCGGAGTTGTTCCACGCGATGCAAATAGTCGATCTCCTGAAATGAGAGGGTGGGGTCTGACCCCCGCGTCTCATTCATTGGCGAAGCGGGCAAGGGTCGCACGCACGGCAGATTCGTCGACGTCGTTGACGACCTCAACTCCGTCGGTGCCTTCCAGCACGAAGGTCAGACCAGTGAGTGCCTTCTTGTCACGACGCATCAGCCTCACGAGATCATCGATGTCGAGACCGGCCGGCAGGTCGGTCATCAAGTCGTACTCTTCAGCGACCACGCGCCGGTGTTCGTCGACCCGAGCCTGATCGATACGTCCGAGTTCCAACGCCAGTTCGGCTGCATAGACCAGGCCAATCGCGACCGCTTCGCCATGCGCCAACTCGTAACCGGAGGCGATCTCCAGCGCGTGGGCAAGCGTATGGCCATAGTTGAGGAGGGCCCGGCGGTCGCCCTCGCGCTCGTCGGAGGCAACAACCTCCGCCTTGATCTCAACGCACCGGGCAATGCGCTGCTCGAGATCCATCGGCAACAGGTCGTCGCCTGCGAGAAAGCTGTACTTGGCCATTTCACCGAGGCCACTGCGAGTCTCACGTGGGGGAAGCGTGCCTAGCGCGTTCAGGTCGCAGACAACTCCGTTCGGTTGCCAATACGCACCCACGAGGTTCTTCCCCTCCGGCAGGTTGACACCGGTCTTGCCGCCAATCGCAGCATCGACCATGCCGAGCATCGTCGTGGCAACGTGAATAACGGGCGTTCCCCGGTGCCATGACGCGGCCGCGAAACCAGCGATGTCAGTGACCATCCCGCCGCCGACTCCGACAATGAGGTCTTGGCGCGTAATCCCCTGCCTGGCAAAGCCTCTCGACAGCGTCTCGATCGTCGCGAGTGTTTTCGATGATTCACCGCGCCCGACAAGATGGGTCTGCACATCAAATGCGGCAAGCGACCAGTCAGACGGGATTCCCTCCTGGGTCACGACGGCGATTCTCCTGGTGCCGGCCGGCACCAGGGATTCGAGTTCACCTATCGCGCCGTATCCGACGATTACGTCATACGAGCGGTCAATCGGCCCACCCGTCAGTGGAACTCTCACCCGCAGCATCGCAACACCGCTTTCGCCACGTCGAGCACCGAGCGATTGTCTACGGACACCATCGCGTCGGTCACTTCTCTATAGAGAGGTTCGCGATCTTCAGCCATGCGTCTCAGTCTCATTTCGGGGTCATCGTCGAGTAACGGCCGATGGGCGCCATTGCGGACCCTCTCGAGCAGCAGCTCGACATCGAGCATCAACCAGACAACGTGGGCGTCGGAGTCGACCAATAATTTTCGATTCCTTTCACTGAGTACCACTCCGCCACCTGTTGCAATCACCGATGGCTCAACCCGGTCGAGGGTGTCAACAAGTGTCTGGGTCTCCAATTCTCGGAAGGCGGGTTCGCCGTCGAGTTCCCAGATCTCACGAATCGTCCGCCCACTGCGTTCCTCGATGATCTCGTCAGAGTCGAACAGCGGGCGCTCGAGGCGCGAGGCCAGCACGCGACCTACCGACGACTTCCCAGAACCCATCATCCCAACGAGCACGATATGCGAGCGGTCGAGGATCTTCTCGCTCTCCGCCACGCCGACCCCGGACGCTTCCATCACGACAAGGACGCGTTGAAAGCCTCGGCGTTGCGAACAAACTCATCGATCGAGTCGCCTCCGAATTTTCGTTGTGCCTCTCCTGCAAGGACGAGCGCGACCATCGTCTCAGCCACTACACCCATCGCCGGCACAGCCGTGACATCGGTTCGTTCCTTGAACGAGACTGCTGATTCTTTAGTTGCGGTGTCCACAGTTTCGAGAGTCGGCACGTTGAGCGTCGCCAACGGCTTCATCGCGGCGCGAACGACGAGGAGTTCGCCTGTTGAAATACCACCTTCAGTCCCACCTGCCAGGGTGCTTCCGCGCCGATACTCACGAGCATCCGCGTCCCAGGAGATGGGGTCGTGCGCAACGCTGCCGCGACGACCTGCCACCTCGAAACCATCACCGATCTCGACACCCTTCACTGCCTGGATACTCATAATCGCCTGGGCCAGCAATGCGTCGAGCTTGCGATCCCAATGAACGTGGCTGCCAAGGCCGACGGGGACACCGAAACCGAGCACTTCGACGACACCCCCGAGTGAGTCGCCATCCTTGGCCGCGGCCTTGATTTCCGAGATCATCGCCTCGCCTGCGGCGGGGTTGAAGCATCGCACGGGGCTGTCGTCGACGCGTGCCAACTGATCAGGCGTCGGGCGCACGGCCGAGGCGGGGACGCGGGCTGCGCCCATCTGGATCACATGCGAAATGATCTCGACACCGAGAGGCTTCAGCAGTGCTTTCGCAACGGCGCCCGCGGCCACTCGGGCAGCCGTCTCCCGGGCACTTGCACGCTCCAGAACATCCCGCGCATCTGTGAAGCCATACTTCTGCATACCGGCGAGGTCCGCGTGCCCGGGACGAACCTGTGTCAGCGGGTCTCTTGTTTTGCCGGGCGCGGGGTCCATCTCCGCGTGCCATTTGTCGCTGCGGAACCACTCGGTGTTCTTGATCTCGATCGCCACCGGAGAGCCAAGGGTGCGACCATGGCGAACACCGCCGATGAGCGTGAGTTCGTCGACCTCGAACTTCTGACGCGGGCCTCTGCCATATCCGAGCCGTCGGCGGCCCATCTCGGCCTGGATCTGCTCGACGGTGATCTGCAGCCCAGCCGGCAGCCCTTCCATCACGACGACCAAGCCTTGACCGTGAGATTCACCCGCCGTGAGATACCGCAACATCAAGCCGAGACTACCGGGAGCCGAGTTCGGCTTCGGCAGCGATTCGCATGACGGTCGCGTCGGGCCGAACACCCAGCCAACGTTCCTGCTGCAGAACTGCTTGATGAATCAACATCCCCAGTCCGTCGATCGTGCGGGCGCCCAGATCCGTAGCCTTGCCGAGCCAGGCAGTCTGAAGAGGGTGATAGACGAGATCGACGATGATCTGGTCGGCGCGCAGCAGGGCCGGCGCACACGGAAGATCGTCTTCAGTCGCGGCGTCGGGTGCGACCCCCATACCAATGCTGGTCGCATTTATCACGATGTCGGCCCGACTGATATCGCTGGAGATACCAACTGACGCCGCGCTCGCCAGCGTTGCCGCGCTCTCCGCACGTTCCCGGGTGCGGTTGAGGACGGTGATCTCCACTGCCCCTGCCCGCCCAAGAGCATCGATCACAGAACGAGCGGCACCCCCCGCACCGATCACCGCAACACGAGCACCGGCGACGTCTACGCCTTGCTCATCGAGCGACGCAACAAACCCGGCGCCATCCGTACTTGAACCAACGAGTTCGGCGCCGTCCCAGCTGACGGTGTTCACCGAGTGCAGTGCCCGAGCAGCAGGCTCGAGGCTGTCGACGGCGGCCGCGACGTCAGTCTTGTGCGGCATGGTGACAGACAGCCCAGCGATCCCGAGCACGCGCATTGCGGCAACCGCCTCTGCGGCCTGCCCCGGAGCAACATCAAACGCAACGTACGACCAATCGACCCCGGCGTCCTCGAACCCGGCACGGTGGATGGCCGGAGAAAGGCTGTGGTCTACGGGGGATCCGATCAGCGCGGCCAGAGAGCCCAGCGTCACAGCAGGCCCGCAGCCAGCGCTGCCTGAACATTCGCGGCGTGCTGCTCCGGCGTGGCTGCAAAGACATGGCTGCCGTCTTCGTCGCCAAGGACATAAAACAGATAAAGGCACTCGGAGGGTTTCTCGAGCACCCTGCAGATCGGATCGCCGGGTGCGGGATTCGGCGCGGGGTTCAGGGCGGCGCGAATCGAAGCTCGTCCAGGGTTGGCAATCGGGGTCGGGGGAAGACCTGTTCGCAGATACGTGTTGTACGGGGTATCGATCTGGCGAAGCTCTGGGAACGGCAGCTCAGGATCGATCCCGGCCTGGTCACGCCCGTAGTACACAGACGCGTCGACCTGCAATGGGATCGGGTTGTCAGGATTGAGCGCGGAGAGGAACAGCCTGTTGTGGATCACTCGTGAGATCTTGTTCCGGTCCTCAGGAATCTTCGCCTCGCGCTCGATCAGTGATGCAATGATCAAGGTCTCGTACGGGGTCCGCCCAAGCGCAGCAGACTTGTTGATGATGTCTTCCTGGTTACCGACGCGTTCCATCAGGGCAATCATGCGCTCGATGACCTGCCCCTCGCTTTCGGCGTTGGACACCTGATAAGTGTCGGGGAACAGGAGTCCCTCGAGCGACGAGCCGCCAACGGGTTGCCACTGGGAACGGACCGACCTGTCACCAGAGACTGCCATGAAGTCTTGGGCACTCATGCGGTCGACGGACGCATCGAGACGAAAGGCCATCTTCTCGAATGTGAAACCCTCGGGAAACGTCACCTTCGAATACGTCTGGCTTGGCGGAGTGCGCAGTCGGCCGAGCACATTTCCCATGTGGTCATTCGGGCGAATCTCGTAATAGCCGGGGGTGATTTCAAGGCCACCCTCACGCTCGACATACCAACGGAATACACCCGCATCGGAAACGATACCTTCATCCACGAGCCTGACGGACAGCGATTCGAGATCATCGGTCTCATCCACCGTGAAGCTTTGAACGTCGCCTGGCGCGCCCTCGGGGTTGATCTTGCCGATGTACCACCATCCGACCGCGCCGGCGATCAAGATGACGACGATCCCCAGGACCATCGACAGATACACGATCCATTTGACCGGACGCGTCTGGCGACGCAACCGCTCGACGGAACCTGTCTGGTCAGTTTCGTCCCACGGGTCGGTTGGCCAGTCGAGCGCAGGTCGATCATCAGGGTCGACCTGCGCCTCCGGCAGCAGCGGATCCAGATGTTTCACTACGCTGCGCCCCCGCCTGGCCAAGTATTCCGACGGTGCTCCAGCCAGGCCTGCAGCATCACGGCCGCGGCCACTTTGTCGACAACCTTTCGGCGGGCTTGCGCGTTGAGCCCCGCCTCGAGCATGCCACGCTCAGCCGTGACCGTTGTGAAGCGCTCGTCGTACATTTTCACCGGCACTCCCGCGACGTTAGCGAGCTGTCGGGCCTCTGTTGTGGCAGCCTTGGCTGCCTTGCCGTGGCTGCCATCGAGCGATAGCGGGAGTCCGACGACCACGACCTCGGCCTCTTCGATGCGAACCAGCTCGGCGATCGCGGCATGGTCGTGACGCCGAGATTTCGAGCGGTACACGGTGGTCAGGGCCGATGCGATCGTCCCCGAGGTGTCGCTCACGGCGATGCCGATTCGTTTTGAACCCAGGTCGACCCCGAGCGCACGCACGCCCGGCGGCTGTTCGGCTTTCGAGACTGTCACGGCAGAGCGGCGAGAACCTCCGCCGCTGCAGTGGCTGCAAGGCCCAGTGCATCCGGGATGCCCGCGGTGTCTTTGCCGCCGGCCATCGCGATGTCACCCTTGCCACCCCCGCCTCCGCCGACGGCCTTCGCGGCCGCCTTGAGAAGCACCGAGGCCGGCTGCGGACTTCCGGGTGGCACGGCAGCAACCAGTCCAACCCCGCCAGTATTGGTTTCACCGATTAGAACGACTACTCGAATCTCGGGCTGCTGGCGCACCGCGGCGGCCAGTTCGCGCAGTTCTCCAGGAGCCAGCCCGTCAATCTGTGTGACAACCACACCGTCGTGGGCGATCGCCGCCAGTTCGGTTGCCCGGCCCATTGCCAATTGGCTGCGAAGACCCTTGATCTCATCTTGGAGAGCCTTCACCTCGTCGAGTTTGCGCTGCACACCATTCAGCAAGTCGTCGGACTGTGTACCGACGAGGTGGGAGGCGTCCTTGAGCATCTTCTCGTTCCGTTGGAGCAGTGCAACGCTCTCCACACCAGTGATTGCTTCGATCCTGCGGAGGTTCGACCCGATGGACGATTCGCTGATCACCTTGATCGTGCCGATGTCGCCGGTCGCGCGCACATGCGTCCCCCCGCACAACTCGATCGACGAGCCGGCTTCCAGCACACGCACGATGTCTCCGTATTTGTCGCCGAAGAACGCGATAGCACCAAGTGCTTCGGCTTCGTCCTTGCTGGTCTCGAATACCCGGGTTGGAGTGTTAGCGAGCGTCTCCAAGTTGGCAAGCCGCTCGATCTCCTCGATCTGATCCGGGCTGACCGCCTCGTAATGCGAGAAATCGAAGCGCAGCCGCTCGGGACCGACCATTGATCCGGCCTGCTTCACGTGCTCACCCAAGACCTGGCGCAGTGCGTGGTGTAAGAGGTGTGTCGCTGTGTGGTTTCGCCGAATCGAGGTCCTTCGCTCGGCGTCGATCGAGGCCGTCGCGAGCTGCCCGGCGCTGATCGTCCCCGAGGTGACCCGGGCACGGTGGCGGCGCAGGTTCGGGAGCGCGAACGTGGTGTCGAGCACTTCGGCGGTTCCGGTTTCGCTGGAGATCGTCCCGGTGTCACCGACCTGGCCACCAGATTCGGCATAGAAGGGTGTGCGGACGAGGAAGATCTCGACCTCACCTTCAGACCCGTCGGCAACTGTCAGCACTCGGCTTTCGCAGATGTCGGATGAATGGCCAACGAACTCGGTGGTCCCGAACTGCTCCACGATCTCGCGATATCGATCTAGGCTCGCCGCGTCGACACCACCCTTCTGGGCTGCCTTTGCACGCTCGCGCTGAGCAGTCATGTTGGCCGCGAATTCGTCGAGATCTACGACGACTTCACGTTCGGCTGCAATCTCCTGGGTCAGTTCGAGTGGGAATCCGTAGGTGTCATGTAAGAGGAAGGCAGTTGATCCGGAGAGCTCGTCTGCGTTGTCTTCCAACTCATTGTCGAGGATTGTCAGGCCGTTCTTCAGGGTTTGCCTGAATCGCTCCTCTTCCTTGGTCATCACGCTCACGACGAAGTCACGGTTCTTGATGATGTCGGGATACGCATTTCCCATGACATCGATGGCGGTCTCGGTGAGTCGAGGCATCACCAGCTTGTCGGTACCGAGCAAATACGCATAGCGAACCGCCCGGCGGATGATTCGTCGCAGCACGTAGCCACGCGCTTCATTCGAGGGGAACACGCCGTCATTGATCAGCATTGCCCCGGAGCGTGCGTGTTCGGCCAAGACGCGCATCGCAAAGCTGTCACGGTCCTCGTAGTCACCAACTTGGTACGACTTACCGGTGATCGAGCACGCGTCTTCGAGCAGCGGCAGCATCAGGTCGGTTTCCCATACCGAATCAACGTTCTGAACCAGCGCCAGAATCCGTTCGAGCCCGGCTCCGGTGTCGATCGAGGGCTTGGGCAGCGGTGTACGCGTTCCATCGGGCGACTGGTCGTACTGCATGAAGACCAGATTCCAGAACTCCATGAATCGATCGCCGGCCGGGTCGCCCAGCGGTCCACCACCAGGACCGAACGCCGGTCCGCGGTCGATGTGTAGCTCGCTGCACGGCCCACAAGGCCCCGTGTCACCCATCTGCCAGTAGTTGTCCTCGTCGCCGAGCCGTTGGATCCGATCCATCGGGACTCCGACGATCTCGTGCCAGATTGCCTCGGCTTCGTCGTCGGACTCGTGGACGGTGATCCACAACTTGTCGCCGTCGAAACCCCACTCTTCGGTGACGAGATCCCAGCTCCAAGGGATCGCCCTTTCCTTGAAATAGTCGCCGAAACTGAAGTTGCCGAGCATCTCGAAGAACACGAGGTGACGCTTGGTCCGTCCGACGTCATCGAGATCGTTGTGCTTACCGCCGGCCCTTGCGCATTTCTGAGAGCTGACCGCTCTCTTGAACGGCGGCTTCTCGTCGCCGACGAAGTAGGGCTTGAACGGAACCATCCCAGCGACGTTGAACAGCACGGTGGGATCGTGCGGAATCAGACTTGCCGAGGGCACAATCGTGTGTTGCTTCGCGGCGAAGTAATCGCAGAACGAATCGCGAAGTTGATCGGCGGTCATCGACTTCATGAGATGTCCGATGTGGGAATCGGAATGATGCTGGTCATATCGATGGCGAGCCTATCGACGCCGGTAGCTTCCATCGGAGTGAGTTCCGGAGCACACAGGCCTGACGACCTCCACGAGTGGATCAGCTTCGAGGACCCAGGAGAGCATCGTACGTGGCTCTTCGACGCTACGTACCTGTCATCGAACTACAAGTGCATCTACGGATGCGGCTGCAAAGGAATACTTGACGAACCGTCAGCGGATCTGCAGCAGGGATGCTGTAGCTACGGCGCACACTTCGCCGACGACGCCGACATGAAGAATCTGAAACGGCATGCCGAACGCGTCAAGCCGAAGCACATGCAGTTCCACGCCAAGGCTCTCAAGAAGGGTTACGTGCGCGCCGGGGACCCAGATGATCAGGGCAATCCGACGACGATGACACGACTGGTGGACGATGCCTGCATCTTTCTCAATCGACCCGGCTTCAAAGGTGGAGTCGGATGTGCGCTGCACATCGCTGCTCTCGAAGCGGACGAGCGGCCACTCGATTGGAAGCCGCAGGTCTGTTGGCAGGTGCCCCTTCGCCTCGAACACTCCACCGACGAATCAGGCCACGTGACATCGCGCCTTCGTGAATGGAAACGGCGGGATTGGGGCGATGGCGGCAGCCAGTTCAGTTGGTGGTGCACTGAGGAGCCGGATGCTTTCGTTGGCAAGGAGCCGCTCTACCGCTCCGCCAAAGAAGACATCGTCGAATTGATCGGCGAGCCCATCTATCTCGAGATGGTGGCCCTGTTGGAGCGCCCGAACTGGGTCCCTCTACCGCATCCAGCGGTGCGGCGCGCGTCTTGCTGAACGATGGCCGCCGCAGGCCAGTTACCTATTCCTCGGCGGGATCGTCGTCGTCGTCGAACGTGACGCCGTATTTCTCGGCAAGTGCGGCGTACTCGTCATCTTCGCTGTCGCCGCTGTCTTCACTCTCAGTTTCTGCTGAGCGGTCACCAAAGCCGAGATCAAAGGCTCCCGGGCCGGACTGCTTCAGTTTTCTCGCCTCTTCGAATCGGCGATGACGACCCTTCTTCACGACAGGGCTCCCATGCTAGAAATCTGACAACGGCCGTTAATTGTACCGGCATATGCAGGGATTTCGTGGACAATCACGAAGCTCGCTCAATCAGACACCGAGATCAGCCGCAGCCTGCCCTGACCATCGAAGGTCAAACCCGCTTGCCCCCCAACGAGGCGCCGTATCCCGTCGCCCAACAATTCAGATCGCCATCCGGTCGCCAACCGGGCATCTTCGTCCTCGCGAAGGAATGCCACGATGTCCGAGCGCGTCGCAAGCAGCGCCGTATCGAGCTTCTCATCTCGAGCAAGTTGGCCGACCCAGGCAGAAATGAGCGCGATTGCCGGCCGCAGGTTGCGGTCGAGATCGTCGGCCGAGGGCGGGCTCGGGGGCGGATCGGACTCCTTGCCCTGTCGAACGGCTTCGAGGATCTCCTCCGCAATGCCACCTCTTGAATGGCGCTCATCGATGCCGCGGGACTGCTTCAACTCCTTGGCTGTGGTGGGCGCACGCTGTGATACACCCAGGATGGCCAGATCCGGCAGCACCTGACGCACTGGTACGTCGGTTCTCATTGCTCGGCGCTCACGCCACGACGCGACTGAGCGGGCAACTGAGCGAGCCGCTGGTCGGAGCGACCTGGCATCTTTCAGGCGTAGCCATGCGTTCTCCGGTGCAGATCCACTGACGGGTCTGGTCCGGAGCTGCTCACATGCCTCTTCGACCCAGCTCAGACGCTCGGCATCGGCCAGCTTTACGGTGAGCCGATCATGCACCTCGAGGAGGTACTCGACATCCACAGCGGCGTATTGGCGTTGATTGTCGGTGAGCGGTCGGCGCAACCAGTCGGTCAGACGATCGCCCTTCGCTGGAGTTACACCGATTTCGCCCTGCAGAAGCGACACGAGTGAGGGCGTCCCATACCCCACGAAACCAGCTGCGAGTTGCGTATCGAACATTTGCTGTGGCACAGAGCCAACGGCGTGGGTCA
>Ga0209013_10005674_pt1 | contig 10697 bp, 9 predicted proteins | sample Cruoilmetagenom2_FD_187291 | JGI IMG/M metagenome (GOLD analysis project Ga0209013, IMG submission 187291) | Oil polluted marine microbial communities from Coal Oil Point, Santa Barbara, California, USA - Sample 2 (SPAdes) (version 2) | ecosystem: Environmental > Aquatic > Marine > Oil seeps ...
AATATTTTTAAAGCTTCACGTATTGGAGAACGACTTACTTCAAATTTAGCCGCCAATTTATTTTCAGATAATACAGTGCCTATTGGAATCATGCCAGAAATAATTCGTATTCTGAGCTCACTTGCCAAACGCACGCCAGTGGAAGCGTTTGCAATCCATTTCAAAGGATACATAAACTCTGATTTTTTATTCATTTCTACACTTCCTTAGTGAAACTCGATATACTTGTACAACTTGTATACAAGTATAATAGAGCACTCATAATAATTTGTAAACGCTTTTATACTTTTTAACGATTGATAATGAAGGTTAAATTTTTGTTGGATTCACATAACTTTCCAATCGATTGTGATAAAAGTAATTTTGATAGGACTTTAGAATGTAGTCGTACAAGTTCCTCACTTTGAATAAAATGCAAAAAGAGCATTTAATCGGAGGGCTTTTCATTGAATTCAATTTTTACGTATATCTTTCTGGGCGTTTCTTTGGCTGCGCCAATAGGTCCTGTTAAGACAGTCTTAATAAATACCGGGCTTAAAAATGGTTTTTTCCACGCCTGGCTTTTTAGTCTCGGTGCCATAGTGACCGATGTCTTGTATATGCTTCTGGTTTATTTTGGTATCGGACATTTCATTGATTCCCCTTTAACTAAGACCATCCTGTGGTCGTTTGGTTGTTTTGTTCTTATTTACTCAGGTATAGAAAATTTATTGACGACACATAAAATCGAAATGGATATGAAATTCAAAAAATATACTCGTTTTAGAACTTCTCTTTTTTCAGGTTTTTTTATGTCTTTATTGAATCCGCTCACCATTCTTTTTTGGCTAGGTATTTATGGATCTATTCTAGCCAGGACCGCAAGCTCTTTTATGGGATATCAAATCATTATTAACAGCGCGGCCATTCTGGTCGGTATTATTGTAGTAGATTTACTAATGGCATTTTTATCCAGCGGGGCTCGCAAATTTTTGTCCACCACACTTTTAATTGTCATTTCCATCATATCTTCCTGTTCCATGATTGGATTTGGAATTTACTTTGGTATTCAGGCTTTTCACATGTTATTTTCATAATTTTTTATTCCTTTATTCAATTACATATTTACTACAACTTCCATAAATACCTTGTGGAAGTTTTTTTTATGAAAACACAATAAAATCATTAATGGCTTTACTTACCACACTTGAAAAAGAACTCCATATGTACGCATCAGTGCATAAAACAATCAGCTAAGGAAACCATAACATTTAGAATTTAAGAACAAAAAGTCGAGGTGTGAAAAGTATGGAGAACACAGGCAAAAGCGAAAACGAGGTAAGTAAATGGTGTGTTGTCAGTATTGCCTCAATTCCTCTAGTCATGACACTGGGTAATTCAATGCTTATTCCAGTTCTTCCGATTTTGGAGGAGAAGGTCGGAATTTCTTCTTTCCAATCCAGTATGATTATTACAAGCTATTCAGTAGCAGCTGTTTTCCTTATACCTGTTGCAGGATATTTATCCGACCGATTCGGAAGGAAGATAGTAATTATCCCAGCTTTGATTCTTGCATTTATTGGTGGATTGATTGCTGCTTTTGCTTCATGGAAAATGGAAGATCCCTACACATGGATTATTATCGGCAGGGTTTTACAGGGTATTGGAGCATCTGGCGCCATGCCTATTATTTTGCCCCTCGTTGGAGATCTATATAAAGATGATGATGAAAAAACGAGCTCCTGCTTAGGCATTGTAGAAACGTCGAATACATTCGGTAAAGTATTAAGTCCTATTTTGGGCTCCGCATTTGCAGCACTAATATGGTTTCTTCCATTTTTCTCGATATCCGCTTTCAGTTTAATTTCAATTGCACTGATTTTTTTCTTTGTAAAAGTGCCAAAGGAAAAAGATGAGCCTATTAAATTCAAGGAATTTTTAGGTAAGACGAAGAAAATTTTCAAAGTGGAAGGAAAGTGGCTATTTACCGTTTTTCTTAATGGCGCGCTTGTTATGCTGATTTTATTCAGTACATTATTTTTCCTATCAGAGAACCTTGAAAAAGTCCATGACTTGAAAGGCATCAAAAAAGGTTTTGTTTTAGCCATCCCACTTTTATTTCTCTGTATTGCTTCATATATTACAGGCAAAAAAATTAAGGGTAATTTACCTACAATGAAAAAAATGATGATTGCTTGTTTGATTGGATTGTCTGTCAGTGTCGTTTTTGTAGGATTTGTCAGTGATAAACTTATTCTAATGTTAGTTGTAACCAGTATAGTGGGCATTGCCTGTGGAGCATTACTGCCGGTACTTGACGCCATTATCACGGAAAATATAGCTAAGGAACAGAGAGGAACCGTAACCTCTTTCTATAGCTCCGCAAGATTTGCTGGAGTTGCAGCTGGTCCACCTATTATGTCCCTGTTAATGAAGGACTATCTCAATGCAAGCTATATTGGAGCAGGAGTAATGGGTCTTATTCTTTTATTCATTGTCTTCAAATTCATCGAAGTCGATGAAATCGAACACAGAAATAAACATGCATGAGAAAAACCGCATAGTGAATCCTTTTCTAAATGGTCATTCAAATTTAGAACACCAAATACAGATACATGATTTACAGGTCGCTTCGGATTCCTACTGGAGCACAATAATAGGGATGTGCACGGTGACTTCGTCACTTTGCACATCCCTATTTTCTCAAATTATTTGGTGGCTTGTTTGCGTCCTTCGATGCCTTGCAATCTTTCCGAATGGATTTTAACCAGTTGTCAGGATATTGTAATATAAAATACATAAGCCAATTAAGCTGATAAAGCAGCCGATGTTGTATCTTCGGCAATTTTTCTGATTAAAAGACCAACTAACTACCTGCTGACTTGATCCTTTTGGATGGAATTATGTAATCGTGTGACCTGCTAATAATCATTTAATTCTCAAACTGATCAGAATAAGTGTGATTCCACAAAAGAGGCATATCATTTTTGAAAATGATATTTTATCAGCCAAACCGAGCAATCCGACTGTTGTGGTAACAATTAATACGAATGGACCTACTAAGGCCAATAGAGTATTAATATAAAAGGCTTTTTCCAGGTCATTAAATTTAAACATCAACGCAGCAGCTGTAACCTCTATACTCCCTGAAATAAATCTCAACATAATCATGACAAGAAGTGCTTTTTCTATTAACTTAACCACATCCCCTAATATTATCTCAATGATTAAGTATATGTTTTCCGTTCAGCATTTATCATCCCTAATAATTCCATTTGCAGCCCATCTCAAATAAATTGAGAAACATAAAAGGACCATCATATGTATGGTCCATTTGTTAAGTAAATATGAACTTAAATATCATTAATAGTTGTACAAGTCACTCTCTCTGAATAAGATGCATAGACATCAATTTTAATGGAGGGCTTTTTCATGAATTCAATTTTTGCCTATATTTTTTTAGGTGTATCCCTGGCTGCACCAGTAGGTCCTGTTAACGCAGCCCAATTGGATACTGGAATAAAGAACGGATTTTTTCATGCCTGGATTTTCGGTCTTGGTGCTCTAACTGCTGATGTCCTATATATGATTATGGTTTACTTTGGGGTTGGTCAAATTATAGAATTGACTCCCGTGAAAACGATTCTTTGGTCATTCGGTTGCTTTGTCCTTACATATACGGGAATTGAAAGTTTACTTTCAATTCATAAGATTGAACTCGACTTTAAATCAGGTAAGAAAACACGACTTAGACGGTCATTATTGTCTGGTTTCTTCATGTCATTGTTAAATCCCTTGACCATCTTGTTTTGGTTAGGTATCTATGGATCAGTCCTTGCGGAAACTTCCGCAACATTGGCAGGAAATCAAATCATCATTTATAGTTTGGCCATCATAGTGGGTATTATTTTATGGGATACTTTTATGGCCACTATTTCCAGTGGTGCCCGTAAGCTGTTATCTATTACCTTCCTGAAAATCATCTCCATTATCTCTTCTCTATCGATGATTGGATTTGGCATATACTTTGGCATTCAAGCGTATTACGCACTATTTTGAGCCTCTTCTTTTTTCCATTTCTTACGTAAGCAAAGAACAACTATTGCTATAACGGTTAGAAAAGCTAAACTGATAAAAAATCCGGGACGACTAGTTTTATGAAAGAGCGTACCGCTGACGGCTGCAATAACAAAAATCATTCCGATTACTCTTTTTACCTTTGCACCAGTAGTCAGTTTAATTAGTCTAGGGGACATGACTAAAATGAAAATCCAGTTGTACAGTAGCATCAATGCAGCTGCAGTGGTTATATATTCGTATACTTTATCTGGTAGCAATAAAGAGGTAACAATTGATAGAATAAGCCCTGTTGAAGTCAGTGCTATAGCAGGCAAAGGCATCTGTAATTTTTTCAGCGTTTGTTTGCTGAAGAATTTTGGAGCGTCACCCTCCTCAGATAAAGTCAATAGAATTGTGGTCACCGAGAATAGAGATGCAGACATTGTAGAAAATCCCGCAATAATGATGGCAGCAGTAAACACATGCGGGAAAAAGCCGATTGAAGCAAAGTCAGCTAATGCTACTACGAATGGACTTTTGTCTTCTTTGAACGAAGTAAACGGGATCAATAAAAGCGCTAAAGTAAGCGCCGTAATGTAAATAACTCCAAGCAAGCCCAGCATGACTTTACCTGATTTAGGAGCATCTTCTTTATTTTTCAGATGGATGGCCATTACGCCCATTACTTCGATTCCTCCATGTGCGTAAAATGCAAATAAAAGTGCACTCCAAAACCCAAGGACTCCTTTGGGAAAGAACTCATCAACTGTTTGAGGAATATTACCTTTTGGATTGCCGTCAATAACTCCCGTCAGTGCTAAAATGGCAATGACAATAAACATAAAAATAGCAGCTATTTTCATCACCGCGTAAACGGTTTCCAGTTTACCGAAAGCTTTTGCCCCAATGAAAAGCACAATCAAACCGCAAATGGCATAAATTAATGCAAATATCCACAGTTTAACATCAGGGAACCAAAGTTTAGTTAGCAGCGAAATAGCCGTAAGCTGACTACCGATTATCAGGATTTCCGAACACCAATAGACCCAGCCACTGCTAAAACCAGCCCAACGACCGTATGCTTTTTTGGCATAGGTACGAAATGACCCCTTTTGTGGATCTTGAGCAGACATTTTTGCCAGTGCTTCAAAGACAATATAAGTTGCGGTAGCGGCAATCGCAAAGGCCAGGATTACAGAAGGTCCTGTCATTCGTATCGCGATGCTGGATGCCAGGAAAAATCCTGTTCCAATAATGCATCCTACCCCAATAAGGGATAGTTGCCACCAAGCAAATTGAGCCTCACCTTTACTTTCACCAGACGTATTTTTCGACATTTCGCACCTCCATATAACGATAGTCTTTCACAAGAGAATGGAATTATGTTATGAGTTAGTAAGTTCGATGTATTTTTTAATTATGCCCTTAAAAAGTCTGGTTATGATGGGATAAAATTGAATTTCAAAATGCGAAACTAAGTAATGATTTCCATTCTTAGGTTCGCTTTTTCTATTTTAATTAGTATGTTTACCTCACGAATATTAAATGGGATTACGTGCAAAATAACCAGTGTTTGAATTCATAATCAGGTCTGGAAGGAGTTATAAGATGTACAAAAAATGGGACAAGCAATTTATTGGTGGTCAATGGAGAGAAGGAAACGGCGATAGATTATATGAGGACAAGAATCCTTTCAATGATACAACGCTCGTACAAATTCGCTTGGCAAACGTGGCCGATATCGATGAAGCCTACCATTCAGCCAGAGAGGCACAAAAAGAATGGGAACAGGTCAATGCTTATCAAAAAGTAGCAGTGATTGAAAAAGCAGTTGAACTGGTTAATGAACGTCGCGAAGAGTTGGTAGATATATTGGTCAATGAAAATGGTGCTTCTCATACGAAAGCCAATATTGAAATAGATGCCGCTATCGGCATCATGAAAGAAGCCGCGACGTTCCCGCTTCGAATGCACGGGCAAATCATGCCCTCCGTCATTCCGGGAAAAGAAAATCGGATCTACCACAACCCTGCTGGAGTAGTGGGGATCATCAGTCCCTTTAACTTTCCGTTTCATTTAACGATGCGGTCACTTGCTCCTGCCTTAGCAGCCGGCAATGGTGTTGTCATTAAACCGGACTTGCAAACGATGATTTCAGGTGGTCTTTTCATGGGTAAAATCTTCGAGGATGCAGGAATCCCTAAAGGTCTGTTGAATATAACGGTCTGCAGTTCTTCGGAAATCAAAGATACATTTGTTGAACATCCTATTCCTCAGATAATTTCCTTTACCGGATCTACAGCTGTAGGACGCCATATTGGTGCGCTTTGCGGGAAAAACCTTAAACGTGTGGCATTGGAATTGGGTGGGAATAACGCCATGATCGTTCTTAAGGACGCTGACATTGATAGAGCGGCTGGCTCTGCTGCATTCGGAAAGTTCCTGAACGCAGGTCAAATTTGTATGTCGTTGAATCGCATTATTGTGGAACGTCCCGTCTACGAAGAATTCCTTAACCTATTAGTGGACAAAGCCAAGCAAATTAAATACGGAGATCCAACTGCAAAAGATGTTGTTGTTGGACCACTCATCAATAACAAGCAAGTCGTCCGAATTCAGGAACTAATCGAACAGAGCCTCAAGCTTGGTGCAAGATATGCGTTGCAGGGAGCAGTAGAAGGGAATGTCTTTGCCCCTACCATCCTGACCGATGTAACCAATGATATGCCGATTGCACAAGAAGAAATCTTTGGACCCGCCGTCGGGGTAATTGTAGTGGAAAATGAAGAAGAAGCGATACGGGTGGCAAATGATAGTGAGTACGGGCTGAGCGGTGCAGTCCATGCCAATTCGATTGAACATGGCGTCGAAGTGGCCAAACAAATCGTAACAGGGATGATTCATGTCAATGACCAAGGTGTGAATGACGAGCCGATTGTAGCTTTTGGAGGAGAAAAAGCTTCAGGTCTGGGTCGTTACGGCGGAGAATGGGCAATTCATGAATTTACAACCACCAAATGGATATCTGTGCAGACACATGCCCGGGAGTATCCTTTCTGAACAGAAAAATAGGACTTGTCCCTACTGCAAAGGGTCAAGTCCTTTCTCTTCTATTTTCGAATAACACCATGAGGCAAGATGGCATGAACGCCTTTCACTCCATTAACCACCTGAGTCACTCGGAGGTCAACCGCGACACTTGCAAGTGCCATTGCCTCCACTTTTTCAATCCCATAAAACTGTTGCATCAGCATGACCATTTCATCAAGTGCCACAGCTGCTGCTTCATTTAAATCTTCATTAAATCCAAACGTAATCCAACCAGCCGGCGTATTCGCTATCGGATTTTTCAGCTGCATGTCATCTCTTACACTTAAAGTTAAGTCCACTAGATCCATCGGACATTCAATGGCTGTACCCGAACTTTCCCCATCTCCTTGCAAGGCATGACCATCCCCAACCGAGAATAAAGCCCCTTCTACCGATATAGGCAAGAACAAGCTGCTTCCTCTAACCAATTCCTTACAATCAATGTTTCCCCCACAATAGCGAGGTGGCGAAGTGGAATGTACACCTTCTTCCTCAGGTGCCACCCCTAATAAGCCCATAAATGGAGATAGACCTACATGAAATGTTTGACCCCCAATTTTAGCACTACCTGTCATCGTTGTTGCTTCTAGTTCCCAGTCAACCTCTAGCTTCTCCGCGTCTACTAATCCCAGTTTTTCATTTTGCCAGTTTTGAATCCCACCAGCCCAATTTCGTCCATACCAACCAGGAACCATTTCATTTACTCTTACTTCTAACACCATCCCAGGCTTTGCATTTCGAATGGCAATAGGCCCAATCATTGGGTGTTTAGGCGTTTCTTCGTTCACTCTTGATTTAAAGATTTCTCTTTCCTCATGTTTTGAAGCTGAATATCCCCATTGAATATCCAATGTTTTCAGCTGAACCGTATCCCCTGAATCAATTGTTAGGATTGGTTCATAGTCCTTACTGAACGACCCGTGTAAGTTTTTCTTGTCTAGTTCCAATTTATGTATCAAGCACGCTCACTCCTTAAGATAATCAAATGCTGTCTTTTAGTACTTTTCCAACTGAACACACGACTTTTCCAACTTGGAACCTCAATTTTCCAACTTAGCATCCATATCGGCTCTGACGCGATCAGAGCTTATTTCTATGAAATATAACAATGATTTTACGGTAGCGCGAAATTCACACTTTCATCGTTGTAAAACCCTTGTCTAGCTCCACTATAACATTTTCAATTATTGGAATGTTGGCATATAGAAAATCTTGACTAAAGACTGTTCCTTTTGACATTTCATAGGGTTGACTCCATCAAAAAGGAGTATAACGCACCTAGAGCAATTGGTACGGCGAATGGAATCGAAATTGCTTCTTTCATATCATCCTGAACCAATAAAGATCCTTTTGCACTTTGAAAAAATACTGCAGTAAACAGCACTTTTTTTATTATAAAACTAAGTTCTCTTCTTTTAAGTAAAATAAATAATGCAATAAGACCGCCTATTATCGCAGCATATATTCCGGTATAAAAAACGAAAATAGCGCCTTTCCATGCACCTATAGCAACGAGCAATTTTACATCTCCCGCTCCAATTACCCCCAGAATGAATGGAATGAATAACAACCCTAGACCTACTAAAAAACCTTGCCCACTGAATAAAAATCCCTCTAAACCCAGGAAAATAAAATGATATATTAAGGCACCCAAAATCGCTGGAAGCGTAACTATGTTCAATATGTTTCGGTTACATAAATCTGTCACAACGGAGATAACTAGAATGAGGATAATTACTAAAGTTGGCATAAGGTTTTCTCCTTCAATTATTCAAATAGCCCCACCGGTTAAGTAGGGCTTCTTTTTTTAATTAACTACCTATTAAGTTTCTCTGTAATAGTTTAATAAAACATTATTTAGTTGGCCTCCTATAATAGCGATTTTACTCCCACCGTAATTAACCCTACTAACAACCCATATTCCGTCAATGCTTGTCCATCCTCTTCTTAAAAAAATAATTATCCTATACCTCGATGACATGTTTTTCGGTTCAACGAGTTTATATTAATATATAAACCTCTACCTTCAATTAGAACTTAAGGCTATATATTGCACTAAAAAAACCATATCCAATTCTCAGTACACTGAGATTAGATACGGCTTTTTAAATATTTTCGTTATTCTATATATGTTTTACTCGTTCCTTTAATTCCTCTGACCATTTCCAATCGCTTATTTTCACCGCGTCGGTCACGTGATGGGGTTTGCTTGCTCCAACTATTGCTGATGTTACTGCAGATTGATTGAGAATCCAGGATAGTGAGAATTGCGATAAATTCTTGTCATTTTCATCCGCCAATCGTTTATATGCAGCAACACGCTCAAAATTGGCCTGAGTAAAGTAGTTTTGAATTAGCTGTTCACCCTGTGCAGCTCGACTTCCCTCAGGAAAGTCTTCTCGCGATAAATATTTACCGGATAGCATACCGCGTGCCATCGGACTGTAAACCAATAACCCTACATTTTCGGATAAACAATATGGAATTATTTCTTCTTCCACTTCACGGGATAACAAATTGTATTGTGATTGGGATGAAACAAAAGGCTCTAGCCCCTTCAAATTACTGATTCCATCTGCTTTTGCCATTTGCCAAGCTGCATAGTTTGAACACCCGATATACCTTACTTTCCCTTGCTTAACCAAATCGGTAAGAGCCGAAAGTGTTTCTTCAAGGGGCGTGCGGTCGTCAAAACGGTGTACCTGATACAAATCTATGTAATCGGTTTGTAGTCGTCTCAGGGAATTCTCGACTTCACGCATGATATGGAATCTGGATAACCCTGAATCATTCGTGTCTGTCCCCATCGACAAACCAACTTTTGTTGCTAATACAATTTTGTCACGTCTTCCTTTTAGAGCTCTTCCGATAATTTCTTCTGATGCTCCTGTGCCATACTTGAACGGCTCATCTTGACCTTTACCATAGAAATTAGCCGTATCAATTAAGTTGATGCCGGCATCCAGTGCACTATCCAAAATCTCGGCAGAAGCTTTTTCATCAATCCATCGTCCAAACGCCATTGTTCCAAGGCTTAAATTTGAAACACGCAAACCCGTTGAACCTAAATTTAAATAGTTCATTTCCATTCCTCCTTCAAGATACAATCTATATGTCTTATTCGATGTCTTTGAAGCGAATCCTTTTATACGGGGTAATTGGACCTGGGCAAAACCAGCATATGCGCCTTTCCAGTGGTAGCCGGAGCGAGAAGTCAGGCAAATGGTCTTCTGCCTGGCTTCTCGCGGGAGGCCTCCACAAAGCGCCGAAGCGATAATATAGAAAGTACTAGAGAAAATTCTTTAAATATTGGTTCTGGTAGTTCAATTTTTTCTTGTATTCTGAAAAAGTAAGGCTAACTTCCAGAAAAATGTTTCGACAAATTTTGCACTTTTCCCTCATTGTGGATAAGGTTATGCACATTATACCGACTATTCAGTATACGTTTTTTATAGATATGCACAGGTTAGTCACAGATTATCCCATTTCCATTGTGTATAAGAGAACGGTTGTTCTCAACAAAACAATCTGCTAAATTAAATGTATAGCAAGATTATTTATTCATAGAG
>Ga0209013_10005675_pt1 | contig 10696 bp, 13 predicted proteins | sample Cruoilmetagenom2_FD_187291 | JGI IMG/M metagenome (GOLD analysis project Ga0209013, IMG submission 187291) | Oil polluted marine microbial communities from Coal Oil Point, Santa Barbara, California, USA - Sample 2 (SPAdes) (version 2) | ecosystem: Environmental > Aquatic > Marine > Oil seeps ...
TGTTATCATTTCAAAAGGTGACCTGGTTGGAAAGCAGGGTGGCACAAATGCGATGAAGATACTGCAAGTTGGTGAAATTGAACATCAGATAGACTAGGTAAATACTACCAGCAAACCCTGACCGGTATGTTGATAAAGACTTCAGAAACTTAACAGATTATAGACACTTAAAAGGAGATACATATGGCTCTTATTTCAATGCGACAGTTGCTGGATTATGCGGCAGAACACGATTTTGGTATGCCTGCATTTAATGTAAACAATATGGAACAGGTACACGCCATTATGCGGGCCGCCGAAGCCGTCGATGCCCCTGTAATCATGCAGGGTTCAGCTGGCGCTCGTTCATATGCCGGTGAGTCATTTCTGCGCCACATGATTTCTGCGGCGATTGAACAGTACCCGCATATTCCAGTTGTTATGCATCAGGACCACGGTTCGGAACCGGCAGTTTGCCTGCGCTCAATACAGTCAGGATTTTCTTCTGTCATGATGGATGGGTCCCTGATGGCAGACATGAAGACACCTTCATCGTTTGAATACAATGTAGATGTTACCAGGAAGGTTGTGGAAATGGCCCATGCTGGTGGTGTTTCTGTTGAAGGTGAACTGGGTTGCCTGGGGTCCCTGGAAACCGGTGAAATGGGTGAAGAAGACGGCCACGGTGCGGAAGGCAAGCTGGATATGGACATGCTGCTGACCGACGTTGATGAAGCGGTTGCCTTTGTTGATCAAACCGGTGTAGATGCACTGGCCATTGCCATTGGTACTTCTCACGGTGCCTATAAATTCACTAAGGAACCGACCGGTGATATTCTACGCATCGACCGTATCAAGGAAATTCACGATGCTCTTCCTAACACCCATCTGGTTATGCACGGCTCCTCTTCAGTGCCGCAGGACTGGCTCGAGATCATCAACAACTACGGCGGTGATATGGGGCAGACCTATGGCGTACCGGTTGAAGAAATACAGGAAGGAATCAAACACGGTGTCGCAAAGGTTAACATCGATACTGATCTGCGTATGGCCTCTACCGGTGCTGTTCGCCGCTTTCTGAGCGAGAACCCATCTAACTTCGATCCTCGCAAATTCCTCAAGGCATCAACCGATGCAATGTCGGAAATCTGCAAGGCTCGTTTTGAAGCATTTGGTTGTGCCGGGCATGCCAGCAAGATCAAGGCAACACGTCTGGAAGATATGGTTTCTTTTTATAGTTAATCCATAGTCTTCAAGTCGTTACGCTAATCGGGCGTAGGGGGTTTCCCTTATGCCCGTTTTTTGATTGTAGGTGCGAATTCATTCGCACATATATTTGTCCGAATAAATTCGAACCTACAGCGCTGCCACATACAGGTTCCTTTTCATATTAGAGTTTTTTCACAAACTCCAGTACTTCCTCCGCATGCCCCTTCACTTTCACCTTCCGGTATTCCTGCCGCAAAACACCTTTCTCATCAATGACGAAGGTGCTGCGAACGATACCCATGTGAACCTTTCCATATAGTTTCTTTTCATGGATAACATCAAATAGCTTGCACAGGGTTTCATCAGGGTCGGAGATAAGTTCAAAGGGAAAACCCTGTTTGGCCTTGAAGTTCTCATGTTTTTGCAGGCTGTCTCGTGAGGCACCCAGTATCTCGCAATTCACCTTCTGAAAATCACTATACAAACGGCTAAAATCTTTGCCTTCGGTAGTGCAGCCGGGTGTACTGTCCCTGGGATAGAAGTAGAGTACGAACTTCTTTCCCTTTAAATCAGATAATTTGAAAGTTTTATCAGATGTGACCAGTACTTCGCAGTCAGGGATTTTCTTATTTAATTCGGGTGCTGACATTTTGTAATCTCCAGTAAAAGTATTAAGGGTTACGCTTTAGGTGTTACGTAATACATAAAACGTAATCCGTAAAACGTATTTTTATCTGTTGTACTGTCTCTGCAACAACACAAGAAATACCGGCACTCCGATCAGGGCAGTAATAACGCCAACTGGAATCTGTTGCGGTGCCAGCAGGGTACGTGCCAGGGTGTCGGCAAGAAGCAGGAAGCTGCCGCCAGCCAATACAGCGGCTGGTAACAGTAGCCTGTAGTCTCTTAGACCAATTAATCGTAGTGTATGTGGAATGATCAGCCCGACAAAACCGATACTGCCGGCCATGCTGACGGCGGTGGCTGTCATCGCCGCTGCCAGTACGAATATCACTATTCGCAATAGTTTGATGTTCTCTCCCAGAGCAGCAGCCTGCTGTTCACCACGTGCCAGTAAATTAAGGGGTCGGGCAATTGCCCAGCTTGCAATAAATGTGATTGGCAGGACAAAAAACCCTGTGCCTGACTGGCTTGCCTGTGACAGATCACCCATTAGCCAGAATAGCATTCCCTGTATTTGCTGCTGGCTGGAAAGTGAAAGGAGGAAGCTGATGACAGCACTCCAGCCTGCGGCGATAACGACACCTGTCAGCAGCAGGCGCTCAGTGGTCCATTTGCCATTAGAGAAGCTGATGCTGAATACTAGCAGGGTTGATATGAGAGCCCCGGCAAAGGCTGTCAGCGGTGTCCAGCTTGATGAAACACCCAGTAATAATGCCGCCAGGGTAAACACGCCTGCACCACCTGAAATACCCAGAATATAGGGTTCTGCCAACGGGTTGCGTAACAATACCTGTAACAGTGCGCCAGCCATCGATAATAGTGCGCCGACGATGAAGGCATCCAGTGCCCTGTCGATACGTAGTGTAAAAATTGTTTTCGTTAAAGTATTTGAATCACCTGACAGAACAGGAATCAACTCCTTGATTCCGATATCTGAACTGCCAGAAAGCAGCGCCAGCAACATGCTGGCAGGGACAAGCAGCAATAACAGGCTTAGTAGTTTGTTCTGATGGGTCATTAAGGAGCCTCTGATTAAGGGTCCGCAAGATGTATTATCTGCCATCCTGATTGTTCGGCATGTACGGCCAGCTGTGGATCGGGGTTGACGGCAACGGGATTATCGACTTCCTGTAGTAACGGCAGGTCGTTGTGGGAATCGGAGTAAAACCAGCTGTCACGCATGCTGCCATCATTATCTGTGAGCCAGCTATGCAGGCGAGTCACTTTGCCCTGCTGATAGCTGGGTATGCCGCTTACTTTCCCTGTGTAGCGGCCGTTAATGCATTCTGCATTGGTCGCGATGAGTACATCGATATCGAACAGGTCAGCGATCGGGCGTGTTACAAAGTCATTTGTAGCGGTGATGATTACCAGGGTGTCACCCTGTTGCCGGTGCTTCTCAACCAGTGCTTTTGCCTCGTCAGTGATGATGGGCTTGATGTGATCATTTATATACTCTTCCCGCATTTGCAATAGTTCAGGCATGGGGATATGGGACAGCGGTGCCAGTTGAAAAAGCAGAAACGCGCTTATATCCATCTGGCCATTTAAGTATTCCTGATAGAAGCGTTCATTCTGCTGTCGATGAGACTCTCGATCAACAGCACCTTTTTCGATCAGGTACATGCCCCAAAGGTAATCGCTGTCTCCTCTGAGGAGGGTGTTATCGAGATCAAAGATTGCCAGTGCCACGTTTCTGTCCGCATGATTTCATCAGCGTATTCTACAGCGTATTCCCTGTTTGGGCGATATGCTCCGCGAAAATGTGACAGGATGATGACAGTATGCTATTTTTTATTTATTGTATAAATTTACCGGACTATGAGTATGCTGGACAAAGAGGGTTACAGACCTAATGTCGGCATCGTATTATGTAATGATATTCAGCAGGTGCTGTGGGCCCGTCGCATTAAACATGACGGCTGGCAGTTTCCACAAGGTGGCGTGAAGGAGCACGAATCTGCAGACGATGCCATGTTTCGTGAATTAAGAGAGGAAATTGGCCTGAAGCCGCATCATGTCGAAATTATCGGACGTACCAACGACTGGCTGCATTATGATTTGCCACGATCCTGCCGACGCCATGGGCAATCCCGCTTTCGCGGTCAAAAACAACTCTGGTTTTTATTGCGTCTGACAGGTTGCGATGGGGATGTCTGCCTTAATCAAAGTGATTGCCCTGAGTTTGACCATTGGAGATGGGTCACCTACTGGCAGCCGTTAAAGCAGGTGGTGCATTTTAAAAGGGATGTCTATCAGGCGGCATTACGGGAGCTTGAAGCCTTTCTGTAACAGACTCTAATTATTGTGTCCTACAGGCCTTGCTTGATCATTGTGAAATCAGTTTCGTAGGTTGGGTTGAGCCTGCGAAGCCCAACAGGTAGTGTATGACTGACACAGAGTTGGGCTTCGTGCCTCAGCACCAACCTACGAAAGGACTTTTTTTGTCCCTTAGTTTTACTTGCCTGATTCGGCTTTGCCTGCCTGTTTTCCCTTTTGGGTGACTTTCAAAATTTCAATCGTTTTGACAGGCACATCTCTACGGCCACTCCGGGTATCTGTATCACTATTTTCAATTTTCATTACTACATCCATGCCGCTAGTGACTTTGCCGAAGACGGTGTAACCCCAGCCACGCATGTTCTTTCCCGTGTGATTCAAGCTATCGTTGTCTTTAGTGTTAATAAAGAACTGATCGGTGGCTGAATGCGGGTCACCAGTACGTGCCATGGCGATGCTGCCTTTCTCATTATTCAGTCCATTGTCTGCTTCATTTTTGATCGGCATGACCCCGCCAATTTTATTCATCGATGTATCCAGTCCACCGCCCTGAATCATGAAGCTTTTGATCACCCGGTGAAAAATGGTGCCGTTGTAGTGTTTTTGGTCCACCAGAGTGAGGAAATTTTTTACTGTAACAGGGGCTTTTTCAGGGTTCAGCGTAACTTCGAAGTTACCGGCACTGGTTTCGAATAGAACCACGGGGTCTTTCTTTTCGTTTGCTGAAGCGATGCTTATGCATGAGAGAAGTGTGAGTAATAGAATTGTTTTTATGAATTTCATTGATGTTTCCTTTTAGTTTCAAGTTTCAAGTTTCAAGTTTCAAGTTTCAAGTTTCAAGTTTCAAGTGACAGGACTCAGGTTTTTTAGACTTGAAACTTGAAACTGCTTTTATTCCATATCCAGAATCAACTGCCAATGCTCAGCAGCGACCGGCATAATCGAAAGCCGGTTTCCCCGTCGAACTAGCGGCATTCCTTCCAGTTCCGGCAGGGGTTTTAACTCCTGTAAAGTGATATTGCGCTTGAGATCACGCACGAACTTCACATCCACCATGTACCAGCGTGGATTGTCGGGGTCGCTTTTTGGGTCGTAGTAGTGCTGTTCGGGGTCGGTGGCTGTGTAGTCCGGGTAGCCATCGCTGGTGACTTCCATGATACCGACGATGCCGGGTTCTTTACAGTTGGAATGGTAGAAGAAAACCTGGTCACCGGTTTTGATGTCATCTCGCAGCATGTTTCGGGCCTGGTAATTTCTAATACCATCCCAGTGATCCGTTTGATTTTCCATTTCCTTAAGGTGTTCGATGCCGAACACATCGGGTTCACTTTTAAATAACCAGTAGTTCATTTTAGAGGTGCCCTGTAATCTCGTATTTTTTATGACTGGGGTAGAAGCCAAACCAGCCTGCAATATGTTTGTACGCTTCTTTTGGTTGAGGATAGACCCAGCAGATATCATTGATCCAGCCAAGCTTAGTGTTTAGATCCACCCACAGGCATTTGCCCTTTATCGGGCAGTTGTATATACGGTCACTGACCTCAAATTTGTCTAATTTGATAAGGTCAGGGTGCACGTAATAATTGCCTTCGACCTTTTGTATCTGATGGTCGTCTGCTTGCAATAAGATACTGTTGTCGTGTTTCATTTTTATCTTTATTGCAGGCATTCAATCACCATCAAGACGCAGCGGTTGGATAAAATGAGCGGGGCTTATCGTTATATGCGGAATGATATCCCATGCATCGTGAGGAAGCTGGGAAATATATTGGACATCATGGCCTGCGGCAACAAGAAAAGGTTTTTTTGATAAGGTGGCTGACCCACCAAAGCAGCACTCGGCCAGAGTACGGTCATAGTAGCCTCCACCCATGCCGAGGCGGTTGCCGCTATCATCAAAGGCGACCAGAGGCATAAAAATCAAATCCATTTCCGCAGCGGACAGAAGATGGTGGTGTGGGACGACAGGCTCCGCTATACCATATTTGTTCTTTTTCATGGACTGCCCCGGTACCCATTCTGCAAAACTCAGTTTTTTTTCATCAGGACATTCCAGTACCGGTAAATAACACTGCCGGCCGTGCTTCAGGCAGTGCAACATCAGGGGTAACAGATCAATTTCTCCTTCATTTGGAATATAAAAGGCAATTGTCCTGGAGCGTTGTATGGCAGAAATTTTTCGCAGTACTTTATCAGCTATCGCGTAGCTGGCAAGCTGCTGACGGTAGGCGGGTAAGGCTGAACGTTTTTTTCGGTATTGTTGGCGTATGGCCTTTTTATCGGTCATTAGCATGTCGTATGTTTGTTCAATTTTTCTTTTAATGAGGTGGCGCCCCCACCTGTGCCGTAACACGCATGTACCTTGAACCAGTGGTTCAAGTGGGACTCTTGGTCGTGCATCAGGCTATCAACATGATGTTCATGGAGACGGCTCAACAGCATTAGCGCTGAATCCCGAGTTTGTGGATTAGGTTCTAAGGGTTATTAGTGTGCTACGTACACCGCAGCAGGCGCCACCCTGTAATTATAACTCCATTTCGGCCTGTCCATCCAAGGCTTCTTCAAGATTTCTTCGAAGAGTCTTGATACGGGTTTCCATTTCCAGTGTCAGGCCGGTATCTTCACGCAGGGACAAAAGATCATGGGCAATGTTCAGCGCAGCCATCACGGCAACACGTTCAGTGCCCAGTACGGCACCGCTTTGCTGAATCTCTCGCATGTTCTGATCAAGATATGATGCCGCAGAAAGCAGCTCATCACGTTTTTCGTCGGGGCAGGCAACGGAATATTCTTTACCGAGGATGCTTATCTGAACCCCTGATTCAGTTGATCTCAAGCAGATTGCTCCAGTGTTTTAAGACGATTGACGATAGATTCCAGTCTACTGCAGGCAATACGGTTCTTCTCGGTTAGCCGACCGTTCTCCTTATTCAGGGACCGTTGGTCTACACGCAGAATACGATTCTGCTCCTCCAGTCGACGCAGGGTCTCTGATAGTTCAAATATACGGGCTTCCAGTTTATCCAGTTCTTCCTGAATCACAGAATAACCTCTCCTGGGTCATTTATCCTTGAAACAAGGGTGCGTCTAAATTGAATGTTCTTTAGGTAGAATATTTAAAAAAGACTACGAGTTGTTGTTATATCAGCCCATATAGTACTTGTTGCATAAGGCTGTAGGAAGATAATATGACTTTTTCCCTCAGGAATAAACCTGAATAAGGCAATCAGATCGCATTATATGAATATTTATGACTATTTTTGGTCATAAGTGGATGAAAACCGGGAGTTAGATGAGCCAGAGTAGCAATATTATGCCAACGTACAGGGCGATGAGCAGTGCTTTGCGACGGGTAAATAGTCAATTATCCGCCGCAGAGTGTCATGGTTTGATTGCTGGAGCCCTGAATACACAAAGTACGGCCTCGATTGCGAGGTTCTTTACTGATGATGCTGAGTCTTTACAGCAGGATGCTGAATTTTCTGAGCTTATTTCTCAGCTGGTGCAGGTAAGCTCTGAAGGGTACAAAGATGAGGATTTCAATTTCCAGCTACTGTTGCCGGATGATGCCGTGCCTCTGCTGGAGAGAAGCCGCGCACTGGCGGAATGGTGCGGGGGCTATGTGATGGGCCTGCTCGAATCCGGCCTGAAGGAATTTGACAAACTGCCGAAAGATGCTGCAGAAGTGGCAAAGGATCTGGTCGAAATATCTCAGCTCGATGTGTCTGTCGATGTCAGTGGCACTGACAGCGATTTGATGCAGCTGGAGGAATATGTGCGTGTTGGTGTGCAGATAATTTATGCGGAGCTGACCAGGGGCAGCGACCGGAATGCGGATGGGCAGGTTTCTGTGAACAGGAATGACGAAAATGAATGAACAATTCTCGAAACGCCGTCAGGAAGTGATGCAGATGATGGGTGGCGGGGTAGCGATTATACCGACGGCCAGTGAACGGGTACGCAGTCGGGATGTGCTGTATCCATTTCGTGCTTCCAGCGATTTTTATTACCTTACGCATTTTAATGAGCCGGAAGCCGTTGCGGTGCTGGTACCGGGCCGGGAACATGGTGAGTTCATCATGTTTTGCCGGGAGAGAGATCCGGATAAAGAAATCTGGGATGGTCGTCGAGCTGGTCTGGAAGGTGTTTGTGAATATTACGGTGCGGATGATGCCTTTCCGATCACGGATATTGACGAGATCGTACCGGGATTGCTGGAGAATCGTGAAAAAGTCTTTTACAGCATGGGTGCCAACGATGAATTTGATTCACGATTGATGACCTGGGTGAACGAGGTGCGCAGTAAGGCGCGTACCGGAATTACCGCGCCGGCCGAAATTCTTGATCTTGGCCATATCCTGCATGAAATGCGGCTGGTGAAGCGTTGCGAAGAAAAGGCTCTTGTTCAGAAGGCCTGTAAAATTTCAGCACGTGCTCATAAGCAGGCGATGAAGGTGTGTAAACCCGGCATGAAAGAATACGAGATTGAAGCGGAGTTTCAGTATATCTTTCGCAAGAAGGGCAGTGAATTTCCAGCTTATCCCCCGATAGTGGCTACCGGCGAGAATGCCTGTGTGCTGCATTACATAGAGAACAGGGCTGAGCTAAAAGACGGTGATATGCTGCTGATCGATGCCGGTTGTGAAATTGATGGCTATGCTGCAGACATCTCACGCAGCTTTCCTGTCAATGGTAAATTCAGTGCCGAACAGCGTGCCCTGTATGAAGTAGTACTTGCTGCGCAACAGGCGGCGATGGATACCATCAAACCCGGTGCGACCTGGGATCTGCCGCATAAGGCAGCGGTACGCGTGATTACGGAGGGGTTGATTGAGCACGGCCTGTTGCAGGGAGATGTGGATGAACTGGTCGGCAGCGAGGCCTACCAGCGTTTCTATATGCACAAAACCGGCCACTGGTTAGGGCTGGATGTGCATGATGTTGGTGATTATAAAGTCAATGACAACTGGCGCGAGCTTGAATGCGGCATGATAATGACCGTTGAACCGGGCCTCTATATCACGGCTGGAGCAGAAGGTGTTGATGAACGATGGTGGAATATTGGTATTCGTATTGAAGACGACGTCGCTGTGACAAAGAATGGCTATGAGGTATTGAGTATTGATGCACCGAAGCAGATTGATGATATTGAGCACTTGATGAAAAGGTAAAAGGCTAAAGTCTAAAGGCTAAAGGCTAAAGGCTGAAGGCTAAAGGCTAAAGGCTGAAGACGAGAGACGGGGTTGCGACTTTGACTTTCCTTTTGCCTTTAGCCCTTAACCTTTAACCTGCTTTTAAAAAGCGGAGCTATGAATGACTAACAAACCCTATGACCTGATCATCGTCGGCGGCGGCATGGCCGGTGCCAGCCTGGCCTGTGCGCTGGCGGATACGGGTATTCGCATGGCTATCATCGAAGCCGTGCCCTGGCAGTCTGATCAGCAGCCTAGCTATGATGTGCGGACTATTTCTCTTTCACATGGATCCCGGTTAATCTATGAAACGATGGGCATCTGGCAGAAAATAGATAAAAATGCAGTATGCCCGATTCATTGTATTCATGTGTCAGATCGCGGTCATCCGGGTATCACGCACCTTGATAGAAAGGATGTCGCTGTTGAGGCGCTGGGTTATGTTATCGAAAACCGCGCTATAGGTGCTGCCTTGATGACCCGGCTTGAGGCGCTGGCGCATGTCGATACTATCAGCCCGGCAGTGGTTAGTGATGTCGATGTTGCTGATGACTTCGCAACCCTTATTTGCACAATGGATAATGAGGAAATTACCTTACAGGGCAAACTGGTGGTTATTGCCGATGGCGGGCGTTCGGGTTTGCGGGAGAAGCTGGGTTTTCAGTCCACAACAGATGATTACCGGCAGACAGCTATCGTCTGCAATGTCACACCCGGGCACAATCATCAGCATTGCGCCTATGAAAGATTTACCCCGTCCGGTCCGCTTGCCATGCTGCCGATGAATGATGACCGTTGCTGGTGTGTCTGGGCGGTCGATGAAGCAGATGTAGAAGAACTTACTGCTATGCCCGAAGACCAGTTTCTGGAACGTTTGCAGCAGCAGTTTGGTGACCGTTTAGGGCGTTTCTCACGGGCTGGCAGGCGCTACGCTTATCCGCTGGCGAGAAATCGTGTTAAGACACATACTGGCAGGCGCGTGGTACTGGTAGGCAATGCTGCGCATACTGTTCATCCGGTTGCGGCGCAGGGCTTTAACCTGGGGCTCAGAGACGTGGCCTGGCTAGCAGAAGTACTTGCACTGGCACATGACCAGCAGCGGGATCCAGGGTCATCGGATGTTCTTCAGCAATATGAAAAGATACGTAATAAAGATACGCAGCGTGTGACAGGATTTACGCACGGCATGATCAAGGTTTTCACGAGTCGCCTGGCGCCGGTGATCGCAGCTAGAAATCTGGGCCTGCTTGCCACGGATATATTTCCAGAACTAAAACAGGCGTTGCTGAAACGGACTATGGGCCTGACAGGGCGTCAGTCCCGTCTGGCACGTGGCCTGGAATTAAAGGGTA
>Ga0209013_10005676_pt1 | contig 10696 bp, 10 predicted proteins | sample Cruoilmetagenom2_FD_187291 | JGI IMG/M metagenome (GOLD analysis project Ga0209013, IMG submission 187291) | Oil polluted marine microbial communities from Coal Oil Point, Santa Barbara, California, USA - Sample 2 (SPAdes) (version 2) | ecosystem: Environmental > Aquatic > Marine > Oil seeps ...
GGGACGATGCTGTTTTTTATGTTGACTATTTGGAAAAGTAGGTGTTAGACACAATAAAAAAAGAGATATCTGAAGATATTAAAACCTTATAAAATATATAACTTTATAAGGTTATTGTTTTTTTCCTAGTAACTTTGAATGTCGTTATAGAGATAAACTTCAAAGATCACCTATATGGCCAAAAACGCAATAGAGAGCGTACTGTTTTACTAGGTTGTGGAGAAGCTGCTAATTATAAGGATATATAAGTCTGTTTATACTAATATTGGACTTAAGGACAATGTAGTTCCTCCATCTTCTGAAGTTAGATAAATGGTCGTATCTTTATATATAATAAATCCGCAATTCACAACAGAGAAATATTGTGTAACCAAATTTTGTTTCTTCGCACATTCGATATATTTATCAATAGTGGCTAAAGAAAAAATAGGAATACCTTGCTCCAACTTTTCTAACCACTGATTCATTTCATCCACACAGAACATCTATTCACCATCTTTCATTTATAACTAAAAGTATATTATATTTATGTCATAAGAATGTCAAAAGTGATGATGGACATAATGTGGGGAGGAGAAACCTATTTAAAACTCAATAAAAATGGGTATTTATTTTTCAAATAATCTTATTTTTAAAACCTTATAAAATATATAACTTTATGAGGATTTCTTGCCCGTTATATTCTATGTTAGATTATAAGGTTTTGAAAATGAGATATTTGATTCTTATATTCTTTATTATTTTAGACTCTGAAATGTGGATAACTTATATATACTTGTTTTTCATCTGTATTGTCATACATTTCTATTTCGAAGATGTGTATTAAGAAATAGTATGAGCTAACTGTGAAACAGCGTCAGTGAATTTTTGTAATTCTTGAGTAAATACATTTGGTTGAGTAAAATCAATATTATCTTCAAGAACTTCAATAGCATTGAAGAGACTTATGGCACCATAAAACTTTGAACTTCCCTTTAGTTTGTGCAAAAGTTTTTTAGCTTCAGAATCATTTTTATTTTCCAGTATATTAAATAATTTTTCGGCGTCATTTTTTAATGAGTGTATATATTTGTGGAAAGATACAAGAAATGATTTCTGATCTTTCCAATAATGGCACATCTCCTCATGAAGTGTGATTCCAGGTATCGCTTCCATGTCATCGATCCAGCACGGTGTTTGTTCATCATTGGTCATGATGACTCTGGATGATTTTTGCGGAAAATACTTCAATAGAAGTTGTTTAACTTTGGCAAATTTGAAGGGCTTATTCAAATGGGCGATCATCCCGGCATTGAGACTTTTCTCGCGTTCAAGGGCAGAAGCATGGGCACTGAAAGCGACAACTGGTAGAGTAAAGCCTTCTTTTTTAAGTATATGCATAGCAGTGATCCCATCCATGACAGGCATCTGTATGTCCATGAAGACCATGTCATAGGGATAACTTCTGATCATCTCCAGTGCCTGCTGTCCACTCTGCGCTTCATCGACTGTAATCCCCATACTGAGTAAGAGTGAGCGTACAATTTCGCGGTTATGAAGGTTGTCTTCGACCAGCAGGATCTTCAGTTCCTTAAAGGTGATGTTTTGCAGAGACTGTTTATTATCTATGATTGGAGATACCAGTGCGATATCAAGTGGTAATTCGAACGAGAAGGTGCTCCCGCTTCCAAATTCACTCTCAACATCGATTGTGCCGCCCATCGCTTCTACCAGCTGCTTACTAATGGAAAGTCCCAGACCTGTACCGCCCTTTTCCCTGACGAAAGAGCTGTCTACCTGTGCAAACATCTCAAACAGTGAAGCGTAGTCTTCCTGGGCAATACCGATACCCGTGTCTGTTACTGTGCATTCCAGGGTACAGCTTTGAGTATTACATTGTAAAGCTGTCAATTCTACATGGATGGAACCTTCATCAGTAAATTTAACAGCATTTCCGATAAGATTGATAAATACCTGTCTTATACGGATCGGATCACCTATTAGATACTTGGGCAGATCAGGATCTATCTCATAAGAAAGTCTCAGGCTCTTACTCTTAACTTCAGCATCGAATATATGCAAAGATTTTTCGAAGATTTTTCGAACTTCAAAAGGCTTGTATTCGATATTGAGCTTTCCTGCTTCTATTTTACCAAGGTCGAGAATATCGGCTAATAGTGCCTGTAATACATCGGCAGAGTAGATTATTTTGCTAAGGTGGTCTTTTTGTTGTTCATTTAACTCTGTCTTAAAGAGCAGTTGTACAAAACCGGTGATAGCATTAAGTGGTGTACGTATTTCATGGCTCATGTTGGTAAGGCACATACTTTTTGTGTGGTTTGAGACTTCTGCTTGTTCTTTGGCACATTTCAGTTCTTCATTTGCCTGCATAAGCAAGTCGTTAGTTTTAGATAGATCCTCAGTGCGTTGAATCACTAGTTTTTCAAGATTTTCTTTGTGTTCGAGCAATTCGAATTCCGTCTGTTTCAAATATGTGATATCTAGAACAGATCCGGTTGAACCAATATACTTCCCATCTTTACCATAAAAGCCGCGTACAAAAACAATAACATCAATATATTTACCTGATTTCGTCACGTAACATTTTTCAATTTTAGCTTGCTGTACTTCATTGTTGATTAGTTTGGTAAGGAGTTCTTTACTCTTTTTTATATCATCAGGATGTGTGATATCAGCAATACCTCGTACACCTATAAGTTCACTTCTATCATATTCCAGAAGCTTACAAAATGTATCGTTTACTCTACTAAATTTAAAGTCTACACTCGTTATAGTTGCAACAGCAAAAAGAGCATTGTCATATACCGAGCTGAACTTACCTTCATGTAGAAGTTCATCTTGTAGGAATTCATTGATCAAGGTTTTCCCCTTTGTATAGTGGCAGGTACACTTTTATGCTTGTTTGTAATGTACCCATGCTATTAAACCTTTAACTTGATACCTACACCAACAACAGTATGTAGTGAATCCTTACCTATCTTCTTGCGAAGCCGGTATATAAGATTTTTACAGGCTGCATCGGTCATTGGCTCTTCATGGTCCAACACATCTTCGATCATGTTTTTAGTAATTAAATGATTTTGATGTTTGGCAAGAAAGGTCAAAAGTTTCAGTTCATACTTTGTCAAGTTTACTTTTTTATCTGAAACAATCAACTCTCCAGATGAGGGATAAAAATCAATATTATCTCCAATTTTGGTCATAAAGTCGTTATTGTAGTCGATCTTATTAAGACTTTCTGTCACTGCGTTTATTATTGCACTAATACTGATTGGTTTTACTAAAAAATCAACCAGGTTTAGCTTGATAGCTTTTTTCAGTGTATCGTAATCATCATGCATAGTTGTAATGAAAATTGGCAAATTTTGGTCTGTCTTTCGAATCTCTTCACAAAGGGTCAAACCGCTCATACCAGGCAGTTCTATATCAGTAATAAGCAGATGAACAACTTCGTTTTCAATGACCTCAAGTCCATCCTCTGCATTATCTCTATAATATATTTTATGAAAAAATTTTTCTAGTACAGCAAGAGTTGCATGAGCAATATTTTCATCGTCTTCAACATAAAGAACATTCATGTTTTTTAAATAATTTAAATTCATTTTAATACATTCATCCTTTATTAAAATCTGTAATATCGTCATACTTATCTTTAATTATACTTAAAATTTATAATAATTTCAATCCTGTGACTTTACTGAGACTTTAACATATAATAATATGTCATGATAATATATCATAACAATAAAAACATAAGGAAATAACATGAAAAAGTTTAATCTTTCATTAGTAGCAGTTTTGGCAATGAGTACATTCGCAATAGCGGGTGGAGATATAGCTCCAGTTGAACCAGTAGTAGTATATGAAGAACCTGTTGTAGAAGATAAAGGTTTTTATTTGGGTCTTGGATATGGTTTCCTAAGTGCTGATAGAACAACAAGAGTACCTGGTGAAGACAATAGCTTTACTCAAGGTACAGGAGACTATGATCAGATCATGCTTCAGGCAGGGTATAAATTCAACTCATATGTTGCGGTCGAAGGTAGATATTGGCTTGGACTCTCTGATAATGCTTGGGCAACTATCAGTAACAATCTCATCCAATCAGTAGGTGAGATCGATGCATGGGGACTTTATGTTAAACCTATGTACCCAGTAACACCTGCGTTTGATATTTATGCACTTCTTGGATATGCAAAAACTGACTACTCTATTACAAATAATGTTGATGTTATTTCTGGTACACCTGATGGATTCTCTTGGGGACTTGGTGTATCATATGAATTCAGTAATAACGTTGCTGTTTATGTAGACTATACATCATTATATGATGATGATACTACTAACGCGGCAGGTTGGAGAGTTGATGAAGAGATTGATGTTACAACTATTGGTTTTTCTTACCGATTCTAAACATCTTTTCTACTAAGCCTTTTGGCTTGGTAGAGGTGTGTACTTAAATTTTCAAGTACACACCTCTACCAATATTTTCAAAAATGCATTACCAGTAATAATCTGTACAAATGTCTACTATGTGAATCAAATCATGCTATCAAACCAGGAGAAAAAATGAAAAGAAGTACGTGGTGATTATCGTAAAAAAAGAGAAATTGAAAATAGATAAAATTTCTAAGCTTAACTGCTGCGATTTTTTTCTTTAGGAAATAATATGTTATAAACAAAAAGTAGATATAAAATGGATGCAATAAGAAATTTAGCAATTTTATTAATCGAAGCTGGTGTGATTGGTTTGGTATATACCAATTTTAGTTATCCTGAACAGAATGAAGAGATTAAAGTTGAACCGATCGAAAAGTCAGTAAAAGAGAAGCAAACTCTACAGGTTCCTATTTGGGCTGGCTCAGGAGCAATAGTGCTAGGTGGACTACTTCTTGTTTTTGGAAACAGGCAAAGCTAAATACAGTATATTTTAGTAAATAAACTGCAAAAACATTTTTGTTAATATCTGGCAATAACGAACAAAATATCTTGTTTTCAAAACCTTATAAAATATATAACTTTATAAGGTTTTCATCACTTTTCTTTACTGTTATTTATCTTAACAGGCTCATCCTTTTCTTTGGGTGTGTCCATTGACATTAGCATTAATCCCACTACAACAATACCTATAATAAGCATCATTAAGCTTTTCATTGTTTCACTCATAACTCATCCTTTATTTTTTTAAGATAATCATATAATAACTAAAAAATGAAAATAGCATATAGTCATATTTTAAAAAAATAATTTTAGACCTAATGAAAAAAATGTGAATTAGGATTTGAACCTCTGTCCTTTGGGTTATTGGAAGTGAAATCCCTATAAGTTAGACACCTACTAATTCGGTAAAAACCTAACTTATCAAAACCTTATAAAATATATAACTTTATAAGGTTTTCACAGCCTATCAAGTACGCTGTATTTTTGGTTGGCTAAGTTGCTTAATCTCCTCATATCGAAAACAATCCGTTGTATGATCGTTTACCATGCCCACCGCCTGCATAAATGCATAGCAGATGGTTGGACCTACAAAGTTGAATCCACGCTTCTTTAAATCCTTGCTCATCATTTCAGCTAATTCTGTTTTCGCTGGAAGTTCTGCCATGGATTTCCATTCGTTTTGCTTAGGAATACCTTCAACATAGCGCCAGAGATATGCGTCCAATGAGCCGAACTCCTCTTGGATCTTCATAACGCCCCGTGCATTTTTAATGGCCGATTCGATCTTTAGGCGATTGCGCACGATGCCTGGATCAGAAAGCAAACGTTCTATATCTGCTTCATTATAATTGGCTATTGTTTCGCAATCAAAGGACTGAAATACCTTTCTGTAATTTTCTCTTTTTTTCAGGATTGTCAGCCAACTAAGTCCGGCCTGTGCTCCTTCCAAAACCAGGAACTCAAACAGGAGTCGGTCATCATGAACAGGTATGCCCCATTCATCATCATGGTACGCGATGTATAAAGGATCGTTTCCACACCATTTGCATCTGTTCATATTTTCTTTGCTTTAAGAGAAAGTTTCCCAGTCATTACTCTATACCGTTATAGAGTCCACTTCCTATCACTTTATAGATAATAGGCTCTTCAAAGATATCATCCATACGAACGCCACCTATAATACCCACAGGATGTTTAGAATGTTTAGCCGCTTCAAGGAGTGTTTTTCCTCCGACATTGGCTTCACTTTTTGTGTCAGTGGCTCTGTAAGCTCCCAAACCTATATAGTCCAGGTCTAGGGTATTTGCTTCAGATATCTCTGCTTTATCATGTGTTGAGAGTCCAAGAAGCTTGGTTCCTATCTTTTGACGTACCAAACTTACTGCTTCTTGCAGATCATGACTGTATTTTCGAAGATCTTCTTGTCCGAGGTGTAAGCCGTCTGCATGTGCAATAAGCTCAATATTGTCATTGATGATCAGTTTCCCATCATAATATGCTCGGATGATCTCTAAATCTTCTTTTTTTTCTTCGAGTGAAGCCAATTTATTGCGGTACTGGAGAATAGGTATATTGGGAAAAGTGGAAATGTGTTGAAGAAGTGTGTTTAAAGAGACACCCTTTTGATTCAGTGTCTCTTTGTCAACCAGTGCATATATCATACGTGTATTTTAACTTGCCTTCTTGTTAAAAAGTTTGAACAGGTCAGAAAGTGTTTGGTGCATATCGCCACGGTCTACAATCATGTCTATAAGTCCATGATCAAGTAAGAATTCTGAACGTTGGAAACCTTCCGGAAGATCAACACCAACGGTTTGCTTAATAACCCTTTGACCTGCAAATCCGATAAGCGCACCCGGTTCAGCCATGATGATATCACCCAACATAGCAAATGATGCAGATACACCACCCATAGTAGGGTCAGTCAAGATAGAGATAAAAGGTAAACCTTTTTGGTGCAGTCTGTTCAATGCAGCGGATGTTTTACTCATTTGTAACAAAGAGTAAGTACTCTCTTGCATACGTGCACCACCAGAAGCAGAAACGATGATAAACCCGCACTCGTTCTCTATAGCTCTGTTGATACCACGAACAATTTTTTCACCTTCAACTGAACCGAGACTACCACCCATGAATGAGAAGTCAAATACTGCGATCTCAACCGGTTGACCACCGATGGTACATGAACCGCTCATTACAGAAGAGGTTTTACCTGTTTTGGCTTTGGCTTCTTCTATACGTTTTTTGTAAGATTTTTTATCTGAAAACTTTAGTGGATCTACCGGTGCCAATGTATTATCAAATTCTACAAAAGAACCCTCATCAGCGATTGATGCGATACGCTTTTCAGCAGAAATTCGGAAATGGTGGTTACATTTTGGACATACATTTTGTTTAGCTTCTACTTCTTTGTAGTACATCAAAGAGGTACATTTTGGACATTTGATCCACTGGTTAGGTGTCTCTTGTTTTACTGTTTCGTTTGTTGCTTTTTTAAAAATATTTCCAAACATTCTTACTCCTGTCTATCTATAATTTATGAATTAATGCTTCTATTTGTCTTGCTATGCTTTTTTCTTTTGATACTATAACATAATCAGTCTCAACAATCACTTCAAGCCCCTCACAAAGTGCTAGACCTGCGGCAAAGTCGTAAATTCGAAACTCCCCCATATAAAGTACATAATTCACTGTATGGGCATAAGCCAATGAAAGTGCTATGGCACCTGGTGCTCTAAACTTTAACTTTTCCTGGTCCAATGCTGTAACCAATGCAGGGTTTGCATAGGCTTTTTCAAAAAGTCCTATTTCCCCATTTGTTGCAGAATGCGGTGTATGAAACGTATTTGAAAAAAGTTTACCTTGTTGTATTTTAGAAGTAGAAGACTTGAAGAAAATATCTCCATTGGCGAGGTTACAGACCACTGCTGCATCTAAAATACCCTCGGCATTTATCTTCGCAACAGAGGTACCGTAATAAGGGAAAAGGGAAAGGGCATTGGAAGAACCGTCTATAGGATCGATGATGATCTTTTCTTCACCCTCACCTATAATACCACTCTCTTCGGATTCGATCTCTCCAAAAACACCTAAATACTTCACAAAAATAGCTTCGGCAAAAAGGTCAAGCTTAGAGCTGACATCACCACCGGCACCTACTTCGGTTTTTTCAAACCAGGAAGCATCAAAACCGTCTTTTATAGCATCTGCTATCTCTTCATTGGCTTTAATGCAGGCTTTAATGAACGCTGTCATAAAATTCCTTTAATACGACTAGTCGTATGAGCCCACTGCTGAAGTGAACCCAGTGTTAACGTAGGAAAGATGAGCTTTGCTCATTTTCCGTCCTATTATAATTATCTCTTCATTGGCTTTAATGCAGGCTTTGATGAACTCTGTCATACTGTATTCTTACTCGCCTTTTTTATCGGCTACGATGGTTGGTTTTATACCTCTTGGTGCCACCATCCAGAACTTTCTGATCTCACTTCTGAAGTGTTCTAAAATATACGTTGCTCTCTTAGATCCTGTTTTTGCTACATAATCTTTAAGAAGCCTTTTAAGTTCAAACATTTCAGTATCCCACTCATCAGTATCGATACGAAGTGGTTCAACAAGCTCAGGGTTTACTTTTTCATAAAATCCACCATCTATGTCATATACAAACGCTTTACCACCTGTCATACCTGCACCGAAGTTTACTCCAGTACTACCAAGTATCGCTACGACACCACCGGTCATATATTCACAAGGATGATCTCCTGTACCTTCTACCACTGTTGTCGCACCTGAGTTACGTACAGCAAAACGCTCACCTACTTGTCCATGAACATACACAGTTCCGCCTGTTGCACCATAAAGACATGTATTTCCACCAAGTGCAAACTCGCTCCCTGCATTATCGGCGGTAATCACGATTTGACCACCATTCATACCTTTACCGATGTAGTCGTTACCTGCACCTTCTATATTAATGTTGATACCTTTAGACATAAAGGCACCCAAAGACTGGCCAGCAGTACCTGTCATATTAAGCGTGATCGTACCTTCAGGTAAACCATCATTTCCATGAATTGCCGCTATCTCTCCAGAGATTCTTGTTGCAAAACTTCTGTTTAGGTTTGTGATCTCTTTATTGAGAACGATAGGTGTAGATGGATCTTCAATCGTAGCTCTAAGCTCTTCAACAAGCTCTTTTTCATACTCATTCTGGTCATACGGTTCGTTAAACGGTACTTGGCAAGTGTTCACACCATCTATCTTGTAAAGAAGTTCTTCAAAATTAAATTTCTTCGCAAACTCATCATCTATCACATCCAATAAGTGATTTTGACCCACGATATCTTCTAGAGATGTATATCCGAGTTCTGCGAGTATCTCTCTTACATCTTCAGCAAGCAATGTAAAGTAATTGATCACTTTTTTCACATTTCCTGAGAATCTTTTTCTCAAATGTTCATCTTGTGTTGCAACACCTACACCACAAGTGTTCAAGTGACATACACGCAGCATAATACACCCTACGATAACCAGTGCACCTGTACCAAATGCATACTCTTCAGCACCAAGAATAGCTGCTTTAACAACATCTAAACCTGTTTTAAGACCACCATCTGTTTCAAGCGTTACTTGTCCTCTAAGGTTGTTCGCTTTCAAAGAGTTATGTGCTTCGATAAGTCCAAGCTCCCAAGGGTTACCCGCAAATCTTATAGAACCCATTGGTGCTGCACCCGTACCACCATCTCCTCCAGAGATAATGATCTTATCTGCATACGCTTTGGCTACACCAGATGCAATCGTCCCTACACCAGCCGTAGAAACAAGTTTAACTGCTATTCTTGCTTTAGGGTTGGCTTGCTTCAAGTCATAAATAAGCTGTGCCAGATCCTCGATAGAGTAAATGTCATGATGTGGTGGAGGTGAAATAAGTGTCACACCCGGTTTAGTATATCTCAGTGTAGCGATCAGTGGTGAAACTTTGCTTCCTGGAAGTTGTCCACCCTCACCCGGTTTTGCACCTTGTGCTACTTTGATCTGTATCTCATTTGCTGACTGCAAGTACTCAGGTGTCACACCAAATCTACCTGATGCCACTTGTTTGATCGCAGAGTTTCTGATCGTTCCTAAACGCTCTTTAGCTTCTCCACCCTCACCTGAGTTAGACTTCGCACCGATGGTATTCATCGCTTCAGCGAGTGTTTCATGTGCCTCTTGAGAAATAGACCCCATAGACATCGCAGCAGTTGAAAATCTTTTAAAGATTTCAGACAATGGTTCAACATCATCTATACTGATCGCTGCTCTGTCACTTTTGAGTTCATAGAAGTCACGGATGAATTTTTTATCTCTGTCATTGACCAAGACTTTTAGTTCTTCATAGTCCTCTTTTTTAGCCGATTCTGCACATTTTTGTATCGCAGAAATAGTCGGTCTTGAGAAATCATGGAACTCTTCACCTCTTTTATACTTATAGTACCCGCCTTTATAGAGTGCTTTATTTTTACCGTCAAATGCATCTGTAAAGGCACGTTGATGATTTGCATTCAGACGTGCATCTATATCTTCGTAACCAAGACCGGATAGAAGGGCTGTTGTACCACCAAAACAATCAGATGTAATCTCTTGACTTAAACCGATCACATCAAAGAGTCTTGAGTTTCTATAAGATGAGATCGTTGAGATACCCATCTTAGACATGATCTTCATAAGCCCTGCACCCATTGCTCTTCTGAATGTTTTCAGTGTTGCCTGTATT
>Ga0209013_10005677_pt1 | contig 10695 bp, 22 predicted proteins | sample Cruoilmetagenom2_FD_187291 | JGI IMG/M metagenome (GOLD analysis project Ga0209013, IMG submission 187291) | Oil polluted marine microbial communities from Coal Oil Point, Santa Barbara, California, USA - Sample 2 (SPAdes) (version 2) | ecosystem: Environmental > Aquatic > Marine > Oil seeps ...
CCGGCACCAGGTAAACCCATTAAAACGATATTCATACGAAAATGCCCCCCAGGACTATATAGTTGATTTTTAGGAACATTAACGTCCCTAAAAATCCACCTTATTTCATAAAGCCTTTATAATGACGTTTAACTAGTTGGGATTCTAGCTGTTTCATCGTTTCGAGTGCAACCCCAACTACGATTAACAAACTTGTTCCGCCAATTTGTGCTGACTGCGGTAAATCCGCATACTTCACAAATAGCATCGGCATGATTGAAATAATAGCTAAGAATATAGCTCCAACAAATGTTAAACGATACAAGACGCTAGTTAAATAGTTTTGTGTATTGATCCCTGGACGAATTCCAGGAATATACGCACCTTGCTTTTTCAAATTGTCTGCTACATTTTCTGGGTTCACTTGAATGAACGCATAGAAGTAAGTAAAAGCAATGATCAAAGCAATATAAATTGTCATACCAATAGGTTGTGTATAATCTAATGCTCTCGTAATAGCATCGGTAGTGTTATTCTGACCGAAGAATAAAACGATTGACTGAGGCGCCATAAGAAACGCTGATGCAAAGATTACCGGGATTACTCCCGCAGCATTAACTTTTAAAGGTAAGTGAGTCTGTTGACCGCCTGTTTGAGCAGCACCAGAAACACGTTTCGCATATTGAATTGGAATTTTACGCAACGCTTGTTGAACGTAAATTACTCCAACTGTTACTGCGATAATCGCCAATAAAAGTAAAATGATGATTACTATATTGATAAACAGTGCATCTCCTGCACCTTCAATTTGTTGCGCATACACTTGGTTAACTGCGTTTGGAATGGCAGCAGCAATACCAGCGAAGATAATAATAGATATACCATTACCAACACCTTTAGCGGTAATTTGCTCTCCTAACCACATTAAAAATGCAGTTCCGGCTGTCAAAACAAGTGCAATAACTAAGTATGTCAATATACCGTCATCTTTTATTAAAGAACCACTATACATACGGTTGAAACCGTAAGACATAGCAATTGCTTGAACAAAAGCTAACACAATTGTGAAGTATCGAGTGAATTGTGCAAGTTTCCGTCTTCCGACTTCCCCTTGTTTTGCCCACTCAGTAAACTTCGGAACAACATCCATTTGTAGTAATTGTACTATGATGGATGCAGTGATGTAAGGCATGATACCCATTGCTAAAATAGAAAAGTTAGCAAGGGCTCCGCCACCGAATGTATTAAGGAAACCAATCAAACCCATTTGGTCTGTTTGTTTTAATACATCAGCATCAACGTAAGGTACTGGAACAAATGTCCCAATACGGAAGACGATTAACATCAATAAAGTAAAAATGATTTTATTTCTTATATCTCTAACACGCATAAAGTTGGAGATTGTCTGAAACATTAAACCACCTCTGTTGATCCGCCAGCGTTCTCAATTGCTTCTTTTGCTGATGCAGAGAATTTATGAGCTCTTACAGTTAACTTTTTACCAAGAGTTCCATTACCTAGAATCTTGATACCAGATTTCTCACTGCTCACAACACCTGTTTCTATTAATAGAGCAGGTGTAACTTCTGTGCCGTCTTCGAAACGATTTAATGTGTCAAGGTTCACAATTGCGAATTCTTTACGATTAATGTTCGTAAATCCACGTTTTGGTAAACGACGGAATAACGGGTTTTGACCGCCCTCAAATCCTGGACGAACGCCTCCGCCTGAACGAGCGTTTTGACCTTTATGACCTTTACCTGATGTTTTACCAGTTCCAGACCCGATTCCACGTCCGATACGCTTGCGCGAAGAACGAGAACCTTCTGATGGCTTTAACTCATGAAGTTTCATATGGTGGCACCTCCTTATTCTTAAAATAAAACTTATATTTCTTTAGTTGTTACTAGATGAGCTACTTTTTTAACCATGCCACGAATAGCGACATTGTCTTGATGCTCAACTGTTTGATGCATTTTACGTAATCCAAGAGCTTCTACTGTTTTGCGTTGAGTTGGTTTAGTACCAATCAAGCTTCTAGTCAGGGTAATTTCTAGTTTAGTTGCCATTGTAATTTCCCCCCCTTATCCTAACAGTTCTTCTACTGATTTACCACGCAATTTAGCAACGTCTTCAGCACGTTTTAACTGAGTTAAACCTTGTACTGTAGCACGTACCATGTTAATTGGTGTATTAGAACCAAGTGATTTAGAAAGAATATCTGTAATACCAGCTAATTCAAGTACTGCACGAACTGGTCCACCAGCAATAACTCCTGTACCAGGCGCTGCAGGTTTAACTAGAATAGAACCGGCACCAAAATGTCCTACAACTAAATGAGGAGTAGTCCCTTTAACTCTTGGTACTTCTATTAAGTTTTTCTTCGCGTCTTCAACAGCTTTACGGATAGCATCTGGAACTTCTTGTGCTTTACCAGTACCAAATCCTACATGTCCATCTTTGTCACCGACAACTACTAATGCAGTAAAACGGAAACGACGTCCACCTTTTACAACTTTAGCAACACGGTTGATCGTTACTACGCGTTCTTCAAGTTCAAGTTTGTTTGGGTCAATACCACGCATGAAATATGTCCCTCCTTCTTCTTAAAATTCTAAGCCGTTTTCACGTGCAGCTTCAGCTAACGCTTTAACACGTCCATGATATAAGTAACCGCCACGGTCAAATACAACAGATTTGATGTTTTTTTCTGTAGCGCGTTTTGCGATTGTTTCACCGATCAATTTAGCAGCTTCTACATTTCCAGCTGTTCCATTGAAATCTTTATCCATAGTGGATGCACTTGCGATTGTAACACCTTGAGTATCATCAATCAGTTGTGCGTATAAATGTTTATTAGAACGGAATACATTTAAACGAGGACGTTCAGTAGTACCCGTGATTTTTGTACGAACACGTACATGACGTCTCTTACGAACTTGATTTTTGTCTTGTTTCGTAATCACAGTGGTCACTCCTTTCTAATGCGAAAAGCATTATTTACCTGTTTTACCTTCTTTACGGCGTACAACTTCGCCTTCATAACGAATACCTTTACCTTTATACGGCTCTGGTGGACGAACTTGACGAATGTTAGATGCTAAAGCACCAACACGTTCTTTATCAATACCGCGAATGATAATTTTTGTATTTGCAGGAACTTCAACTACTAGTCCGTCTTCAGGAGTGAACTCAACTGGATGTGAGTACCCTACATTAAGTACAAGTTTAGTTCCTTGTAATTGTGCACGGTAACCTACCCCAACTAATTCAAGTGCACGTTCAAATCCTTGAGAAACACCCGTGATCATGTTAGCTAGCAAAGCGCGAGTTGTACCATGAATCGTACGGTGCTCTTTTGAATCCGAAGGGCGTACTAAAGTTATTACAGTACCTTCTTGCTCAATTTTAATATCTTGGTTAAAAGATTTTGTTAATTCACCTTTTGGTCCTTTTACAACTACTGTGTTTTCAGCGCTAACTGTTACAGTAACTTCTGCAGGAACCTCTATTGGTTTTTTACCTACTCGAGACATTTTGTTGCACCTCCATTCGTTTGTTGATTATTACCAAACGTAAGCTACGATTTCTCCGCCAACTTGTTTAGCGCGAGCTTCTTTATCTGTTAATAAACCATTTGAAGTAGAAACTAAAGCAATTCCTAAACCGTTCAATACTTTAGGTACTTCGTTTGTTTTAGCGTAAACGCGTAGACCAGGTTTTGAAATACGTTTCAAACCAGTAATAACGCGCTCGTCATTTTGACCATATTTTAAGAAGATACGGATGATACCTTGTTTGCTATCTTCTACATATTCAACATCACGGATGAAACCTTCGCGTTTTAAAATCTCCGCGATTTCCTTTTTCAGGTTTGAAGCAGGAACTTCTAATTTCTCGTGACGAACCATGTTAGCATTACGAATGCGTGTAAGCATATCTGCAATTGGATCTGACATTGTCATTACATTTACCTCCTTCCCAGTTATAGGGGATTACCAGCTTGCTTTTTTAACGCCAGGAATTTGTCCCTTGTATGCAAGTTCACGGAAACAAATACGGCAAAGCTTGAATTTACGATATACAGAGTGCGGACGTCCACAACGCTCACAGCGTGTGTATGCTTGCACTTGGAACTTTGGCGTACGTTGTTGTTTAACGATCATTGATTTTTTAGCCACGTTTTCGCCTCCCTTATTTTACTTTTGGAATGGCATACCGAATTGTGTTAATAACTCGCGAGCTTCTTCGTCAGAATTCGCAGTTGTTACAATTACGATGTCCATACCGCGTACTTTCGAAACTTTATCATAATCGATTTCAGGGAAGATCAATTGCTCTTTGATTCCTAGAGTGTAGTTACCGCGACCGTCGAATGCTTTTTTAGAAACACCACGGAAGTCACGTACACGCGGAAGAGAAATAGCGATTAATTTATCCAAGAAGTCATACATACGTTCTCCACGTAGAGTGACTTTTGTACCGATTGGCATACCTTCACGAAGACGGAAACTAGCGATCGATTTTTTAGCTTTCGTAACTACAGGTTTTTGTCCTGAAATAATTTGTAATTCTTCAACAGCTGCGTCAAGCGCTTTTGTATTAGAAACAGCATCACCAACACCCATATTGATAACAATTTTATCAACTTTAGGTACTTGCATTACTGATTTATATTCAAATTTGCTCATTAGAGCAGGAGAAACTTCCTTAAGATACTTTTCTTTTAGGCGGTTCATGTGTGTACCTCCCTTCTCTTTACTTATTTAATAATTTCACCGGATTTTTTCGCAACACGAACTTTTTTGCCATCTTCCACTTTAGAACCTACGCGAGTCGGCTCGCCGGTTTTTGGGTCAATTAACATAACATTCGATACGTGGATTGCAGCCTCGTGGCTTACAATTCCTCCTTGCGGATTAGCTTGGTTTGGCTTCATATGTTTTTTGATGATGTTTACACCTTCAACTAACACACGGTCTTTCTTAGGAAAAGCAGTAAGAACAACACCTGTTTTACCTTTGTCTTTACCTGAGATTACCATTACTTTGTCGCCTTTTTTAACATGCATTCTTGTCGCACCTCCTTGATTGGCACTTTCATGTAAATTAAAGAACTTCTGGAGCTAATGATACGATTTTCATAAAGTTGTTGTCGCGTAATTCACGAGCAACTGGTCCGAAAATACGAGTTCCACGCGGTCCTTTATCGTCTTTGATAATAACGCAAGCATTTTCATCAAATTTGATATAAGTTCCGTCTTTACGGCGTACGCCGCTTTTAGTGCGAACGATTACAGCTTTAACGACGTCACCCTTCTTGACAACGCCACCTGGTGTTGCTTTCTTAACTGTACATACGACGATATCGCCGATATTAGCAGTTTTACGTCCAGTACCACCAAGTACTTTAATAGTTAAAACTTCACGTGCACCTGAGTTGTCTGCAACTTTCATACGAGTTTCTTGTTGGATCACTTAGGTAACCTCCCTTCGGAATTTATTAGTTCCGAACTTATTATTAGATAATAACCGCTTTTTCTACAACTTCCAATAGGCGGAATCGTTTAGTAGCTGATAGCGGACGAGTTTCCATGATACGGACGATATCTCCGATTTGGGCTTCGTTCTGCTCATCATGAGCTTTAAATTTCTTAGAATATTTAACACGTTTACCGTACAACTTGTGTTTTTTATGAGTTTCGATTAAAACAGAAATTGTTTTATCCATTTTATCTGAAACTACACGGCCAGTGTATACTTTGCGTTGATTACGCTCAGTCATGCCAGAAAACCTCCTTTATCAGTTGTTTGCACTGATTTCTCTTTCACGAACCACAGTTTTCATACGCGCGATCGCTTTACGAACTTCGCGAATGCGAGCTGTGTTTTCTAATTGACCAGTCGCCAATTGGAAGCGTAGGTTGAAAAGCTCTTCTTTCAGTGATTTTACCTTTTGTTCTATTTCTGCAGTAGTAAGGTCACGGATGTCATTAGCTTTCATTAGATTCACCACCAATTTCTTGACGTTTGATTATTTTACATTTAATCGGAAGCTTATGTGATGCTAATCTCAATGCTTCACGAGCAACTTCTTCAGAAACGCCAGCTATTTCAAACATAATTTTTCCAGGTTTTACAACTGCTACCCATCCTTCAGGAGCACCTTTACCTGAACCCATACGTACCTCAAGAGGCTTTTTCGTATAAGGTTTGTGAGGGAATATTTTAATCCATACTTTACCGCCACGTTTCATGTAACGTGTCATTGCAATACGGGCTGCTTCAATTTGACGACTTGTGATCCAGCTTGCTTCAGTTGCTTGTAAACCAAACTCACCGAATGCTATTTCTTTGCCGCCTTTTGCTTCACCACGCATTTTCCCACGGTGTTCACGACGATATTTAACGCGTTTAGGCATTAACATATTATTTGCCTCCTTCCTCAGAGTTCTTCTTAACTGGAAGGACTTCACCACGATAGATCCATACTTTAACGCCAAGCTTACCATAAGTTGTGTCAGCTTCAGCATGTGCATAATCAATGTCAGCACGTAATGTATGAAGTGGTACAGTTCCTTCGCTGTAATGTTCAGCACGAGCAATGTCAGCGCCGCCTAAGCGTCCAGATACTTGAGTTTTAATACCTTTAGCGCCAGAACGCATTGTGCGTTGAATTGCTTGTTTTTGAGCACGACGGAAAGATACGCGCCCTTCTAATTGGCGTGCAATACTTTCTGCTACTAATTTAGCATCTAAGTCAGCTCGTTTTATTTCAACAATATTTATGTGTACACGTTTACCAGTTAAATCGTTCAAGTGCTTGCGAAGTGCTTCCACTTCCGTACCACCTTTACCGATTACCATACCTGGTTTAGCTGTGTGAATTGAAACATTAACACGTTTTGCAGCGCGTTCGATTTCTACAGTAGAAACAGAAGCTTCTTTCAAACGAGTTTCGATGTACTTACGGATTTTCAAGTCTTCGTGTAGTAGAGTTGCATAGTCTTTACCAGCGTACCATTTTGACTCCCAGTCACGAATGATGCCTACTCGTAATCCTATAGGATGTACTTTTTGACCCACGAATTATCCCTCCTTCTTCTCTGATACCACGATTGTGATGTGGCTAGTACGTTTGTTAATAGCACTTGCACGTCCCATAGCACGTGGGCGGAAACGTTTTAATGTTGGACCTTCATCAACGAAGACTTCAGAAACAACTAGGTTATTAACATCTAAATCATAATTGTGCTCAGCGTTGGCAACAGCAGATTTCAATACTTTCTCCACTACAGGCGATGCTGCTTTTGGAGTAAGTTGTAAAATCGCAACTGCTTCACCGATTTGCTTACCTCTGATTAAATCAACGACTAATCTTACTTTACGAGGGGCAATGCGCACTGTTTTAGCAATAGCTTTTGCTTGTGACATTTTAATGACCTCCTCTCAAATTAGCGTCTTGTTTTCTTATCATCAGAACCATGACTACCTATAGCGCGTGTTGGTGCAAACTCGCCAAGTTTATGACCTACCATATCTTCAGTTACGTATACAGGAACATGTTTGCGTCCGTCATATACAGCGATTGTTAACCCGATAAAAGTAGGGAAAATTGTAGAACGGCGAGACCAAGTCTTAATCACTTGTTTTTTCTCAGAGTCCTTTTGTGCATCGACCTTTTTCAATAAATGATCGTCTGCGAAAGGTCCTTTTTTCAAGCTACGACCCATGCTGAAACCTCCCTCCGTGATAACACCACGGCTCTATCTGTGAACCGTAGTAAAACCACTTTATTTTTTACGACGACGAATGATAAGTTTGTCGGATTTGTTTTTCTTGTTACGAGTTTTGTATCCAAGAGTTGGTTTACCCCATGGAGACATTGGTGACTTACGACCGATTGGAGTTTTACCTTCACCACCACCATGTGGGTGATCGTTCGGGTTCATTACTGATCCACGTACAGTTGGGCGTTTACCTAACCAACGATTACGACCAGCTTTACCAATGTTCACAAGTTCGTGTTGTTCGTTTCCTACTTCACCGATAGTAGCACGGCAAACACCTAGGATTAAACGAACTTCACCAGATTGTAAACGTACGATTACGTACTTACCTTCTTTACCAAGTAATTGAGCAGATGTACCAGCAGAACGAACTAACTGACCACCTTTACCAGGTTTCATTTCAATGTTATGGATAGTAGTACCCATTGGGATGTTTTGTAATGGAAGAGCGTTTCCTGCTTTGATATCAGCTTCTGGTCCTGACACGATTGTCATTCCCACTTCTAAGCCTTTAGGAGCTAGGATGTAACGTTTTTCCCCATCCGCATAATTAATTAATGCGATATTCGCAGATCGGTTTGGATCATATTCAATAGTAGCAACGCGTCCTGGTATACCATCTTTATTTCGTTTGAAATCAATGATACGGTATTGACGTTTATGTCCACCACCATGATGACGAACAGTAATTTTACCTTGATTGTTACGGCCGCCTTTACGTTTCACAGGAGCAAGTAGAGATTTCTCTGGCTTGTCAGTTGTGATTTCAGCGTAATCTAATGAAGTCATGTTACGACGTCCGTTTGTCGTTGGTTTATACTTTCTAATCGCCATGTTATTCCCTCCTTCTTGATTATTAATTCCTTTTTATAAGGATTAGATTTCGAATAACTCGATTTCTTTGCTTTCTAGAGTTAACGTAACAATAGCTTTACGACGCTTGTTCGTATACCCACCAAATTTACCTACGCGTTTGTATTTTCCTTTGTAGTTCATGATGTTAACTTTCTCAACATCTACTCCGAAAATTTCTTCAATTGCGTATTTAACTTGAGTTTTATTGGCACGAGTGTCCACTTCGAAAGTGTACTTTTTATCTGCCATTACTTCAGAAGAACGCTCGGTAATGACCGGACGTTTAATAATATCACGTGCTTCCATTATCCAAGCACCTCCTCTACTTTTTCTACTGCAGCTTTAGTCATTACAAGTTTGTTATGACCGATTAAATCTAAAACGTTAATGCCTGTTGCAGACACAACTGTGATTCCAGGGATGTTACGAGCAGCTAATGCTACTGTTTCATCTAAATCAGCAGTTACGAATAACGCTTTTTTATCGATTGAAAGGTTAGATAACACTTTCACGAAGTCTTTTGTTTTTGGTGCATCAAATGCTAAACCTTCAAGTACTACGATACTTTCTTCACGAGCTTTTGTTGAAAGCGCTGAAAGAAGTGCTAAACGACGTACTTTTCTAGGTAATTTGAAGCTGTAACTACGTGGAGTTGGTCCGAAAACAACACCACCACCACGCCATTGTGGAGAGCGGATAGAACCTTGACGAGCACGTCCAGTTCCTTTTTGTTTCCATGGTTTACGACCACCACCAGCAACTTCAGAACGGTTTTTCACTTTGTGATTACCTTGACGAAGTGAAGCGCGTTGAGAAATGATAGCGTCAAATAAAACAGATTCATTTGGTTCAATACCGAAAACTTTATCGTTTAACTCGATTTCACCAACTGAAGATCCTGCTTGATTGAATAATGATACTTTTGCCATTCCTGTTTCCTCCTTTCTTTAGAGAATTATTTCGATTTAATAGCAGCTTTAACTACTACTAATGATTTACGAGAACCAGGAACATTACCTTTTACTAATAATAGGTTACGTTCAGCATCCACTCTTACGATTTCTAAGTTTTGGATTGTTACTGTATGTCCACCCATTTGACCAGGTAATTTCTTTTGTTTGAATACACGGTTCGGAGCAACTGGCCCCATTGAACCTGGACGACGGTGGTAACGAGATCCATGGGCCATTGGTCCACGAGATTGTCCGTGGCGTTTAATAACACCTTGGAAACCTTTACCTTTAGTAGTACCTGTTACATCAATTACATCGCCTTCTGCAAAACTTTCTACCTTGACTTCTTGACCAACTTCGTAATTAGCTGTATCCAAGCCGCTGAATTCGCGGATGAAGCGCTTAGGAGCAGTGCTTGCTTTAGCTACGTGCCCTTTCGCAGGTTTGTTAGAAAGCTTTTCGCGCTTGTCTTCAAAACCTAACTGAATAGCTTCGTAACCGTCTGTTTCAACTGTTTTCTTTTGAAGTACTACGTTTGGAGTAGCTTCAATAACAGTTACAGGGATTAAGTCACCGTTCTCAGCAAATACTTGCGTCATACCGATTTTTCTACCTAAGATTCCTTTGGTCATCCGTCACACCTCCTATAATAATTTGTGTTTTTTATTTTTTACCATTAAAGTTTGATTTCAATATCAACGCCAGATGGTAAATCAAGCTTCATTAACGCATCAACAGTTTGTGGTGTTGGGTTAACGATATCGATAAGACGTTTATGCGTACGCATTTCGAATTGCTCACGAGAATCTTTATACTTATGAACAGCACGAAGAATCGTATAAACAGATCTTTCAGTCGGAAGTGGAATCGGACCCGATACACTTGCACCTGAACGTTTAGCAGTTTCCACAATTTTCTCAGCAGATTGATCCAGAATTCTATGATCATACGCTTTTAAACGGATACGAATTTTTTGTTTTGCCATTACTTTCCCTCCTTTTCGCCTATTTTCTAGACATTCTCCACGAAAATTTTCCGTACACTCGCCATGGCAAAGCGGCCGGGTGTGTCGGTAACCTCTCGCTTCATCGCAGTCAAAGACCAACATTCAACATTATA
>Ga0209013_10005678_pt1 | contig 10695 bp, 9 predicted proteins | sample Cruoilmetagenom2_FD_187291 | JGI IMG/M metagenome (GOLD analysis project Ga0209013, IMG submission 187291) | Oil polluted marine microbial communities from Coal Oil Point, Santa Barbara, California, USA - Sample 2 (SPAdes) (version 2) | ecosystem: Environmental > Aquatic > Marine > Oil seeps ...
AAAGAGAGATCGAACTGGGCAACCTTAATGTTGCCAGAGAATTCAACGATATCGACTATATTATCGGTAATTATTACAAATTACTTATTTCTGAAGCAAAATCAATAACAGTCAATCTCTCATCCAACCACCCTGTTAAGCTGCTCGATGTCATCGATATGATGAACGAAATAGCAGGATATACCATCGAAGTCAAGGTCAACCCGCTCTTTGTCAGAGAAAATGAAATCCCATCACTCTCAGGTTCAACCAGCCTGCTTGAAACACTTATAGAACTGGAGAACAAAGATACCCTTCATAAAACACTCCAAATAATGTATGACGCATAGTGATGAAAATAGGAGTTGGAACTACCGTTCTTGAAAGGGGATTATCGCAGGGACATATGGATGGTATCGGTGTCTATACAAAAAATCTCTGGGAAACATTTGGTACGATCGATCAAAATGACACACTAAAAATGCAGGCTGTCGCCTTTGGTCATTACAAAACTTCAGAGCAGGCAAACAACTTGCTCGGAGAGATTATTCATCTGCCACCATCCTACCCCATCCAATCTGCACACTCTATCATCAGCGGAAAATCCTTTCCCGGAATATCAACGCTCGAAAAAGAGATTGATCTCTTCTTTGCGCCCGATCACCATATCCCCAAACTTGACCATACTCCTGTGGTCGCAACGATCATGGATGCCTATCCCCTTATCTACCCAAAACTCGTCAGCCGAAGACTTCGACGATTTAAAAACATGGCATTCAAACGCGCTTCGCAGTGGGCAGATCATATCATCACGATATCTGAGTATAGCAAGCAGGATATTGTTCAATACTTTGATATCTCCGAGGAGAAGATCAGTGTCGTACCTCTGGGTGTCAACAGAGCATTTTTAAAGCAAGTATCCGACAAGGAAAAAGAAGCCGTATGTAAAAAATTTAGTCTTAGGGAGGAGTTTTTTATCTTTGTCGGAACCATACAGCCTAGAAAAAATCTCTCAAGATTGATCGAAGCTTACGAATCTTTACCATCAGCACTCCGCCAAAAACATCCATTGGTCATCATCGGACACTATGGTTGGGGAGAGGATATCCTTAAGCAAAAGCTTGATACTTTGAGGCATCAAGATACGATTTACTGGCTTGAAAATGTGACTGATGAGGAACTCTATGCACTATTTCAATCTGCACTGTCTATGGTTTACCCTTCGCTCTATGAAGGGTTTGGGTTGCCCATACTTGAAGGCTTCGCTTCGCGAATCCCTGTCATCACCTCGTCCACTACTTCGATACCGGAAGTCGCCGGGGATGCAGTTTGTTATATCGACCCCCTCAATAGTGCTGATATCGCTGCAAAAATGCAGCAAGTTGCACAGGACAATTCACTACGCGAAACAATGGTTCAAAAAGGATGGCAAAGAGTAGAACACTTCAGCTGGAAGAGGTCTGCGGAAGAGCATCTCGAGGTCTTTAAGAAGTTTTATTAATATGCTTCTTAGCGTAGATGCTCTATAATTTTCTTTTCTCAAAGTGTGGGTCAAAAAGATAATGCCTTCAATTATGGCAATAGGAATATAATGAAAATTTTACAATTTGGTAAATTTTACTATCCTACCTTTGGAGGAATGGAACGCACGATGTTTGAGATCACAGAGGGTTTCAATGCACGCGGGATAAAGTGCGATGTGCTCTGCTCCAATACTAAAGCACAAAGTGAAATATCACAATTTGATGGCTATACAGCTTATAGAGCGGCTACCTACGGATTGATCAACTCTGCTCCCATCAGTCCTAAACTGATCAGCAGACTCTGGAAAATTCACAAAAACTATGACATTATCCATATCCACCATCCTGATCCTATGGCATTTCTTGCTCTTTATCTCGTAAGGCCATCCAGCAAAATCGTCATCCAATGGCAATCAGATATCGTCAGGCAGGCAAAAATGCTCAAATTCTTTTTGCCGCTGCAAGATTGGGTTTTGAAGCGTGCAGACAGGATCATCGTTGCAAGTGAGGCATATGCCAAGCACTCTCCTCATCTCAGACAATACTTGGAAAAAACGGAGATTATTCCTCTCGGTATTTCTGATGCATCCTTTTATGTCGATGAAGCAAAAGTAGAACAGATCAAAGAAAAGTATTCGGACAAAAAAATTGTTTTGACTTTTGGAAGGCTTGTTACCTATAAAGGCTTTGAGTATCTTGTGGAAGCAGCACGGCACCTCAGTGATGACTATGTAGTTCTGATCGGTGGAGGAGGCGTCGAAGAGAAAAAGCTCTCGGAATTAATCAGAAAATACAAACTTGAAAACAAGGTGCATCTTCTGGGACACGTAGATGAGAGCGAGAAATACAACTACTATCAGGCAGCTTCACTTTTCTGTCTCCCTTCCGTAACCAAGGCTGAGGCTTACGGGATCGTTCTTCTTGAGGCGATGGCTTTCGGCTTACCGATTGTATCGAGCAGAATTGAGGAATCCGGTATGACTTGGGTCAATCAGGACAAAGTTACCGGAATCCTTGTACCACCTAGATCTCCGGAAGCTTTGGCAGGAGCAATAATGCAAATAGGCAAAGATCCTGAAATTTACCGGAAATTTTCGGAGAATTGTCTGGAGCGCTATCGGAGTGTTTTCACCAGAGAAACTATGATAGATAGTCTCAATAATCTCTATCAAAAAATATTATAAATGGTTTACCGTTTTTATAGAGGAAGGAAAGGTTTAAAATGAAGATAGCAATTGCCGGAACAGGGTATGTGGGGCTCTCAAATGGACTCCTGTTGGCCCAACACAATGAAGTCGTTGCCCTGGATGTTCTCAAGGAAAAAGTAGAGATGCTCAATCAAAAGCGCTCTCCCATAGAGGACAGAGAGATAGAGGAGTATCTGCAGACAAAACCCCTCAACTTCAGAGCGACACTGGACAAAAACGAAGCCTATCAAGGCGCTGATTTTGTAATCATCGCTACTCCGACAGATTATGATCCCGAGACAGACTATTTCAATACCGATACCGTCGAATCTGTCATCAAAGATGTGATGCAGATCAATCCAGATGCCGTCATGGTGATCAAATCAACCGTTCCTGTAGGATATACGAAACAGATCAAAGAAGAACTTCACTGTGACAATCTCCTCTTCTCCCCTGAATTTTTAAGGGAAGGAAAGGCACTCTATGATAACCTCTACCCCTCAAGAATTATTGTAGGAGAGAAGAGTGACAGAGCAAAAACTTTTGCCAGCCTGTTGGCAGAAGGAGCAATTAAGACACCTATTGATATTCTCTTTACCGATTCGACGGAAGCTGAAGCTATCAAACTCTTTTCCAACACCTATCTGGCGATGAGAGTAGCATACTTCAATGAGCTTGACAGTTATGCGTTGGCACATGGGCTTGATTCGCGACAAATCATAGAGGGAATAGGACTGGATCCCAGAATAGGGAAACACTACAACAATCCATCTTTCGGCTATGGAGGATACTGTCTGCCAAAGGACACCAGACAGCTAAGGGCAAACTACAAAGATGTACCCAATAATATTATCGGTGCCATCGTTGAAGCGAACAGTACAAGAAAAGATTTCATCGCCAACCATATTATCGGCAAAAACCCAGAGGTGGTGGGGGTCTATCGGCTTATTATGAAACAGGGTTCTGATAACTTTCGCGCCTCTTCTATACAGGGCATTATGAAGAGGATCAAAGCAAAAGGAATAGAAATTGTCATCTATGAACCCGTACTCGATGACGAAGAGTTTTTTCACTCAAAGGTAATCAAAGACCTTAATGCATTCAAAACTATGTCAGATGTGATAGTATCCAACAGACTCTCCGAAGACCTCAAAGATGTCGAAGAGAAAGTCTACACCAGGGATCTTTTTGGCAGCGATTGAGCCATTTTAAATAACAAAAGAGAAGGTTGCATCATTATGGTTTCCATTATTACTCCCTCCCACAATACGGAGAAGTATATTGCCAAGACGATGGATTCAGTACTGGCACAAACCTATGGTGAATGGGAGATGATCATTGTCGATGATCTTTCGACAGATAATTCTCCTTCTATTGTCGAAGCCTATGCTCAGAAAGATTCCCGTATCAAGCTGATAAGATCGGAACAAAAGAATGGTGCTTCAGGCTCCAGAAACAGAGCGATCGAAGCGTCACAGGGGCGATACATCGCCTTTTTGGATGCCGATGATCTATGGATACCTGAAAAACTGGAGAAGCAGATAATGTTTATGGAAAAACACGATCTGGCCTTTACCTATAGCTCCTATAAAACGATCAATGAGAACGATGAAGTTTTGACAACTTTCATCACTGTGCCCGAAATAAGCTATGAAAGTATGCTCAAAACATGCAGCGTGGGCTGCCTAACGGCAGTCTATGATACAGAAAAGCTGGGGAAAATGTATCTTCCAAAATTGCCGACAAAGGAAGACTACGTTTTGTGGCTCAATATTATGAAAAAGATAGACACTACAAAGGGTATCATCGAACCGTTGGCATATTATCGCATAGGAGAAACTTCTGTCTCCAGCAATAAAGTCAATGCAGCAGCCTGGCAATGGAAGGTCTATCGGGATGTAGAGAAGTTAGGTTTGGTAAAAAGTATCTACTATTTTGCAAACTATGTCTACTTCGGAATCAAAAAGTATCGTTAGCGCTATCTTATGACAACAAACCTCTATCAAAAAGCTCTCTTTCTCGACAGAGACGGCATCATCAATGTAGACCATGGATATGTCTCGAAAATAGAGAATTTTGAGTTTTCTGAAGGAATTTTTGCACTGCTGGAATGTTTTAGGGATGCAGGATATCTTCTTTTTGTCATTACCAATCAATCCGGTATAGGCCGGGGGTATTACAGTGAATCAGATTTTCATACCTTAACGACTTGGATGGTGGAAGCATTTGCATCAAAGGGTATCGCCATAGAAAAGATTTTTTACTGCCCTCATACACCTGATGCAAAGTGCCGCTGTCGCAAACCCGATATCGGGATGATCGAACAAGCCCTCTCGGAATATCCCCTGGACTTAAAGCACTCCTGGATGATTGGGGACAAAGTGAGTGATATCACGCTGGCTGCCAATGCCGGCATAGGCAATGCAATCTATATTGGAGATAATCCACTCCCTCAGGCAACACTCTCCTTTGCCTCGGTCAACTCTTGTGCACACTACTTTCAAGAGAATCAAGGTAAAATAAGCAATACCATCAAAAAATAGAGTAAAGAGTACTATGAAATATACCGAAGAAGACTTTGACAACAAAACCATACTTATCACCGGAGGAGCCGGTTTTATCGGCTCCAATCTTGCCTTTTATTTCCAGGAAAATCATCCTGAATGCAAAATCGTCGTTTTTGACACATTTCGTTCCGGAGAGACTTTCTCCAACGGCAACCTCAAGAGTTTTGGACATTTCAAAAACCTTATAGGTTTCAACGGAGAGATTGTCAGTGGAGATATTAATGATCCAGAGGCTCTTGCCAAACTCAATCACGATTACACTTTTAACTATATTTTTCATGAAGCAGCGATCTCAGACACAACAGTCCTGGAACAGGATAAGATGCTTAAAACCAATGTCAATGCTTTCAAAAATCTGCTCAATTTGGCTGTTTCGCATCAGGCAAATATGGTCTATGCTTCTTCTGCTGCCACTTACGGAGATGCACCCAGTCCCCAGAAAGTTGGATTTGAAGCCCCCAACAATGCCTATGGTTTCTCCAAGCTGATGATGGACAATATCGCTCGGAATTACATCGCCAAACAAGAAAATATTTCGATCGTTGGACTGCGCTACTTCAATGTCTATGGTGCGCGTGAATATTTCAAAAATAAAACTGCCTCAACTGTCGTACAGTTCGGACATCAGATCCTTTCGGGTGCAACCCCTAAACTTTTTGAAGGATCTGATAAAATTCTCCGGGATTTCATCTATATCGAAGATGTGATCCAAGCCAATGTCAAAGCGATGCATCCCAAAAAGAGCGGAATTTATAATATCGGCACGGGTAAAGCGCGCTCTTTTCAGGACATCTGCAACATACTCCAAAAAGAGCTTCAAGTGGAACAGAAAGCTGACTACATTCCCAATCCTTACATCGGACGCTACCAATTTCATACTGAAGCAGATATCACTGAATCGACCAAAGGTTTGGACTATCAGCCCAACTTTACACTCGAAGAGGGTATTCGCGCCTACTTACCCGAAATCAAGCGTCTCTACAAAACAGAAGTAGCCCCGGAAGTATCCAATGGATAAACTCCGCCAAAAAGAAACCCGCATAGCAGTCATCGGTGATCTGATGATCGATCATTATATCTGGGGAAGCTGTGAGCGTATCTCGCCTGAAGCACCGGTACAGGTTCTTGAAGTAGGCAAAGAAAACAGCCTCCTCGGCGGCGCAGGCAATGTCATCAATAACCTCATCGCGCTCGATAGCAAAGTGTCGGTCTATTCCGTCATCGGCGATGACGAAAATGCCGATTTGGCAGAAAAACTTCTCAAAGAAGCAGGGGCAGAATGTACAGCACTCCTGCGGCAAGAGGGTCGCATTACCACCAAAAAGAGCCGCATCATCGCCTCCAACCAGCAGATCATTCGTTTCGACGATGAAAACCGTGACGATATCTCTCTACGATCACAACACGGTCTCCTGACTGAACTCTCCCAAAATATCTTTGGATATGATGCCATCCTGCTGTCTGATTATGGCAAGGGGGTTTTGACACCGACACTTACCAGAGACATTATCGCACTGGCTATCGCCCACAATAAACCAATTCTTATTGATCCCAAAGGGGATGACTACAGCAAATACCAAGGTGCTACACTGCTGACCCCCAACAGAAAAGAAGCTTCCCTAGCTACAAGGATCAACATCACAGATGATACCACACTCAAAGAGGCCGGCTTCAAACTTAAAAATGAACTGGGCCTTAACTACGGTATCATCACACTCAGTGAAGAGGGTATCGCTATCTTCGATAAAGAAATGTCCCTTATCCCTACCGTAGCAAGAGAGGTCTATGATGTCACCGGGGCGGGAGATACCGTATTGGCATCTTTGGGTATCGCACTGGCGCATGATCTCAACATCACTGAAGCATGTGAATTCGCCAACAAAGCAGCAGCGATCGTCGTCGCCAAAATAGGCTCAGCCACGGCGACCCTAAATGAGATAGAGGAGTATGAACACACGCTCAACAAAGGGCAGATCGAGAGCAAGATCAAAGATTTTACCCAAATTGAACGCATCACCAAACGCCTCAAAAGCCAGGGCCGAAGAGTGATCTTCACTAATGGCTGTTTCGATATACTGCACAGGGGGCATGCGAGCTATCTCCAAAAAGCGAAAGAGCTGGGAGATTTTCTGATCGTAGGGCTCAACAGTGATGAAAGTGTCCGTCGCCTCAAAGGAGAGAGCCGCCCCATCAACGCTTTGGAGGATCGTGCTTATATCCTTGCAGCTTTGGAGAGTGTGGACTATGTGGTTTCTTTTACAGAAGACACCCCTTATGCACTCATCGAAAAAATATGCCCCGATATTTTAGTCAAAGGTGCAGACTACGAAGGGAAAGAGGTCGTGGGAAGTGATCTTGCCGGAGAAGTGCAATTGATTGATTTTATTGAGGGCAAAAGCACGAGTGGGATTATAGGAAAAATTGAAGGGCATAATAATTAGATAATGGAATTTTGGCGTTTGGTGATACCAAACCTACCACTCTGAAATATTCTATTTTTCGTAGGTTTGGCACTGCCAAACGCCATAGCCAACACCAAAGACAAAAGGCACCACACAAGGAGAGCAGATGATCAAAACGATGATACAAACAGAATTCAAAGCACATGAAAAAACGATTAAAGCAGTAACAGAAAAACTGATTCCGGATGTTGAAAAAGCCTCCCTCGTCGCCATAGAGACTCTCAAAAATGGCAACAAAATTCTCCTCTGCGGCAATGGCGGTTCAGCTGCCGATGCCCAACACATCGCAGCAGAACTCACCGGCCGCTACAAAAGTGAACGAAGAGGTTTACCTGGAATTGCACTAACAACCGACACATCTGCTTTAACTGCCATCGCCAATGATTATGGCTATGAGAGAGTTTTTGACAGGCAGGTCGAGGCATTGGCAAACAGAGGCGATCTATTGATTGGTATCTCCACAAGTGGAAACAGTCCCAATATCCTCTCCGCTCTCAAAACAGCTAAGGGATTAGGGTGCAGGACAATTGGATTAAGCGGTAGAAATGGTGGTCTGATGAATAATGCCTGCGATCTCAATATCGTCATCCCCTCAGATGATACCCCGCGTATCCAGGAGATGCATATTCTTATCGGGCATACGATCTGCCAGGCGATTGATGATGCGTTTTAAGTAGAGATTTAATACTTGTGCTTTGGTCGATAAATCGACCCTACGGATAACAAAGTTACGCGTAGGGTCTGTTCACCGACTACACAATCAGCTATTGCTTGCCCGCTGATTTGCCAGCTTTCTAAATTCAACCGACCTCTCCAGCAGTTCACTGTAGCTTCCTCTCGCGATAATCTCTCCTGCTTCGAACATTAAAATTGTATCCGCTTTTTCTACTGTAGTAAGGCGGTGTGCAACAACAAAAGTGATCATCTCTTTTTTGAGCTCTTCAAGTGCCTTTTGGATCGCTTTTTCACTTTTATTATCCAGTGCCGATGTCGCTTCATCCAGGATCAGGATAGCAGGTGACTTATAAAGTGCGCGTGCCAGAGCAATCCGCTGTCGCTGCCCACCACTGAGATTGACACCAAACTCATCGAGAACCGTATGCATCCCCTCTTCCATCTCCTCGACAAACTCCCAGGCATAGGCACGCTTCAAAGCCTCTATTGCCCTCTCCTCATCGATTTTGGCCCCGTATGCTACATTGGCAAGAATCGTATCTTGGAAAATATAAATACGCTGCGTCACATAGGCAATTTTGCGATGCAATGACTCGAGAGTATAAGATGCGATAGGCTGATCATTGATCATCAGTGTTCCGTTGCTGACATCATAAAAACGCACGAGCAGATTGACAAAACTACTCTTTCCTGCACCACTATCGCCTACCAGTGCATAAACTTTGCCTTTCTCTGCCTCCAGTATAATATTCCTAAGTGCCTTTTTCTCTTCATAAAAGAGAGAAACCTCGTGAAAATCAACCCGATCTACATCATCTAGTATCAAATCTCCCGAAACGATCTGCGGTCGGCTCTCAAAAAGCTCATTCATTCTCTCGGTAGCTGCGACAGCATCTTGGAGTTGATTGTGAATATTGGAGAGGACTCGGATAGGGTCATAGAGCATAAAAAGTGCGGTTACAAAGGCAAAAAAGGTTCCCACTGTAATCTCTTCGTTGATCACCTGCTGCGCTCCCACATAGATCGCGATAGCCACAGCGATAGAGCCAAAGACTTCAAGTGTTGGCCCCACCATTGCATTGATGAGATGCTGTTTCATCGTCAATTTAAAGAAATTTAAATTTTCTTTTGCAAAACGGCGATACTCGAATTTTTGTGAGGAGCTGGACTTGATTACTTCAATATTGTTAAAAATCTCTGTCAAACGGGAAGTGAGATCGGCATTGCTCTCCTGCGATCGCTTTGCATAGCGCTTCATTTTGCGGGCAAGCATCTGGAGCGGCAACAGGGCGAGCGGCATAATCACCAGGAAATAAAATGCCAGCTTGGGACTTTGGTAAATCACATAACTTGTCAGCGCAATGATCAGCATCACATTGACCATCATCCTGGGAATCATTGAGGAGACCACTTGCTGAATACGATTGAGATCATTGGTGATACGGCTGAGCAGTTCACCGCTTCGCATCTGATTGAGATAAGCGATATCCTGATACATCAGGTGCAGCGAGAGCCTGTCACGAAGTTTTCTGACGATGTCGTCTCCGATATAAACCGTATAATAAGTCTGGACAAAACGGCCGATTGACTTGAGCATGAAAACTGCAATGATTACAAAAGGAATGATGGTGAGCATCTCTTTATCTTTGCTGATGAAGAGATCATCAAGAAGCGGCTTGAGCATATGTGCCATGAGTGTAGTAGCGACTGCCACGGCGATCATCCCCAGAACAGCTACAAAAAACTCTTTTTTGTATCCCATCATATAGGGAAGAAAATATTTTAACAGTGCTTTCATGTTTGTATCACTTTTATCACCTCATCAGCTTTAATCAGCTTCATGCAGTCATGGTGTTTGAGTGGACAACTGCGCTTCATACATGGGGCACAATCCATCTCTTTGTGGAGCAAATGCCCCTGAGGATTCTGCCATTGTGAAGTTTCTTTATATTTCGTCGGCCCAAAAAGCGCCACCGTTGGGATTTGGTATGCAGCAGCAACATGCATCGGTCCGCTGTCATTGGTCACCAGCCAGGAGAGTCCGGCGATACGGGAGATCAGCTCAGGGATGGTCGTTTTGCCTGCGAGGTTTTCGACATTTTCTACACCCGATTTTCGTATCGCACTTTCGATATCCCCAGAGATCGTCTCTTCCCCCGGCCCGCCAAAGATGACAATATCATACTTCCCGGAAAGTGCGATCGCTACCTCTGCAAAAGCCTCAGGATACCAGCGCTTGGCTGAACCATAGGTAGCCCCAGGGTTGATCCCTAGAGTAGGACGTGAATAGGCATAGGGCTCT
>Ga0209013_10005679_pt1 | contig 10694 bp, 7 predicted proteins | sample Cruoilmetagenom2_FD_187291 | JGI IMG/M metagenome (GOLD analysis project Ga0209013, IMG submission 187291) | Oil polluted marine microbial communities from Coal Oil Point, Santa Barbara, California, USA - Sample 2 (SPAdes) (version 2) | ecosystem: Environmental > Aquatic > Marine > Oil seeps ...
GTTGTTTACCCTTGCGGGAAAGCCGGAGAACTTCAGATCCTACGTTGCTGAGGGTTCGAAGTAAAAAACTACGACTTCACCCTCAGGCGCCTTGACTCTAAAGCCCTCCGGCTTTTGCAACGTTAGGGTTTATTCTTACAGATCCGGATAGAATCAACGGTTTTCTTTATAATGTATTGCCTCAAAACAAAAAGATTAACTTTGGAACTGGAAATTGTGCCCGTTGCAGTGCTGTTGCAGCACGAACAGATTATTCCGCATAAAGCCGGCAGGCTTACCTATGAGTTTAAAAACCTCGCGCATCTTCAAAACCCGGTCATTGTCGATAAGAACCATGTTGTCTTGGATGGCAACCATCGGACGCATGTTTTCAAAGCCTTGAACTTCAGATACATTCCTGTTTGTAAAATCGACTATCTGAATGACAACACAAAGTTGCGATGCTGGTTCAGGCTGCTTGGACACATTCCGAATATCGATATCATCAAAAATACCTTTGAATCATCCGGGTGCCGTATCCATCCGGTTCCAGACAAATCAGCATTGATGGAAGCCTTGGAAGCCAACACCAATGCATGCGGCATTCAACGAAAGGATGACTTCCTCTTTATAGAATTTCCGGAGTGTGTGTCGCAAGATGCGGTGAGGACATATGATCTGCTGCAGCAAATCCAGCAAAAATTAATATCAAAGGAGATATCCCTGGACTACATTCCCTGCAACGCGGTTCATTCAGAGCGGTTCTGCCAAAAACTGCATACCAGCGAAGCCGTAGTTTGGACGCCCAGGCTGACCAAAAAGACCGTCATTACCTCCGCAAAGAAAAAAATGATGTTTGCACCCAAAACAACACGCCACGTAATTCCGGCAAGACCTCTCAATGTCAATATCCCGGGATATTGGCTTAAGGAAAACGTTTCCTTGAAAGAGATCAACCAACGATTCGAAAATTTCTTACATTCAAAACAGGTAAGGCGGTTCGGACCTGGTCAAGTTATCGATGGCCGTTACTATGAAGAAGAGCTGTTCGTTTTTTTCGGCTTACCACGAAAGGGTTCACAATGAAAACAAAACAAAAACTAATCAGCGTCTCTGCCTTTGGGACCTATACGCCGGGCCTGGTTGCACTAATTACGAATCGGATTTTCGAAATGGAAGGCAACATCGTGGATGTTGAAGAAAACTGCAGGCGGGGTCTTTTTTCTATTTTCCTGGTGGTTGATTTCTCAGCCTCGAAACACTCCGTAGAGCGTATCATCGCGATGCTGAGTGAGATACAGGAAAAGGCCGGGATAAAAATTATTCTCGACCGCTATGACGACAAAGCAGCCTTTCGGCCATCCCAACGGGAAAGCCATCTTATAACCATCATCGGCATTGACCAGCCGGGTATTATTGCCAAGGTATCAAGCCTGTTCCACAGCTACAGTATCACCATTGAAAAGTGCAGGATGATCGCTCGGGGTGCTTTCTTTTCCATGGAGATGGTCATCGATACCAGCACAATGAATGACCATCCGGAAATGTCCCACGATGCATGCATCAAGAAGGTAAAATCCAATCTGAAGAAACTGTGTACTGAAATAGATCAAAGCGTGGTAATTCAAAGCGGAGATATCTATCAAAGGAGTAAGAAATTGGTCGTATTTGATGTCGAATCCAGCCTGGTGCAGCAGGCCTCCCTCAAAAAATTCATCCAAACAATCAATGGTAGAATACACACGGACACCGAAGATGCTGAGCCGCGGGAAGTGCCTGACAACCAGTTGGAAGCGCTGGTTGAAAATGCCAAAAGGCTAAGAGGCCTGTCTGCCGATGACCTTGAAAAATATGTTGATATTCTTCAGTTGAATCCTGGAACGTTTGAACTTATAAAGATATTGAAATCCATGGGCTTTAAAATTGCCCTGCTATCATCCGGATTCAACTTTTTCATTAAAAGAATTTTTGAAACCGCGGGGGTGGATTATGCGTTTTCAAATACCCTGGAGATAGATCAAACAGGCATATTCACTGGAAACCTGGAGCAACCCATTATTACAAACGACACCAAAGAAGAATTGCTCGATTTTATTATGCAGAATGAAAACATCCGCAGGGAACAGGTCATTGCGGTGGGAGACGGCTCTAAATCATCCCATTTCATCAAGAATGTCGGCCTTTCCATTGCATTGAAACCTGAGAATCCAAGTGTCATGACCGATGGTGTGCTCAGTAATGACCAGATTCTTAATATGCTCTACTGCCTGGGCATACCTGAGGAAGAACTGAATAAGTATCTTTCCGACTGATTTGATACGCCGACATGGAGGTGTCATATGCGCGAGAAAAGCATTTCCCTAGAACACATTCAAGCAAATGAAAAAGCATTTCTTGTCAACCTTGTGGCCCTGTGCCCTGATGGTGTTATTGCCATCAATCGATCGGGATTGATCACCATTTTCAACCGGGCAGCAGAAGTGTTGACCGGCCATAGTGCCGAGGAAATCATCGGCAAAAAAAACATCATCGATATTTATCCTTCCTCAGAGATTGCCAGAGAAATAAAAAAACATCTTTATTCCGACACATATGGAGACAAAGGGTACCTAGAAGGTTATGGCTTTGAGATTAAAACACAGGCCGGGCAGAAGGTTCCGATCCGGCTCTCCGCTGCCTTAATATACAACAACAATGAAGAGACCGGGAGTGTGGGGTTTTTTCACGACTTGAGCCCCCAGAAGAAGATTGAAAAGAAACTACGCCGACTCTCCATAACCGATGCGTTAACCGGTCTTTACAATCAACGTCATTTTTATTCAACCCTTTCAAAGGAAATCGGACGCGCCTTGAGGTACCAACGGGCCTTGAGTCTCATCTGTTTTGACCTGGATCATTTCAAAGCCTGCAACGACCAGTTGGGACACCTGGAAGGGGACAACGTTCTACGAATCGTTGGAAAGCTGCTTTTGGAAATCGTTCGAAAGTCTGATACGGCTTATCGATATGGCGGTGATGAATTTTTCGTTCTTCTGCCCGAGGCTGAATTACAAAATGCAAAACAAACCGGTGAAAAAATCAGGACAAGCTTCAATGCCCACTGGCCATATGATATGGCCTATAAAGACATCGACCTTAAGCAGGTAACACTCAGTGCCGGGGTGGCCCAGTTGAAAGAGAATGAAACCGCTGAAGCTTTGATTAAACGGGCTGATGTCGCCATGTACGAGGCCAAACGCCAGGGAGGCAATGTGGTAATAGCCCACCGCCACATGGCCTCCTGATATCGCTATACGGAATTTCATATTGCACCAAAGGAAGGTTGGTGGTATCGCGGATGGATAATCACAGTGACCTACATCGACCAAACGAGGGAACATGAACTTCAAGCACCTGACCATTGAAAAAGAGCGTCATGTGGCAACCGTCATCTTCAATCGCCCGGACGCGCTGAATGCATTGAATGTTCAACTCATGCATGAAATCATAGCGGCTGCTGAGGCTTTCCGTGAAGACGCCGAGACCCGTGTGGTCATATTTACCGGCGCTGGAAAATGCTTCTCTGCAGGCCTGGACCTTACCGATATCGAATATGTCCAGCGCTTCCAAGAAGATTCCATATTGATGAAATTGCGATTTCTAAAACTTGGACCCCGTATGGTCAAGGCCATATACGATATGGATCAGATTACCATTGCCGCTGTCAATGGTACCGCTGCCGGTGGAGGGGCGTGTATTGCGGCAGCCTGCGACTTTCGTGTGGGTGCCAATGACTGCCTTGTTGGATATCCTGAGGTCGGGCTGGGTATGAACCTGAGTTGGGTGGCCCTGCCCATGTGCGTCAATCTGATCGGTCCTTCAAAAGCCAAGCAAATGGTTATTCTGGCAAAAAAAGAAAATGCCGCCACACTTTTAAAATGGGGCTTTCTGGATGAGGTGGTGCCCCCAGAAGATCTTCTTGGAAGCGCCGGGAAGATGGCCGAAACATATGCTTCCAAACCACCCATTGCTGCCCAGATGGTAAAACGGAGCGTCAACACTATTGCCTCGGCACTGGATCAGGCCATCATGCACATGGATGTAGATCAGTTTTTACTCTCATCAAAAACCGAAGATTTCACGGAAGGGATCACGGCGTTTCTTGAAAAACGAGAACCCCGATTTAAAGGGAATTGACCCGGTAATAGCGAGCTCAATCCCCGTAGCTCGTTGAAAATCATGTTTGCAGGAGTGCGGAGTCCTTTTAACTCTATCTTTCCCAATATTTATAGCAGGTGCTTGTTATGTTCGAATATTTTTCCGGCTTACATCCTGTTTATCAGGCGCTTATTGCGACCCTTTTTACCTGGTTTATGACGGCCTTGGGTGCTGGTTTGGTCTTTTTCTTTAAGACCATCAAACGTAATATGTTAGACGCAATGCTTGGTTTTGCTGCTGGGGTAATGATTGCGGCATCCTATTGGTCCTTGCTTGCCCCGGCCATTGAAATGGCTGAAGGATCAAATTTGCCTGCCTGGGTTCCAGCTACATCTGGATTTCTTGCCGGCGGTGCTTTTCTTTGGATTATAGATAAACTATTGCCCCACCTGCACCCCGGTTTCCCAGTGGAGGAAGCAGAAGGACTCAGCACCAGTTGGCGCAGAAGCGTACTGTTGGTGCTGGCCATTACCATCCACAATATACCGGAAGGTTTAGCTGTTGGTGTCGCTTTTGGGGCTTTGGCAGTGGACTTGCCCTCCGCTTCACTTGGGGGCGCTATTGCATTGGCAATCGGCATTGGAATTCAGAATTTTCCTGAAGGCACCGCTGTTTCGGTACCACTTCGCAGAGAAGGTCTTTCAAGATTTAAATGCTTTTGGTATGGCCAGCTATCCGGCATTGTAGAACCCGTAGCCGGCGTCCTTGGCGCTGTTGCAGTTATATTTATGGAACCTATGCTACCCTATGCGCTTGCGTTTGCCGCAGGGGCGATGATTTATGTTGTTGTGGAAGAACTCATTCCGGAATCTCAACTTGAAAAACACACGGATGTGGCGACGATTGGGGCAATGTTGGGATTTGCAGTGATGATGACACTTGATGTGGCACTGGGGTAGAAATGGAAAACTACATTAGCAGTGGTAAAGATAAAAGAAATGACATCGAAATAAGACGAAAGATTCTTCTACTATATATCATTTGTTCAATCGGGACAATGGCGCTGGTACCGCTTGGAATACTATCTTTAGTTGAAGATTACCCGACCTTGGGCTATTTTGATTTATTGGTAGCGGTTGTTTTAGTTGTCATTTGTATTTGTTTAAGAAAAACCGGATATCATATTTTATACAGTTATTTGGGTCTGTCTATTGTCGGGGCATTGTTTGTCTATCTTTTTGCTACCGGAGGAGCAAATAATACAGGGCATCTATGGTATTATATTTTCCCTTTAGTGACTTCATTTCTTCTCGGTTCAAAAAGAGGCGCAATTTTGACATCTACGATATTTGCCCTCGCTATCCTTGTGTTTTTGCTTCAAGATTATTCACCGATCATAATAAAATACTCAAAAAATTTTAAAATACGATTCGTCTTTTCTTTTTTGGTTTTATCTGGATTTTCCTATTTTTATGAATATGCAAGAGAAAAAGCACAGCAACAATTGGTTGCGAATAATACAGACCTTGAGAAATTAGTATGGAACTTGAATCAATCAAAGGGTAAGCAAAAAGAAACATCGCTGTTACTTGAAGCGGTACTTGATGGTATTCCCGATATAATTGGCATCCAGGACAGACATCACGGTATCATTCGTTATAATGAGGCTGGATATGCGTTTCTCGATACGTCTGTTGAAGAATTAAAAGGGAATAAATGTTACGAATTAATTGGTCGTAATGCCCCTTGCGATATCTGTGCTACAACCGAGACCTACAGAACAAAAAAACCGGCCGCTATTAAAAAGTATGTGGAAAAAAATGGGGTATGGTTAGATGTAAGAGCATATCCAATCATAGATGAACAAGGTGAAATCGCATATATTGTTGAGCACTTAAGAGATATAACTAAGGAGAAACAAGCTGAGGAAGAAGTTCAACAGGCCGAAAAGCGCTATCGCTCTTTGATAGAAAATACGATTGAAGGATTTTTTATATGTGAGATTCCTGCAGGACAGTTTCTCTTTCTAAACCAGAGAGCCTGCGATATATATGGGTATACACTTCAAGAAGGTTTAGAGCTTACAGTTTTTGATATTATCTCCTCCGAGGATCACGAACGTGTTAAGAACCGTATCCAGGAGCGGATAGAGGGGAAGCGCTTGAGTTCAGAACGCCAGGCTTACAATTTGGTGCACAAAAACAAATCAATCTTCCGCGTAGAAATTTCTACATCATTGGTTACATTCCAAGATCACCTGGTTGTCCAGGGTATTATCCGTGATATCACCGAACAGGAGCGCCTTGAACAACAACTCCAACAATCAAAAAAAATGGAAGCCATAGGTCTACTTGCTGGAGGAGTCGCCCATGATCTTAATAATGTGTTGTCCGGGGTTGTTTCTTACCCGGAATTGTTATTGCTGAATCTTCCAGAAGATAATCCCTTAAGAGAACCCATCCAAAGAATACGCAGATCTGGTCAAAAAGCTGCCGAAATTGTTCAGGACCTGTTAACACTTGCGAGAAGAGGGGTTAAAAACAAGACTATTTTAAATTTAAATGACGTTGTCTTAGAATATTTGAAGTCGACGGAATATGAAACATTATCATCCTACCATTCTAAAGTCACTACTGAGACCAACCTTGATAAGGATCTTCTGAATATCGAAGGATCCCCAACTCAACTGGTGAAAATGATAATGAATCTTGTTTCAAATGCAGCAGAAGCCCAGCCCGCCGGAGGAGTAATTACCATCTCAACACGTAACCAATATGTTGACGTACCCATTCAAGGATATGAGGTTATTAAGGAGGGAGATTACATAGTTTTAGAAATTAAGGATCTCGGATTAGGCATAGCCACAGAAGACCTAAATAGAATATTTGAACCATTTTATACTAAAAAAGTAATGGGCATAAGTGGCACCGGTCTTGGAATGGCGGTCGTTTGGGGGACGATCCATGACCACGATGGACAAATTAATGTTGAAAGTATTGAAGGTATGGGGACAACATTCTCTTTATTTTTCCCGGTTAGACGAGGTAAAGAACCAACAATACAAGAGATTATTCCATTTGAAAAATATTTTGGCGGAAATGAGACAATATTAGTTGTTGACGATGATAGCGAGCAGAGGGAGATCGCCTCATCTATCTTAACGAAGTTGAATTATACTGTGACATCCGTTTCAAGTGGTGAAGATGCCGTCGAATACCTGAAAGATAAATCTACTGATTTATTGATTTTGGACATGATAATGGAACCAGGAATTGATGGTTTGGAAACGTACAGAAGAATTACAAAGATCAACCCAAACCAAAAAGCGATTATTGTAAGCGGATATTCAGAAACTGAACGAGTTAAAGAGGCCCAAGAATTAGGTGCGGGCAAATATATAAGGAAACCCTATACCCTGGAAGAAATTGGGATAGCAGTAAAGGAAGAATTAACAAAATAAAATGTGACTAACCCGGAAATTTCACGAACCTGATCAGCTCTAGCGCAAGGCATTTCAGCCTGAAGCCGTAGTAATTTACTGCGAAGGCTGAATAACACAGCGCCAGAGCCGATCAGGAAAGCCCGAAGGGTGAAACTTGACGAATCAAATAGCCAGTCATTCCTTTATGGCGAACTGTACCATTCTGATTAACTTGCAATATCATGACAATTCTCTGACATATAAAGGCAACTAAAGAATTTCTCGTCAAGTTATATGAAATATTCGGGTTAAATGACTTCATGCTCTGTCCGCGCAATAATTTCTTCCTGGTGAAATTCATCCAGATCAACAAAGTAGTCGCTGTAACCCGCCACCCGCACCAGCAGATCCCTGTAGTCATCCGGTGCTGTCTGGGCCTTTTTAAGGGTATCCGTCCCAACAACATTGAACTGAATATGATGCCCCTTGAGCTTGAAATATGTCCTGATCAGGTGCGACAGCTTGACGATATCTTCATCTTTTCCCAGAGCGCTCGGTAAAAACCGCTGGTTCAACAGGGTTCCCCCGGATTTGATTTGATCCATTTTGGAGAGTGATTTAATGACAGCCGTGGGCCCATGGCGATCTGCGCCGTGGGACGGTGACGTGCCGTCGGAAATGGGTTTCTCTGCAAATCGACCATTGGGTGTGGCACCGAGCATTTTACCAAAGTATATATGGCACGTGGTAGAAAGCATGTTCAGATGATACGAACTCCCCTTGGTGTTGGGCTTTCCGTCAATAGCGTTGAAAAGGGAATCGTATACCCGCTGCATGATGGTATCCGCACGATCATCATCGTTGCCGAAAAAAGGTGTTTTGTTCAAAAGGCGCAGCCTGAGCGCTTCCTGTTCCCTAAAATTGAGTCTCAGTGCATCGAGTAGTGCCTCCATCGTAAGTGTTTTATCTTCAAAAACATGCTTTTTTATAGCCGAAAGGCTGTCCGTAATAGTGCCGATACCACAACACTGAATATAGTTGGTATTGTACCGAGGACCGCCATTATAATAATCTTTTCCATTTTTAATGCAGTCTCTGATGACCACCGACAGGAACGGCGCCGGGGCATTTACTGCAAACATGCGTTCGATATAGTTATTAACACGAATTTTCATGTCCACAATGTGAAGAAGCTGCCGTTCAAAAGCTTCATACAGGTCATCGAGCGTCTCAAACGTCATCGGGTCGCCGGTCTTTACACCGACTAATTTTCCACTAAGCGGATCCACGCCATTGCACAAGGCCAGTTCGAGGAGCTTCGGCACATTCAGGTAGCCCGTCAAGATATAGGCTTCTTTCCCGAAGGCGCCGGTTTCGATACATCCGCTGCATCCGCCTTCCCTGGCATCTTCGATGCTTTTGCCGACTCTTGTCTGCTCCATCACCACCGCATCGGCGTTAAAAACCGATGGGTATCCATAACCCTTGCTGATAACGCGGCCGGCTTGTTGGAGAAAACGGTCTGGTGTTTTTTCACTGATCTGTACATTGCTCTGGGGCTGCAGCAAATGGAGTTCGTCGATAACTTCCAGAATAAGATACGAAACCTCGTTGACACCATCTCTGCCATCTCGCATGAGTCCGCCCAGATTGATGTTCGTAAAGTCATTGTAGGTACCGCTCTCCTTGGCGGTAACACCTACTTTTGGCGGTGCGGGGTGGTTGTTGAACTTGATCCAGAAACAACTGAGAAGCTCTTTGGCCTTCTCGTGATCCAGTGTCTTTTCGGATAGACCTCTTAGATAAAAGGGAAACAGATGCTGGTCGAGATGACCTGGGCTCATGGCATCCCAGCCGTTCAACTCGGTTATGGTTCCCAGGTGAACAAACCAGTACATCTGAATCGCCTCCCAGAAATTTTGAGGTGCGTGCGCAGGCACCCGTCTGCAAATCCTGACAACCTGCTGCAGCTCAGCTTTTCTCTCAGGATCAGCTTCCGAGGCCGCCATGGTATCCGCCAATGCGGCATGTCTTTCGGCAAAAACAATGGCAGCATCACAGGCAATCTCCATGGCTTTTAATTCTTCGGCCTTATCGGTTGCCTCCTGGTCATTGAGATAATCGAGTGCAGCAAGGGTCTGACGGATATCTTTCTTAAAATCGAGCATTCCCTTTTCATATATGATGCCATCGAGACTTGTATGGCCTGGGGCACGTTGTTCCATGAATTCAGTAAAGAGGCCCGCTCGATAAGCGTCCTGCCATTCTTCCGGCACCTGGCTAAAAACGCGATCGCGCATACTCTTCCCACGCCAGTAGGGAATAACCTCTTGTTCATATGTATGGATGTCGTCTTCTGATATGGCAAAACGCGTCATCTTGCGATCATTCAGAGTCCTGAGATCTTCCGCCGAATGGCAAGTCAACTCCGGAAACGTAGGGACGGCCTTGGGGAACGGGCCGCGCTCTCCCACGATGAGTTCTTCATCCCCGATATAAATCGTTTTTTTCTCGCAGAGATGTTTGAAGGTCAAAGCCCGCATGACCGGCATGGAATATCTACCATAGTTTTCCTTATAAAACGCCGTTTCCAGCAATGCCCGTTCAATGGAGATACAGGGTTCAGCGCTAAAGCTCTCATTGCGAAGTTTTTCAATACGCGGATTCATTATTCCTTTCATCCTCCTATATCGACCTTCAAACCAAAACCTTCCAACCGCTTTTTTGCCCGGGAAAGGTCGTCCGGAGTAGGTGGTGGAATGTTTTTTGCCATGTAGATGGTATCGAGGTGAATGTACTTGTTCTCCTGATAACCATGATAGGGTAAGATATGCACGGTTTCGATTTCCGGCAAGATACGGAGAAACATGCCCACAAGATCGATATTTTTATCGTTGTCATTGATACCGGGAATCAAGGGAAAGCGAATTATAACCCGGGCACCTGAACGTGCCAGGTATTTGAGGTTCGTCAGAATCAACGGATTCGAAACACCCGTGAAATGCCTGTGTTTCTCTGAATCCATAAATTTCAGATCATACAGGAACAGATCGGTTTGCATGGCAATCTGCTTGATAATTTCTAACTCAGCATGTCCAGAAGTATCTACCGCACGATGAATTCCCGCCCGACCGCACAGTCTCAAACATTCGAAAAG
>Ga0209013_10005681_pt1 | contig 10693 bp, 8 predicted proteins | sample Cruoilmetagenom2_FD_187291 | JGI IMG/M metagenome (GOLD analysis project Ga0209013, IMG submission 187291) | Oil polluted marine microbial communities from Coal Oil Point, Santa Barbara, California, USA - Sample 2 (SPAdes) (version 2) | ecosystem: Environmental > Aquatic > Marine > Oil seeps ...
CGTCGATGTGGCCGAGGTCCACGACTGCTTCACCATCGCCGAGATTATGGCCTATGAGGACCTCGGCTTCTGCGCCAGGGGCGAGGGCGGCCCGTTCGTCGAGGAGAAGCGCTCGTACATCGGCGGTGACGTGGCTGTGAACGTCGATGGTGGGCTCAAGGCCAAGGGTCATCCGATCGGCGCCACCGGCGTGTCAATGGCGTATGAGATCGTCACCCAGCTGCGGGGTGACGCGGGCGACCGCCAGGTTCCGGATGCCGCGGTGGGGCTGACCCACAACGTCGGCGGCATCGGTCAGTACACCTTTGTCAATCTTTTCAGGAGGGACTGAGCCATGCCGAGCTGGTTCGGAAAAGTCAACTTCGTGCCCTACTCGAAGGTCTCGGATTTCGCAGTCCATCTCAAGGACGGTCGGCTCATGGCGTCCGTCTGCGCCGACTGCGGAACTCTCAGCTTTCCGCCTCGCGCCGACTGCGCCGAGTGCATGAACGGGAGTTTCGAGTTCAAAGAAATCAGCGGCCGCGGCACGATCTACACCCACTCGACGGTGGCTGCGGCGCCGACCGGCTTTGACGACATCGCCCCCTACACCGTGGCGGTGGTCGACCTCGAGGAAGGCGGCCGGCTCCTGGCCTGGATCGGCGACACCATCGACTCTGTCGAGATCGACATGCCGGTCCAGGTGGTCCCCAGGATCTTCGAGGAGTCGGAAGACATCAGGGTCTACTACACCGTCGAGCAGCCGGGCACGACCTGGGGCAAGGCGCCGCAAGCGTCGTAGAGATCCTGGCCGGTAGCTTTTCGGGTACATCCTTGCCCTTCGGACAGTTTGAGGGCATGCTGGTGATGTCCCTCCACGCTGCGGAAGGCACAAAGCGTCGTCCTGTCCGCAGAGCCTGGTGGCCTGTACCGGCCGCGGAGCCCTCGCGCGACACCCGGTACTGCCTTTTCGTGCAAGCGTCGGGAGCTGTGTCCATCGTGTGCGGCCTTGCGGCCGCCGATCAGCCTCGAGCGGATCCGCTGGAGCGGGGAAGGTGGGGTGCTCTACCTGCCGAAGGGAGGTCACGATGGCCGCGCCCGCCAGCCCGGGGATGTGACCGAGGATTTCGACCCGGCCGAGTTCCTGGCCCGCGTCATCATGCACATCCCGGAGCCGCGGCGGCACCTGGTCAGGTACTACGGGGTGTACTGGAACGTCTCGCGGGGAAAGCGCCGGCGGCAGACCGACGCCGACATCGGCGCCGTTCCTTCCGATGGCCGGCATGTGCCCGCGGCTCGAGCCGACCGGGATCAGAGCCCTGAAGCCCGCGCTCTCCGCCGAAGCTGGGCGCAGCTCATCATGCGTGCCTATGAGGCGGACCCGCTGGTGTGCCCGAAGTGCGGTGGGGAGATGCGGATCATCGCGTTCATCATCGATCATGACGTCGTGGACGCGATCCTGCGACACCTCGCGAAGGCCGAGACGCGGTCTCCTCGCGGTCCACCGGGCGCGGCAGCTCTTTCAGCCGTTTCCTGAGTTTCGGGCCGGCAGCAGCTGCCGGTCTGTCACCGGTGGATTCAGCACGGTCGGAGACTTGTTGAGCACTGGCACATGTGAGATACTCCTCGATTGTGAGACGAATTCTCGTGGCTGCCGCGATCATCTGCTCGCTCCTGTGGGCGGTCACCGGTGTGTCGGTTCTGGCGATCGCTCTCCACGAGCACCATCACCACGAGACCCACGATCACCATGACGCCATCGAGGTGGTGCTCCACGGTCACTCCCACGAGGGGTCGCCCGATCACGATCACCAGCTCGCTGCACCCTTGAGTGCATCGAGGACCATGTGGTGTGGTCACTCGCACGCCACGGTCTCGCAGATCAACCATCTCGTTGATGCCAAAGGCAGTTCGATCGGCGCTTCGGCCGACAGCCTGTCTGAGCCGCGAGATCTTGGCCCGCCTGCCTACCTCCTGCACTGCGTGCTTTTGACCTAGACCCTCTTTCTTCCGCGATGCTCCCCCGACATTTCGCAGAAAGGAGCGCACCATGAACCGCGCATCATGGGTGTTTGCGATGCTGCTGGTAGTTGCCGGTTGCTTGCCTATTCACGCCCAGCTCTTGACCGAACAGGATTTTCTCGAGTCTGCCCTCGCCAATCATCCCGGCGTTGCCGCCGCCGAAGCCGGGGTCGCGGGTGCGTCTGGAGCCCGCCGCCAGGCCCGGATCATCTCGAACCCGGTGGTCTCCTGGGAAAGAGAAGAGCCCGACGCCGCCCTGCGACAGGACACCTGGCGCCTGGACTGGCAACTGCCCTTCGATGGCCGAAAGCACCGAGTGGCTGCGGGCGATGCAGCTTTGGCCGCTTCAGGTTCAGATCTCGATGCCACACGTCTCGGTATCCGGCTCGAGATGCGTTCGCTCTTTGCCGCGTGGTACATCGCGGCCGAGCGCGAGGCGGTGCTCCAAGCCCATCTCGATCGCACGAGCAGGCTTGCTCGCTGGTTGCGCGCCCGGGCCGAGGAGGGCGAGGCGGCCGGCGTCGAGGCCCAGCGCCTCGATCTCGAGGTTGAGGTCTTCGAGCGAGAGCTTGTTGCGGCTCGCGCTACAGCCCAGGCCGAGCGGGCTGCCGCCGCGGTGTGGAGCGATCTGGTTGCCGGCGACGTCCGACCCCAGCGGCCCTTTCTGCCGAATCCTCCGGCAACGGTTGATGTCGGGGATCAACCTGATCTGAAGGCGACCGCCCACCGTGTGGCTGAGGCCGAGGCGGTCTACAGACTGCAACGGCGGTCGCTCGATCCACCCGCGATCAGCCTCGGATGGACAAAGCTCGGCGAGGGCGGTTTGAACTTCGACGGGCCGGTGTACGGCGTCGCGTGGCCGGTTCCAGTCTTCGACCGCAACCAGGGCAATCGTGAGGCGGCGGCCGCGGAGGCAGCCCTCATCCGCGCGCGGCTGGAGCTCGAAACGCGGCTGGCGGAGCAGCGAGCTCAGGCAGCTCTAGCTTCGTACACCGACCTCTATCCTGCGGCGAGGCCGATGGGTCTCGGTGCGGACGATTTTGACGTGGCGGTTGCGGCCTTTGCCGCTTTCGAGGCGGGTGAGGCAAGCCTGACCGATGTTCTCGATTCCCTGCGGGCATCGGTTGGCGTTCAAATGGCGCGACTCGAGAGCCTCGAATTGGCCCTTGCCGCCGAGCGCGAGCTCGAGGCGGCGATCGGCCGTCCCATTCTCCCTGGAGGAAGCTCATGAAAACGGGATTCATAACACTGTTGCTCGCCGCCGTCGCCGTAGGGTGCGGTCAGGACGACGGCGCGGATGGACACTCACACGGCACGCCCGAAACAGAATCGTGGGCGGTGACCGCCTGGGGCCAGCAATTCGAGCTTTTTCCGGAGATCGACGCCCTGGTGACGGGCGAGACCGCCGGCGCCCACGTGCACGTGACGATTCTCGACGGCTTCAGGCCGGCCACCGAGGGCTCGGTCACGATCGTCCTCGCGGGGCCAGGTCATGTCGAAGAACGATTCACGTCCACCACCGCCATTCGCCCGGGGATCTTCAACGTGGAGATCCAGCCCGGCGCTACCGGCGAGCGCGAGCTCCATTTCGAGATCGAAGTTGGAGGTGTGGTCGAGACGATTTACGGGGGAAAGGTCCGCGTCGGAACTGTCTCGGAGCCCGGTGGCCTCATCGAGCAGCCGCTCGCTCTCCCGGAGGTCGAGGGCGACGAAGAGGTGGACTTCCTCAAGGAGCAGCAGTGGCGAACGGCCTTTGACACTGCATGGGCGGAGCGGAGCTCCCTCAGTCCCAGCGTCACCGGTACGGCGCGGGTAGAGCCGCCATCCGGTGGGGAGGCAATTCTCACCGCGCCGGTGAGCGGCGTCGTTCGTTCGACCTCATGGCCGTACACCGGACAGCGTGTCGCCGCCGGTGATGGGCTGTTGACGCTCATCTCGACGACAGGTACCGCGCGCAGTCTGGCCGAATTGAAGGCTTCGGTTCGCGAGCTCGAAGCGCAGAGCGAGGCGGCAGCGGCGCGGGCCGCACGGCTCGAGGCTTTGCTGACCAGACAGGCGGTGAGCCAACGCGAGGTGGAGCAGGCGCGTGCCGAAGCCACGGGAATCGAGGCCCGGCTCGAGGCCGGGCGTGCCGCGCTCGCGGCGGCCGAGGCGGGTCGTATGGGCCGGGAAGACGTCACGGGTCTGGAAATCAGAGCCCCGTTCGTCGGCCGGGTGGCCGAGGTCCTGGTGTCACCGGGCGAACAGGTTGCTCCGGGGGCCTCCCTCGTGCGGATGATCCGCGAGCGGCCGGTCTGGATAAGGATCGCTCTCACACCACGCGACGCGGACCTTCTCAGCAATGGGATCACGGGCTTGATGCTTGACACCGGGGCGCATGCCTCCGTCCTCGAGCTCGCGGCCGACGAGATTCGTCCGATTGCAGTCGCCCCCGAGGTCGACCGTCGTACCGGCACCGTCGAAGCCCTGATTGAGGTCGAGCGCAACGTGGATCAACTCAAGCCCGGCCTTCGAGCCACCGCAGAGATCTTGCTCCACGGAGAGATAGAGGGCATGGTGTTGCCGCATTCGGCGGTGATTGATGATGCCGGTGTGCCGGTGGTCTACGTCCAGAGTTCGGGCGAAGGATTTGTGCGCCGGGTGGTCGGTGTGGAACAGCGCCAGGGTGACCTGCTGCTGGTGACCGGGGTGCTCCCGGGTGAGCGGATCGTGACGGTGGGTGGTGCCGCCATCCGTCGCGCCTCGCTCCTCGCATCAGGCGAAGCCCAGGGCCACGTGCACTAGGCAGAAAGGTTGATCCATGCTCTCCAAGCTGATTCATTTCTCCCTTCATTTTCGTGGTTTCGTACTGGTAGTTGCAGGATTGCTCCTTGTGGTCGGCGGTCTGGTCGCTGCCCGAACACCGGTGGACGTACTCCCGGATCTGACCGCGCCGTCGGTCACCGTCATCACCGAGGCCCCTGGATTTGCGCCCGAAGAGGTCGAGCTGTTGGTGACCTTTCCGCTCGAATCGGTGCTCAACGGCGGGCCTGGAGTGCGCCGCCTTCGATCGATTTCCGGTGCCGGCCTGTCGGTGATTGTCGTGGAGTTCGACTGGGGCCAGGATGTGTATTTGGCTCGCCAGATCGTATCGGAGCGTCTGCTGGAGTCCGAGCTGCCCGGCGGGGTCGGTCGGCCACGTCTCGGGGCCCTGAGCTCGGTCATGGGCGAGATCGCGTTCCTGGCCCTCACATCTGAGACGCTCGAGGGTGAACGGCTTCGGCGAATTGCCGAGATCGACGTCCGCCGGGCACTGCTCGCCATTCCCGGGATCTCCCAGGTCGTGGCGATGGGTGGCGGACTTCGCCAGTACCAGATCCTGCTCGATCCTCCGGCCCTGGCTCGTCACGACATCGGCGTTCTCGACGTGGTTCGTGCGCTCGAAGCGACCAGTGCGACCACGGCGGCCGGGTTCCTTGTGGATGGATCCCAAGAGTACCTGGTGCGCGGCCTCGGCCGGGCTCGCAACGCCGACGACCTCGCGGCCACGGTGGTGGCCCTGAGAGATGAGATCCCCGTTACTGTGGGCATGGTTGGGACGGTTGAAACCGGGGTCATGCCGACCAGAGGGATCGCCTCCTACAACGGAAGCCCTGCGGTCCTTCTGATGATCCAGAAGCAGCCGGGCGCCAATACTCTCGAGTTGAACGCTGCAGTCGACCGGGTGATGGCCGAGATGGAGACGTCTCTGCCGGCCGAGGTCGCGATCGAAACGGAGAGCTTTCGCCAGGCCGATTTCATCGAGGTGGCTATCCACAACGTGTCAGTGGCCATGCGCGACGGCGCCATCCTGGTGGTGCTCGTCCTGTTCCTCTTCCTTGGCAACATCAGGGCGACGCTGATCTCTGCGATCGCCATCCCCATCTCGCTGGTCGTCGGTGTACTGGCGATCTCGGCCTACGGCGCGACCGTCAACACCATGACGCTTGGTGGATTGACAATCGCGATCGGAGCTTTGGTAGATGACGCCATCATAGCTGTCGAAAACATCGTTCGCCGGCTCCGTCGGCGACGCGAAGAAACCGTCTCGAGCGAGGGGCGGCCTATTTCTGAAGTCATCGAAGCTGCGATCCAGGAGGTTGTCCGTCCGATCCTTTTTGCCACGGCGATCATCGGCCTGGTGTTCGTGCCGCTGTTCCTGCTTCCGGGCATGGAGGGCCGGCTCATGAAACCGCTCGGGCTTGCCTACGTGACCGCGCTGGCGGCTTCACTGGTGGTCTCGCTGACGGTGACCCCTGCGCTGGCAGTTCTTTTGTTTCGTAGGTCCGGGTCTCTCGCAGATCGACAGCCCTGGCTGATGAGGCATCTTGTAGGTATTTATCGCCCCGTTTTGAGCTGGGTGGTGGATCGTCCATTTCTCGTGTCTGGAATCGCGGTGCTGATCCTGGCGCTGTCGATGGCCCTGGTCCCATTCCAGGGCAGGACCTTTATGCCGGCCTTCAACGAGGGGGCCCTCACCGTTGCCGTGATCGCGCCGCCGGGCATCACGCTGGCGGAGAGCGATGCTCTCGGCCGCCAGGTGGAGGAGTCGCTGCTCGCCTTTCCCGAGGTCGTGTCCACCAGCCGCCGGACTGGCCGGGCCGAGCGCGAGGCACACGTTCAGGGTGTCAACGGCGGCGAGATCGAGGTGGTGCTCCGGGATGGTCGCCCCAAAGAGGAGCTTTTGGCGGAGATGCGGCGAATGGTGGCAACGATTCCAGGGGTGTCGGTGACATTCGGCCAGCCGATCAGCCATCGCATCGAACACATGATCTCGGGCTCGAAGGCCAATCTGGCGATCAAGATCTTTGGACCCGATCTGTCGGTGCTGCGGCGGCTGGCGACATCCGCGGAGGGGATTCTCGACACTGTTCCGGGGATCGTCGATCTCTCCAACACGGAGCAGGCCGCGGTTCCGCAGATCGCTATTGACTTCGACAGGCCCGCCATGGCGCGCTACGGCCTCGATGCCACTGGGCTCGCACGCGCGGTCGAAGCGCTCTTCCAGGGTACCCAGGTGGGGGAGATCCTGGAGGACGGGCTCGTGACCTCGGTGGTCGTCCGCCTCGCCGAGGGAACCCATCAACATTACGACGAGCTCGGCAGATCGCCGATCCTGGCCGAAGAGGGAAGGACGATACGACTTGCCGACGTAGCCCAGGTACGACAGGATCTCGGCCCGAGCATCGTACGGCGCGAGGACGTGCGGAGGGTGGCGGTGCTGACCGCCAATGTCACCGGCCGCGATCTGACCGGTACGGTCGAGGTCGCCCGCCTCGCCCTCGACGCGGGGCTCGACCTGCCACCGGGTTACCGACTGGATCTCGGGGGTCAGTTCGAAAGCGCCGCCCGAAGCCTGACCGTGCTCGGAGTGTTGTCGATTGTGGTAGTGCTCGCCATGTACGGGCTCCTTTTCTTTGCCTTCTCGAGCCACCGCCAGGCTCTCATCGTGCTCGTCAATCTGCCGCTGGCGGTAGTCGGCGGTGTGATCGCGGTTGCTCTCGGACACGGGGTTTTGAGTGTGGCTTCGTTGCTCGGTTTCATCACCCTCTTCGGGATCGCCACCCGCAACGGCGTATTGATGGTGACCCGCTACCAACAGCTACTCGAGGGTGGGGCGTCGATGGCCACGGCGGTGATTCAGGGATCTGAAGAACGTATGGCGCCTGTCGTGATGACGGCGCTGACGGCCGGTCTGGCGCTGGTACCGTTGGTGCTCGCGGGAGGGCGGCCCGGAAATGAGATTCTCAGCCCGATGGGCGAGGTGATCCTCGGCGGGCTCCTCAGCTCCACGGCCTTGAACCTCGTGGTTGTGCCGGCGCTCTTCGCGCGGTGGGGGATGCCGAAGGGGCGGTTCACCAAAGCGGGTGATGTTGACGGTGCATCGAAACGCACCGGGCTTCGGTGATCGGAGCCACGTTGAGATTGGGTATTCTCAGCCGAAAAAGGTAGGAGTTGGGGTTTTCGATCGATCTGCTCCGCTTCCGGCCGGTGCGCCCTGGTGCTCTGGGGTGGATTTCCCTATGTCTTCCAGGCGGCCCTGTTGGCCGTGTTTATCGCCCTCGCCTGGATCTCCTGGGGCGTTTTCGCGCCGGCAGGCGTGCCCGACAAGCTCTTTGCCAAACCCAATAATCAGTTCGTCCACTACCGTCAGGTGCCGGCCTTCGAGATCCAAGTCCCCGGCAAGATGCGGTTAAACTCGACGGCGAGCCCCGTTGTTCGCGATGGCGAGGCATGTCCAGGGTTGTGGTCGATAGAGGAGATTGACGGACTTAAAATTCTCTGACCGTATGGTCATGCGGGTTCGACTCCCGCCTCCGGCACCAATTTTCTTCTGGGTTGCTCGTACGAAGGGAGCACGAACTCACGGCAGATCCAGAGGGCAGCTGTGGTCCGCCGCTTTCCGATCGCGCCGCGTCCCGAGTAACCGGCGGCAGTCACGCGGCGCGATCGAACGCCGACTATTCGCAATGAGTCGGAGGGAGGTTTTCCAGATCGGCTTTGTAGTACCGCACGACAAAATAGTACGGTTCCCCGGCATTCACCGGCATCCAGTAGGTTCCGTCCTCGGGGTCTTCGACACTGAATGTGACGGTGAAGTTCCCGTTGTCATCCGGCTCGGTGTTGTAGGCGTTGAAAAGGTCGTTCTTTCCAGCAATTGTGTTTCGCGTGATCGCGCTGTACCGGGTGATGGACCAAAATTCCTTCACCCCGACGGGCTCGTAGGAGAACGTGAAGACTTCGGTTCTGTCACCATTGAGAACTTCGCCCTCGCAGTTCACGAAATTCGGGAAATAGATCGCGTGCTCCGCTGGCAGACCTAAGTGCCCGAAGATTGCAGCGGCTCGTGTTGCCGGGTCATCGCTATTGGGTTCCGGGCTGTCGATGGGACCGAACATGCCCAGGTTACTGGGAAAGGTGAATGCTACTCCGAATATGTAGTCGGTGACCCTTTTGTAGTCCGCATCATCGAATTCGACCACGGTCTCCAGGATGCCTTCGTTTTCCGGATAGACGTCGTGGGTGTCCAAAGTGAACTGAATGTAATTGTCGATCTCAAGCGGCTTGCTCACGCCGGAGAATGAGATCCGCTCCTGGATCGCAAAGACATTCACCATATCTTCAACAGTCTTCACCTGGACCCGGATGAAGAGGTGGGGATAGTCTTCCGGGCACTCGATGACGGTCGCGCCGTCCTCGACTTCCATATCCTCTCCACTGCGCACAAAGACGTACGTGCCGACGGGACGGATCTCGTCGAAAATGGTGTAGTGCTCCTGGTCGGTGATATGGAGGGACCAGTATCGGTCGTCGATATCGTCCGGAATGGTCAGATAGACGGGCCCGCTGGTCAGGTCGATGACAGCTTTGGAGTAGAGATGATCCAGAGCCGGCGTGACGACGGGATCCGTGCCCTCTGTGGGTAGTTCTTTCGTATGGAGCAGCCGGTTGGTCCCTCCTGCCTGGGCCGCTGTCGTTTCCATGTACCTGGCATGGTGATACGCCTTGTAGGCATGGAACTCGGCGGCGGTCGGAATGTCGATGGCCACAGGTTCGTCTTTGACGTCGGCGGGACCGCTGCATGATACGAGAATAATTACGAACGCCACCGCAGCACCGACGATTGATAGAGGATTCCGATTCAGTAGGAACATTGCGCTCTCCTTCGGGGAAACAGTCATCTCATCAAAGCGGGCTTTCGTCTCACGTCTTGACAAGGACTATATGTGCCCACGTGCGCGCAAGAGAATAACAGATATCGTTGGTAACAAATCGGACCGGTTCGATGTCCCGCGGGGCAGTTACTTGCGGACCATGTCGCGTCGCTGGCCAAGGAGCCGCAGATCAGTCCCGGCACGCCGGACCCCTACGAGCCTACTCGAGGCCAGTGAAAAACTCGAAGAGCGGATCAACCCTGACCGCCACTCCAGGGGACACTCATGGGACACTTGCTCCCAACCTCGTCCAACAAGCGCCAATAGCCCCAATCAAAGCAACGAGGGGTAAGGCCCCTTCATTGGGTTGTTCACCTTGTTGTGGAGTGTTGAGGACTGTCGACGTATATTATTGAAAATAGGGTATTTACAGGACTTAAAATCCCCTGGGAGTAATCCAGTGAGGGTTACTGGCGCCCTCCCGGCTTCGCCCTGTGGGCTACGCCGTGACTAAGGCGGGCGCCGTGACTCACCACCGTCAGCGGGCGGTTCATTGGCTCCTCCTTCGGATGAGCCTTGAACCACGACCGCTGCCGTCGGCGAGTTCGATCCCCTCCTCCGGCACCAGGCTTCGTTCTCGGCCTTGGACGAGAACAAAGCCTGCCACGGCGAAGCCGGCTTGTCCGGACGAAGTCCGAAGGACGGAGCCTGAAGGCGAAGCCGGGCATACCCGTCCTGAGATCAGGGCGTATACCAGATCGGTGCCGTGTAGGCGCGCTCCTGGTGGATTGTTTCCGCGCCCTCGGGAATTTCGATGCCGTAACGGAACGCGTCGTAGACCACCCACCGCGGGGTCGGGATTTCGAGCACGCGGGCGTAGTAGAAGGCGCTCTCTTCTGGGTCGAAATCGGGGTCGATCCAGACGGTGCCGAGCTCGGAGGCTCCGATGGTGTTGGCCCAGTTGGCCGCCGCGATATCCACGGTGTTGCCGACCGGCGGTAGCACGCCATTAGCGTCCG
>Ga0209013_10005683_pt1 | contig 10689 bp, 8 predicted proteins | sample Cruoilmetagenom2_FD_187291 | JGI IMG/M metagenome (GOLD analysis project Ga0209013, IMG submission 187291) | Oil polluted marine microbial communities from Coal Oil Point, Santa Barbara, California, USA - Sample 2 (SPAdes) (version 2) | ecosystem: Environmental > Aquatic > Marine > Oil seeps ...
CATCTGATCGCGGAAGCCTTAGTGAGGTGCTTGGAGATGCAGCAGTTTATTTTAATCCTTCATCACCGGAAGAGCTTTCAGTGAAGATGGATAAACTTTTAACAGATCATACGTTCAGGAATGAGCATGAAGAGAGAGGCCGGCTTCACTCAAACAATTATAAGACCGAGCGGATGATATCAGAATACCTGAAAGAATTTTCACAAATATAGATCACTCTACTGAGTATGGGGACGGTCTTTTAATTTTTTAATTTTTTTATATGTTTTTTCGAATTTGAATAAATATGACCCAAAGAATTGAATTTTATATCTCTGAAAATATCAAATTCACATATTTCTCTGTATGTAAGTCCTGAATAATCTTTCAGGTAAACAAGAAGCACTCCTCTTTCTCTTTTACCTATATGTGTTGAAATATCGATGTTTTCAATTTTTTTTCCTATCCTATTTTCAAATTCAAAAAAAATCTTCTCAACCGGATCAAAATATTTATCACTTTCTCTTTTATTCAGTTTTAAAACACTATTTAGTCTCCTATCATATTTTTTTTCCGAAAATTTTATGAAACTTTCTGATCCGATAACTCTTCCAAATTTTGTTTTTTTTTCTGGAAGATCTTTAAATATAATACCGTTCATGAGGTTAATATAATTATTTTCTCCTTCAAAAATACTTTCAACATAATCTGTATCCACCAATTCTGATTTATTTTTATTGAAATATAAGTTAATACTAGACCATTTATATTGAAATGGATCTTTAACTATTTTTGCTCTTACTGGATTTTGATGTAAATATCGGATTAGAGTAACTAAATATGATTCATCTTCGATAAGTGTAGATTTAAATCTATCTTCAAACACATACCCTTTTCCTCCTTTTAGTTTTCTGTATAATTGCCCGAATTTTGAATTTACATTTTTCATAAATTCAGATAATTTTAAAGAACTATTCTCTAGGACAATATGGAAATGATTATCCATAATGCAATAACCAAATATTCTAATTTTTTCCTTTTTACTATACTCTGTCAATAAATCTAAATAGAATTTTTTGGATTCATCATCTTTAAAAATAGGGATTTTTTCAATCCCCCTATTCATTATGTGATGAAAAGCTCCCTGCCAAGTAAGTCTTGCATGTCTCATGATTGTATGATAAACAAAATATTAAATTATTAAAAGACCGTCCCCACGAATCTTAAAGTAAGCTGATATCAGAGTACCTGTAAGAACTTTCAGATATCTAAATCACACTACATTAATGTTTCCTCTGGCGTGCTCAAGGAGATCTCTTAAGGTCATTTCCATGTTATATTCCGGATTCAGTCCGAATCCCGTCACTATTTTTGAATTGTCTCCAGCAAGAAGAGGCTTGTCCACAGGCCTGTACCTCTCTGGTTCAACTTCCACCTTTATTTCTAAAGTAGACAATTCAAGTAATATATTCAGCATATCAGATATCTTATAAACTCTGCCTGAACATATATTATAGATCTCGCCACTTTTTCCCGACCTTCCCAGAACTGACAAATATCTAGATATATCTCTTACATCAGAAAAATCTCTCTCTGCTGAAAGATTCCCTACTTTAATTACCGGCTCTCTTTTTCCGGCTTCAATCGCAGCTATCTGTGCAGCGAAATCGGATGAAACAAAAGAGATATTCTGCCCGGGCCCGGTGAAATTAAAAGATCTTATCTTTATAACATCCATATTCTTTGAACTGACATAAAGATCCGCAGCCATTTCCATGGCCAGTTTTGAAAGGGAATAGGGATTGTCAGGACATGTTTCAGACCTTTCTGAAAGGCTTCCTTCTTTAATACTGGAATATACCTCAGCACTGCTCATCAGAACGATCCTTGCTCTCGGGGAATACTTCGATGCAGACTCAAGTATATTAGAACTGCCTATAAAATTCACTTCATAAGTTAGTGCCGGATTCTTCCAGCTGAAACCAACATTGGAAATTGCCGCCAGATGATAGATCTTGTCCGGACTGAAATTTTTAATTATATTTTCGATCCCCGCTCTATCCCTTATATCGGTTTTAATAACTTCATATTCATCAGATGAAAAATTCTCCTCTGTTATACCAAGGATCTTTGTCTGATCTGAACTCAACTCCCTACTTAGATAAGATGATAAAAAACCGGAACATCCGGTTATAAGAATTTTTTCCATTTTTAATTACCCGTCCCGAAGAAATCTTTTACCATTCCCAGATTACCGAAATTGATCCCTAATGTATATTGAAAATTTGTAGTTCCATCAGTGAGAGTATATATTTTCAATTCTGCGGTAAAATCCACACATTGATAATTATAAGAAGCGATCACACTTCCATATCTGAATCTTTTAAGAAAAAGATCATAATCCACAGCAGCCTTTATCTTCAGAGGTAAGGCAGGCAGTCCTAAATTGATATCACCGCGTATCAATTCTGTATTGAGAAAAAACACCTTGCTCTGATAGGGATTAAAATATTTTGAATAAGTAATTCTCCCGTTCAAAGGGCTATTAAGATTTGAATAACCGAGGGTCAGGTTTGCCCTCTGGAATTTTTTCAGATAGTAGTTGTAGGCAAGGGTAATATCAAAAAAGAGATCTTTTACGGGTTTATACCTGAAACTGTTCGTCAATTCGGAAAATTCAGGGTATATCGACTCATCTCCTGTATCAATAGTCCTGTACCTGCTTGCTATCTCAGGATCAAAATAGAATTTCTGGGTCAGGGTATAAGTGAAGAACTCACGTGGAGAGCCGTCTTCCTTTTTACTCTTTTTAAATAGCCTCGAGTTAAGGCTGAAACTTGCAAATGAAGACAGAGGGTAGTCAAATCTATCGATCGGAATTATTTTTTCCCTCTCGGCTTCATCAACTTTAGTTGAAATTGATATTTTTATTTCCGGTTCGATCAGATGTTTTATTCTGGAGGATTGGGTTTCAAATATTTTATAGAATGAAGGGCCTTTCAGGGTCAGTTTTGCAGTATTATAATTCATATGGAGGGGTTCATCAATGATTTCCCCGCTGTCAGGATCCTGAGATTTCAGGTAGAAACTGTGTTTTGACTGAAGGTCTGTAGTTGCTGTCAGCCATGAAAGCTTAAGTATATTGAGTGTATAAGAAGGGATGAAGCTGAACCTGTCCGACTTTACATCACTCAGATAAAGATTTTCTTCTTCGTAGTCTATACCGCTTCTCTGAATACTTTCAAATGCTCCCTGCACTGTAAAATAACCGGGGATCTTCCATAATTTCTGCTGTTTCAGATTCAGCCTGACTGAAGGAAATTTTGTTATCACATTGGATGTGTTCTTCTGAAGGTAAAAAGTTTCATTTCTTGATGCTGAAACAGAAAGAGACAAATTCTTTATTGATGAGCTGATAGACAGATCTGAGTTGAATCTTGAACGGTTATACCTTCCATAATCTTTGTTAAAAACACTCTGAAATTCGGGATTGCTCTGGTAATTGACATCAGCTCTTATAGTAGTTTTTAAAAAACTGATCTTCTGAAGGTGCTTCAGGTTAATATTATAATCCCGGTCTTCGATCTCCACATCTTCATCAAGGGTGTCTTTATATGATTCCTTATAGTCAAAATAGTAGAATTTAATGCTTCCTTCACTGTTCCTGAAAAGGTATCTCAGGTCTAGTTCTGCACCCTTCCCTATTTTAGATATATGGTCATAGGAAATGGTCAGATCTAAATTCGGTTTTATATTCCAGAAAAAAGAATTTTTCATAAAAAATCCGAATCGGTCAGAACTTCCGATAACCGGGAAAAGAAATCCGGTCGATTTCCCGTCCTTTACAGGGTATCTTAAATAAGGGAGATAGAAAACCGGAATCTTTTTTACCTTCAGGAGTGCACCCCACATCTCAATATATTTATCCTTTACAATTTTTCCCTTCCGGCTGCTTATAAGCCATCTGGGAACCAGCTGAGAACAGGAGGTGAACTTCATTTTTGTAAATTTCTGAACTTCTTTGTCTACCTGGACAAGTTTATCTGCCGAGTATGAGACCGATGGCTCCATCATCCCCTGGACATCAAACATCTCGCCTCTCATAGTATCAATATTAAAGGTGAACTCACTTCCGCTCACAGTCATATCGTCAGAAGTTATAGTAACCCTCCCTTCAGCAACCATATCTTTAGTTTTTGTATTATATTTTATAAAATCGGCAAATATTTTATACTTCTCTGTTATCACCTCAACATTGCCTGAATAAAAGATCTCATCACCCTGAGTCTCAAAATGTTCTGCTAATATCACAGGCTTTTTCTCTACCGGAAATAGAGGTGCAGATATAATAAATATTAATATAATTAGAAGAGTTTTCCACCTGTTCATGAGATTAGAATTTATCATAGATTATATTGACATTCAATACTGGAAGATAGTTGCGTAACCCGGTTTTGACTGAATCACTGATTAGCGATATAATATGAAAACTCAAATGAAAGAATTTTACCCTGATGATACTTATATAACGCCTGCTCAGAGGAGATCATCTCCCTGGGATTTTGTCCTGTTACGGACACGGATATATTTCTATTTCCGTGTGGTCTGCTCAATATTAAAAAATAACAGGAAATATACCAAAAAAGGATTATATACACCGGAGAGATGGGCTGAGCAATCTAATGATATTCTTAAGATAACTGAAAAATGCGGCGGAAAGTTTGAAATATCAGGAATCGATAATATCCGTAAGGTCAAAGACGTACCGGTTGTTTTTATCGGCAATCATATGGCCCTTCTTGAGACTATGATATTGCCCTCTATAATCGAACCGATAAGAAGGACGACTTATGTGATCAAAAAAAGTCTTCTCGATTTCCCGGCTTTTGGAAAGATCATGGAGGCAACAGATCCTATCGTGGTCGGAAGAGAAAATCCCAGGGAAGATCTGATAAATGTTCTGACTGATGGAAAAAAGAATCTTGAGAAGAACATCTCAGTCATTCTGTTTCCACAGAGCACTCGGCAGCCGGATTTCGACCGAAGCAAGTTCAACACCCTGGGAATAAAACTGGCTCTCAGGGGAAAAGCAAAAATAGTACCTATTGCAATTAAAACAGACTTCCTTGAAAATGGGAAGCTCATAAAGGACTTCGGTAAACTCAGAAGAAAAAAAACCGTATATATAAAGTTCGGTGAACCTCTTGAATTAAAAGGTAACGGCAAAGAGGAACATGTGAAGATACTTGAATTCATTTCCGAGAATCTTATGGAGTGGGGCGCTAAGGTCCATTGATGTTCAATTTGGAGAAAGAGAGAGAATAATATGAAAAAATCAATTAAAAAATACATTCTGGTAATTCCACTGATAATTCTTGTAATAAACTTAATTGCAATAGATTCAAAACCGATCCCGGAAAAGACCCTTTTCAAGATAATTCAGCAGGGACTCGAAGCATGGCATTATAGCGGAAAAAAAATTGACAACTATTTTTCAGCTACCGGCCTTAAAGAGTACCTGAGTTATCTTGATTATAATAAAAGATATTTTCTGCAGTCCGATATTGATGAGTTCAAAAAATATGAACAGAAAATAGATGACGAACTTATTAATGGAAATCCTGAACTTATGAATTTTGCCAGCAAGAGGATCAACATGAGGATCGGGAGTATTCTGCAGATAGTTGAAGATTATCTCGGTAAGCCGTTTGATTATTCAAAAGATGAAGCAGTGGAATTTTCTCCTGACAAAAGAGATTATTTCAAGTCTGAGAACGATCAGAGAGAATACTGGAGAAAGATCCTCAAGTACAATGTTCTCAATAAATATATTGCCCTTGCAAAAGCGAAAAAACTTTCACCTCTTCCGGTTAACAAAGAACTTGAAGCTAAATCGAGGAAAGATATTAAAAAGAGTTTTATCAGAAGGCTGGAAAGAAGTATTAAAACAAATGAGAAGGATGCCGTTTCCCTTTTTATCAATTCACTGGTTCAGGTATTTGATCCGCATACAACATACTTCCCTCCCAAACAGATGGAAGATTTTGATATTGAAATGACAGGGAAGCTGGAAGGTATTGGAGCTCTTCTCGGAGAAAAGGATGGCTTTGTTTCTATAGTCAGGATAATCCCGGGCGGGCCTTCCTGGAAACAGAAACTACTAAAAGCAGGAGACAAGATAATTAAGGTCGCTCAAGGTAACGGCGAACCTTTAGATATAGTAGGTATGAGGACAATCGATGCAGTAAAACATATCCGCGGGAAAAAGGGTACATTGGTTAAACTTACGGTCCAGAAACCTGATGGGACAATTGCAGTTATACCTATTGTCAGAGATATTGTTGTAATAGAAGAGACTTTTGCAAAATCTGCAGTGATCAGAGATAAGACCTCGGGGAAAAACTACGGATATATCTATCTCCCCGGCTTTTATAATGATTTCAGGGACGAAAAAGGACGTAAATCATCCGAAGATGTAAAAAAAGAGATAAAAAAAATGAACTCCAGTGATGTGGAGGGGCTGATCCTTGATCTCAGAGGCAACAGCGGTGGAGCACTCAACGATGCGATCAACCTTTCAGGATTGTTCATTAAAAAAGGGCCTATCCTCCAGACCAAGAACAGGCAAACCGGGATCAGGATCCTGAATGATCCGGACCCGGCCATCCAATATAAAAGGCCTCTGATAGTCCTTGTAAACTCTTTAAGCGCATCGGCTTCCGAGATTGTTGCAGCTGCTCTTCAGGATTATAAAAGGGCCGTAATAGTCGGAGGTTCACAATCATTTGGTAAAGGGACAGTCCAGATGCTGATCGACCTTAACAGATTTGTCAAGAAAAGGTCGGAAGGGTATGACAACCTGGGGGCATTTAAGGTCACGATCCAGAAATTCTACAGGATAACAGGTTCATCCAATCAGTATAAAGGTGTTATTCCAGATATAATTCTCCCTGACCAGTATGATCATTTGAAGATAGGTGAAAGATATTATAATCACCCTCTAAAGTCCGACAACATTAAAGCACTCAGCCATTCTGACTGGAACTATGACAATATAGATATCGAAAAGATAAGGGAGTTGAGCAATACAAGGACGTCAAAAAGTGAAGGATTCGCGATCATAAAAGAATATATCAGCAAATTAGTAATGTTAAGGGCAAACAGATCTTATGACCTTAAAATAGATAAGCTTCTTGCTAAACAGAAGAAATTTGAGAAAGATTCAAAAAAACTGGATAAAAAGATGAATTATCTGAAGAATTTTCTGATCGTCTCTAATCTTACCGGCCGCTCTTTCAAATCTGACAAATTAAAGAAAGTTGCAGCGGATAATGAGAAGAACTGGTTCGAACAGCTCACAAAAGACATCCAATTGAATGAATCACTGATGATCCTTAAGGATATGGTGAACCTGAAAAAGGAAAAAGGTTGAAACTGAAAAAGCCCTCAAAAAAGAGAGTAATTAAGCACCTGCTTTTTATTGCCGGAGGAGCAGTCGTTGGATTTGCTTACTATTATTTTATCGGATGTAAAACAGGGACATGCCCTATCACCTCTGATCCTGCAGTCAGTGTTATCTACGGATCTGTATTCGGACTGGTGCTCTCTTTATAGTTCCGGTCAACTGTTTGCTCTTATCATGAATATTGCATGTTCTGCAAAAAGATTAGGATTGATCAATGTGATAAGATTATCCGGTGAGAACGAGCTGTTTAATATATGAATATTATTTTTCTCTGTATAACCTCTAAAATCACTAATGGTCAGGAATCTCAGGTTCCTTGTATTATACCACTCCTCCGACAATGCCCGGGTCACTGGTGTTTTACCTGTAAAGAACAATTGGGCCCTTCCTCTGATGTAACCGAAATTCGGAAATCCGATGACTACATTCTTCCCTACCCTGAGTGCTTCTTTTATTACTTTTTCAGGATAACGGGATTCCTGCAAACTATTGTGTATCAGTACATGATCAAAAGAATCGTCTTTAAAACTTTGCAGACACTTATTAAAATCAAGGTTGAATACCTTTAATTGCCTTGAGATACATTCTGCAACCATAGTGGGATCCCGATCTATCCCGGTGCAATCCACTCCCTTTTTTTTACTTAATGTTTCCATTAATTTCCCTGCTCCACAACCCAGATCCAGGACCTTGCTCCCGGGCCCGACTAGTTTTAGTATCAATCTGTGATCGCTTCTCAACTCTTTATCAATTTTCATTTTCTACCCTTTTAAGAAAGTTCTTTATCAATTTTGACTCCTCTTCTATCTCAAGGAGGAATGCATCGTGGCCGTAAGATGACGGGATCCTGCAATATGAAGTATCAATGTTCCTGGACATAAGATGATGGACCATTTCTTCCGATTGTCTTGCAGGATAGAGCCAGTCAGATTCAAATGAGATCACCAGAAACTTTATATTTTCTCCTTCAAGGCGACTTGTAAGTTTTTCCTCTGAAACATCAAAATAATTTAAGGCCCTGGATATATATAGAAAACTGTTTGCATCAAATCTGTCAACAAATGATTCCCCTCTGTAATGGAGATAATTTTCAACTTCAAAATCGGTATCAAATGAAAAACTCAATTTTCCGTTCTTGAGGTTCCTTGAAAATTTCTTCTCCATAGAAGCATCACTCATGTAAGTTATATGACCGATCATTCTGGCAAGTACAAGCCCGGTATCGGGCTTCGCTGAGTTATAATAATTTCCCCCCTTCCATTTGGGGTCTTTTATTATCGACTGTCTCCCTATCTCCGAAAATGCTATCTGCATCGGTGACTGCTTCCAGGCAGTGGCAACAGGGATAACAGAACTGATCTCACCCGGGAAATCTGCCGCCCATTGCAATGCAAGCATTCCCCCCATGGACCCTCCCGCAACACAGAACAGTTTGAAAATATTTAAGGATCTCAGAAGTCTCCTTTGAATTCTGACAAGGTCTTTTGACGTAAAAAAAGGGAACCCCGCTCCGTAGGGTTCCCCTGTTTCCTGGTTTAAGGATGACGGGCCTGTACTTCCGGAGCAGCCTCCGAAAACATTTGAACAAACCACAAAAAATTTGTCTGTATCAAACGCTTTACCGGGTCCTATAAGGCCGTCCCACCATCCTGCCTTTTCTTCACCTTCATAAAAACCTGCAGCATGTGAATCCATTGTTAAAGTATGCTGTATCAGTATCGTATTATTTTTTTTTTTATTAAGCTTCCCGTATGTCTCATAAGCGATAGTCACCGGCCCGAATTTCCGGCCTGTTTCCAGTTTGATTTTATCCTTTTCACTTTCACCGAAAGTGAAATATTTTTTTTCCACTATTTCAGTTTTTCCACTTTCCATGTTTCCCTACTTTACTGCTCTTCCCAGCGCCTGATCGAGGTCTTCAATAATATCCTGAGCATTCTCTATTCCAATGGATAAGCGGATGTAATCATCCGTGACTCCCGAATCAACTCTCTCTTTTTCACTCATTCTGGAATGAGTGGTTGTTGCAGGATGTATTGCGAGAGTTTTTGAATCCCCGATATTTGCGAGATGTGAAATAAGTTCAAGTAAGTCTATGAATTTTTTCCCATTTTCTCTCCCCCCCCTTATTCCGAATCCAATGATGGCCCCCGCTCCACCCGGGAAATACTTTTCACCTCTCTTATCATTTTCCGAATTTCCTTTTCCAGGATAGTTCACCCATTTAATGTACCTGTGGTTTTTCAAAAAATCTGCAACGATCCCGGTATTCTTTAAGTGTTCCCTCATTCTCAGATGGATGGTCTCAAGTCCCTGAAGTATCAGGAAAGCATTAAAGGGAGAGAGACATCCGCCAAGATCTCTCAACACAGCACTCCTTGCTTTAAGAATATACGCAATATTTCCAGCCCCTTTGAATTTATTTATAAATTCCATTCCGTGAAACTCCGGATCAGGATCTGAGATATATGGAAATCTCCCTGTGTCCCATTCGAATCGTCCCGAGTCAACAATAATACCGCCGAGGGAATTCCCATGCCCTCCTATAAATTTTGTAGCGGAATAAACAATTATATCCGCCCCGTGATCTATCGGATGAAAAATGTATGGTGTGACAGTATTGTCTACAATAAGAGGCAGTCCCTCTTCATGAGCTATTGTTGAAATATGTTCGATATCTGCAATTTCGAGAGAAGGATTTGAGATAGTTTCTGTAAAGACTGCCCTTGTCCTGCTGCTAATCAGATGCCTGTTTTTATGAATTTCATTTATTGGAATAAAATGGACCTTTATCCCCATTTTTTTTAATGCGTGGGAAAAAAGGTTATGGGTTCCTCCGTATAGCGACCTGCTTGCAATTATTTCATCACCGCTTCCGGCAATGGCAAGAATTGATGCTGAGATCGCAGCCTGTCCGCTTCCGAATGCAAGCCCCCCTATCCCCTTTTCCAACTCCGCAATTCTATTTTCAAGAACCTCGTTTGTCGGATTCATTATCCTGGAATATACATCTCCGAACTCATCCATACTGAACAGCGATGCTGCATGGTCACTGTCCCTGAATCTGAAAGAAGTGGTCTGAACGATCGGAACTGCCTGTGCACCCCTGTATTGTTCAGGTTTATAACCGCTATGTAAAACTACCGTTTCCGGTCTTAATTTTTTTTTGTTCATGTGATCCTCCTAATACTATTGTTTGAAAAAATACTGTATAGATCTCTACAATAATTCTATTGAGTAGAATA
>Ga0209013_10005684_pt1 | contig 10687 bp, 9 predicted proteins | sample Cruoilmetagenom2_FD_187291 | JGI IMG/M metagenome (GOLD analysis project Ga0209013, IMG submission 187291) | Oil polluted marine microbial communities from Coal Oil Point, Santa Barbara, California, USA - Sample 2 (SPAdes) (version 2) | ecosystem: Environmental > Aquatic > Marine > Oil seeps ...
TAACCTACCCTCTTTTATCCTCCGTCCTAATTCTTCTAGCGCAAAACGGGTTGTGCTTCCTGTGCCCAAGCCGAGCACCATTCCCGACTCCACAAAATCTACAGCGCTTATACCGGCTTCTTTCTTGAGACGGTCCTGAAAACTAACTCCGTTGTTAGAGGAAGGTGGCGTCAATTAGCAATCTCCTTTTGTGAATTTAATTCAGAAATAAAGCTTTTTGCTGTCTCTAGCAAATCAGAAGGATTGTCTACAATGCGCAGATTCTTATTAGGGGGTAATCTGTGAACACCTTCCCTGGTGAAATCCGTAGTTACAGCAATACAGCCTATACGCGCAGCAAGCGCGGCTTTAACCCCTGAAGAGGAATCTTCGATTGCCAGCGCTTCCGACGGAGATACACGGAGCTCTTCAGACAGCAGATTGTATATTTCCGGATCGGGTTTACCAGATTCGACATCCTGAATAGTTGAGATAACGTCGAACTCTGAACGGATATTAAGCACGTCTAAGACTCGATAAGCTTCCCTTCTTTGAGACATAGTTCCAAGACCCGTCTTATACCCCTCCTGTTTTGCCCATTTGAGGAGCGCAGTATTATAAGGACATTGGTGCTCTTTTAAGATTTTTGGATCTGATATCATTTTAAAGTAAGTACCCATTCTAATATCAATAAAAGCCTGCCATGGCTTGGCAACTTCAAACTGTTTCATTCTTGCTGAAGCCGCTTCCCCAAGATCAAATCTGTTTAAGAGCCCCTTTGCAACTTCTTTTCTCGATAGACCGACAAAATCCTTAAAAGCCTCAATCACCTCTTCTTCGGTAAGAGAAGGGTTTAACTCAACTGCAGCTTTAGCATAAGACTCAGCCTTTAGTATTTCCGTTTGCACAAGAGTGCCGTCAAGATCGAAGATTAGTGCTTTTATCAATTGTCCAAGTTTCTATAAGCTTTTCGTTAATCTTTCAATATCGCCTGCCACATCCTCTCCCAAATGGAAGGTGATTACGTTTCGTTTATTATCTAGTAAAGCCCGACGGTCACCAAGAGCCTGGGCGTTTTTCAAAACCCCAAAACTCATTGATGAAGCCTTTTCCCCCGCTTCATCGGGAATCGGAGCATCCTCAGGCATCTCGGAAGTAACCTGGATAAATAATCCGTTACCGGCGTCACCCTTATGAAGCTGCCCTGTTGAGTGTAAGAATCTGGGCCCAAAACCTGAAGTTGTTGCTAAGCGGTATTCAGACTGGATTTTCTTGCGAAATTTCTGCATCGCTTCATAAGTCTCGTCATCAGGTTTTACATAAGCCTGAAGAGTTACGTAGCTTCTGCCTTTAGATTCGTTTTTACCTTTTTTAGCAAGGGAAAGAAATTTCTTAAGGGCACCTTCTACACTATCCGCTTTGAAACTAGAATAAACAGTGATGCCGTCCTCTTTTAAAGTCGGCTTTACATATGGAAGTTTTCCTTTTTTCTGGTATTGGACGATCATGTTGCGGGCCAGAATCTTTGCGGCTTCTACATTGGGTTGATTAAAAGGATGGATTCCTATGATCCTTCCAGCTATGGCAATCGCCATTTCCCATCTGAAGAATTCGCCCCCAAGATCGTATATATCTTTTAAATTAAACCTTACTACCGGATGCCCTGCATCTTGCAAGGCTTTTACCTTGTCATCATGCGTATTGTTGTTCGCTAGCCTGAGATAAACAAATAGCCTGTCATTCGCGTAATTCTCGGGAGGACCTATAGGCTCACGGTCTACGGGAAGTATTCCTTTTCCACTCTTTCCGGTGCTCTCGGCAATTAACTGTTCAGCCCATGCGCCAAACCCCTGAATAGGAGGAGACGTTATAAGCGTTACCTTGTCGTGACCCGCTTTTGCCAACTCACCCATTATAGCGCCTAACCATGCTCCGGAATGATCCCCTTCGACCGGGCAGTTACAGCTCTCATTGTTGTGGAGCATTTTTATAGCGCGCTCTAAAAGCAGGGGAACGTCTACACCCTGGAAAGCTGCAGGCGGTATTCCAACAAAGGACAGAGCGGAGTAGCGCCCACCAATATTAGGATCATTTAAGAATGTTTTTCTGAATTTAAGGTCCTTCGCTATCTTCTCAAGATTGCTGCCCGGATCGGTAATTGCCACAAAATGCTTTCCTACTTCCTTCTTACCAACCTCTGCAAGTGTCTCGTTGTAGAAGTATTTCATATAAGAAAGAGTTTCAGCGGTACCGCCCGATTTGGTTGAAACAATAAAGAGCGTCTTTTTCATATCGAGGCGTCTTCTATAATCAAGTATCATCCCCGGGTCAGTGCTGTCTAAAACAGCTACATCTAGGTAGCCGTCTTTAACCCCGTAGGTCTCACGAATAACTTCAACAGCAAGACTGGATCCGCCCATGCCAAGAAGGAGTGCATTCGTATAGCCCTCTTCTCTGACTTTATCAACAACAGCGTTTATTCCGGGAAGGGCGTCTGCCATTACTTCAGGTATATGTAACCACCCTAGACGGTTACTTATTTCAGTTGGGTTATCTTCCCACACCAGATAGTCAAAATTCCAGATTTTCTCGATTATTTTGTTCTTACGTATATTCTCCAGCGCTTTATCTACGGCAGCCTGGTACTTACCCAAGCTTGCCGTATACGGCTTTTTTCCCTGAGTAATTTGCTCCTTTTTATCAGCAATGCTCTGCATTAAAGTCTCAAAGGACTCTGCAAACTTCTTAACACCGTCCTGAAGGAGAAAATCGGTAACGTCTTTTAATTTAATTCCCACCTTTTCCAGTTTGGCCAGATCGGCATGTGCCTGTTTAAGACCTTTGGTAAGTGTGGTCTTTGGGGTTCCATGGTCACGGAAAGTTTTATATGTGGCCGGAGGAACAGTATTTACCGTGTTGGGGCCGATCAGCTCATCTACATAAAGTGTATCGGGATAGGCAGGGTTTTTAGTGCTTGTACTAGCCCAGAGAACCCTTTGAGGTCTGGCCCCTAATTTTTCAAGCTTTTTCCATCTTGGGCCTTTAAAAACTTTTTGGTATTCTTCGTATGTTATCTTGGAATTAGCAATGGCAATTTTGCCTTGCAGATCTGTGTTGCCTATTTTTTCTAACTCAGCGTCTACAGCGGAATCGACTCTACTTACGAAAAAGGACGCAACTGAAGCCACTTTATCAACCCTGTGACCTTTAAATACCGAAGGGCCGTCCGCGGCAAGTCTTTCAAGGCCTTTAATATAGGCCTCAGCCACAGCTTTATATTGATCCAGACTGAACATCAGTGTGACATTTATATTGATGCCCGATCCGATAAGCTCAGTGATTGCGGGAATTCCAGCCGGAGTAGCAGGAACTTTAATCATCACATTTGGCCTGCCTAACGCAACGAAGTATCTTTTGGCATCCCTAATGGTTTGTTTGGTGTTGTTTGCTAATGTAGGGCTAACCTCAAGGCTGATAAATCCGTCTCTTCCGTCAGTTTCTTCATATAAAGGCCTGAAGTCATCCGCCGCAAGAGCTATATCCTTAAGCGCAAGAGCCTCATATATTTCATCTACAGATTTATTCTCTTCCACCAATGCTTTTAAATCCTCATCGTAGTCAGAACTCCCGGCAATGGCCTTTTCCAGAATAGAGGGATTAGAGGTTTCTCCCCTGAGGCCCTCATCGATTAAAGCCCTGAGTTCGCCTTTAATTAGAAATGAGCGTCTTATGTAGTCATACCAAATTGACTGACCTAGTTTTGTCAATTCTGTGATTTTGGACATTGCGATCTCCTTATCAGATATTAAAATTTAATATGAAAATAAAATCTATTACTCATTTTTATAAAGCACGTCATTTTTTCTTTGTTTTTTTAGTAGTATGCTTCCCGTTTTTTTTAAGAACTTCTTTTGCCTTGGAAACCACATGGTCCACTGTAAGCCCAAACTCAGGAAACAAATCACCGATAGGAGCTGATTCTCCAAATGTGCTTACACCAATCACTCCGCCCTTGTCATGGAGCCCAACATATCTTCGCCAACCAAAAGTGGAAGCGGCTTCAACAGATACTCTGGCACGGACTGAATCTGGCAGAACCTCTTCCCAGTAATCTGTACCCTGCATTTCATATATAGACCAGCACGGCATGCTTACTACACGGGCTTTAATACCCTGTTTCTTGAGCTTTTCATATGCACCAAGACATAATTGAACTTCAGATCCTGTACCTATTAGTATTACATCGGGCTTGCCTTTGCTGTCAGCGAGAATATAAGCGCCTTTTAAAGCTCCCTCAGCTGGTGCATATTTGTCCCGGTCAATCGTAGGAACATTCTGACGGGTAAGGATCAAAGCAACGGGTCTGTCTTTGACTTCCATTACATACTTCCATAAAGCACTCAACTCGTTAGCATCAGCAGGCCTTATAACATCAAGGTTAGGTACCGCTCTAAGTGCAGCAAGATGTTCTATCGGTTGATGAGTAGGTCCATCTTCTCCTAGTCCTATACTGTCATGTGTGAATATATAGATAACCGGATTTTGCATTAAGCAGGACAGCCGCAGAGGCGCTTTCAGATAATCTGAGAACACAAAATAACATGCCGCATAAGCCCTTAGCTTGCTCAGGACCATCCCGTTTGTCACAGCAGCCATGGCGTTTTCTCTAATGCCAAAGTGGAAATTCCTTCCGCTGTACACATTTCTTTCAAAGCTGCTTGCATCATCCAAATAGGTTTTGGTTGAAGGTCCTACGTCACCCGCACCCCCAAGAAGCCATGGGATATCTTTTCCTATAGCATTGAGAATCTTACCGTTAGAGCTTCTGGTTGCGGGTCCATTTGGATCGGCAGGAAAAACCGGCAGGCATTTCTCCCAGTCTTCCGGCATCTCTCGGTTCTCGATCATTTCAAACTGTTTTGCTAAATCCGGGTATTCAAAGGCGTACTTAGAAAATTTCTCGTTCCACTCATCCTCATCATTCTTACCCCTTTTTAGCATTTGTTTTCTGTATTCCTTTACCTCATCCGGAACATAAAACTTCTTGCTCGGATCCCATCCGTAATTAATCTTTGTTTTTCTAATCTCCTCTTCACCAAGAGGCTCCCCATGTGCAGCTGAGGTATCCTGTTTATTCGGGCTTCCGTAACCTATGTGACTATCCACTATTATTAACGAAGGCTGCTCATCCTCCTTTAGCGCTCTATCAAGCGCTTCCTGAAGGAGTTCCAAATCATTGGCATCCCCAACACGCTGTACGTGCCAGTTATAACCCATGAACCGAGCCGCCACATCTTCACTAAAAGCAAGAGCTGTGTGACCTTCGATAGTTATATGGTTGTTATCGTATATCCACACCAGGTTGCTGAGCCCCAAATGACCTGCAAGAGAAGCAGCTTCACTCGAGATTCCCTCCATCATACAACCGTCCCCACCTATTGAGAAAACATTGTAGTTAATCATCTCATGACCGGGACGGTTGAAATATGTGGCTAACCACTTTTCCGCAACAGCCATCCCAACGGAAGTTGCATAACCCTGCCCCAAAGGACCTGTGGTGCATTCAATTCCGGGGGCTAGGCCGTATTCCGGGTGCCCGGCGCATTTACTATGAAGCTGACGAAAGGTTTTGATGTCATTTAGTGAAAGGTCGTAACCTGTGATGTGCAATAAGCTGTATAAAAGCATTGAAGCATGACCGGCAGAAAGAACGAAGCGGTCACGATTCGGCCAGTCTGGATTCTGTGGATTAAACCTCACAAATTTATCCCAAATTGTGTAACCAACAGGAGCCATAGACATAGGAGTTCCGGGGTGCCCGGAATTTGCCTTTTGTACCGCGTCCATTGAGAGAGTTCTAATCGTATTAATAATTAATTGTTCTAATTTGTCTTTCTTCTTCTTAGGCTTTGCTTCCATAGCCAATCTCCTTAGGTATTGATTCCCAGACACACACCGTGTTAATTTGGAAAAAACACTCTATCATTTAATGGTATTGAGCTATATATATTAACCCCAATGCGAATAATTAATAGAACCGCCTGGTTTTTTATATTGATAACTATTGTTAGAATGCTTAGAATTTTTATGTTGAGTAATTATTTGAGGAGAAATTCTAGAAAACTTATAATTATATACATAACTGTGGCGTTCTGCTTGGGTATTTATATCTATACCTGCAAGTCGCTGTTGAAGTGTTTGTTTACAGGACAAGTATAATTACCTCAATTATTTAGAAGCCAATCACTCCGTCTGATGAAAATTATACCCTTTCGGGATTATCACATATCAAATTTAGTTTTTCAAGAACAACTCGAATATTAAAGTTCAATTGATAAAGCCGCACCCACAATTCCAGCGTCATTATTCATTTCAGCCGGAACAATTTTCGTTTTTAGCTCTATGTACTGAAAAAATTTATCCGGTTTTTTGCTGACTCCACCACCAATTATAAATAAATCCGGGGAGAACAGTTTCTCCATAGTTTGTAGATATGTATTAACTCTATTCCCCCACTTTTTCCAGCTCAGATTTTTGCGTTCCCTTACACTCGCAGCAGCCCGTTTTTCAGCATCTTTTCCATCAATCTCAATATGTCCCAACTCGGTGTTATGAACAAGGTGACCGTCAACGAATAGTGCAGTACCTATTCCCGTCCCAAGAGTTACCATGATGACAACTCCTCCACCATGCTTATTGTATTCTTTTCCTGCGCCGAATTTTATCTCCGCAAGCCCAGCACTATCTGCGTCATTAATAACCACGGCTTCACAAGAAGAAATTTTCTTTATCTGATCTGCCAAATTGATACCGATCCACTGTTTAGAAAGGTTTGCCGCGGTATAAACTTCTCCTCGTTTTAGCACTCCCGGGAAACCGCACCCAATCTTCCCCTCCCATTTCCAGTGCTCAATAATATCTCCAATTACCGAGAGCATCGCCCTTGGAGTAGGGGGCTGAGGAGTATCAATACGAAACCGCTCTTGGAGCAGCTCGCCCTTATTAATATCAACCGGGGCGGCCTTAATACCCGTCCCGCCAATATCAATTCCAAGAACAACACTTTGCGATTTAGAGGTTCGTCTTGCCATTTGAGTATCCCTTTTTAAACCCGATTTGATTTATAATTGTACACCAATTCAACCCAATAAATAAAGTCGTTACTGTTTTATGTCGATTAGATAGAGAGATATTAAAAAAGATACGGACCGCACCGATAGAAAGATCAGATAATTTGGTTAAATTACAACAAACAATATAACGTTAGGAGAATACAGAAAATGGAATGGATTTATCTGCTTATAGCTGGAGTTATGGAGTGGGGATGGCCGATGGGCCTAAAATACACATGGACTGAAAAGGGGATGCATTACGGTCCCGCAATTTTTGCAATCATAAGCATTCTCCTAAGCGGTTTCTTTTTGTTTCTTGCGCAGAGAGAAATTCCCGTAGGCACTGCTTATGCTGTCTGGACGGGAATCGGTGCAGTGGGAACTTTTATACTCGGCATAGTCTTATTAGGTGAACCGGCTCAAGCTCTTAGGTTCGTTTTCCTGGGTTTTGTTATTGTAGGAATAGTGGGTCTGAAATTAGTATAGAATTAGACACTCTCTTTAATTAGTTTAATTTAGAAGCCTATACTGCATGTGCTATAATCACCTTAGCAAAACAACTATGAGAAATTAGAATTATGAGCAAAGCGGCACTTATTACAGGCGGGGGAAAGAGGTTGGGAAAAACGATATCACTCAGCTTGGCTGAAAGGGGCTATGATATTGCTATACACTACAATCACTCAGACAAAGAAGCCAAAGAAACAGCAGATCTAATCCGAGAGAAGGGAAGACAGTGTGAGATATTCCAATCAAACCTCTCCGATATTAAACAAGTCCGCACACTTGTTCCAAGAGTGTTTGGGGTTTTTCCTAAATGCTCGATCTTAGTAAACAGCGCATCAATATTTGAAAATATTAGCTTCAATAATGTAACGGAGGAAATTTTTGATAGGGATTTTAATACAAACTTTAAAGCACCCTTTTTTCTCTCTCAGGATTTTAGCAAAGGTGCGAACTCAGAACTGATTATTAACATGCTCGATATGCGTATCAACAAAATCGAGACAGAACATTTTACATATAATTTAAGCAAGAAAGCACTTAGGGATTTTACATTAATGACGGCAAAAGCGTTAGGGCCAAAAATCAGGGTCAACGGAATCTGTCCCGGTCCTATTCTCCCGCCACCGGATAAAGATATAAAATATCTTGAACAAATAGCAAAAAATACTCCGCTCCAAAAGCCGGGGAATCCGGAGTACATAATCACTGCTGTAAAATACATATTGGATAACCCTTTCGTCACCGGACAATGCCTTTTCGTTGACGGAGGGCAGCATCTTATATAGGAAAACAAACATGATAATAAAGATTGAAAACCTGAAGCTGAGAACGATAGTTGGAATTTATGAATGGGAAAAGAAAACCAAACAGGACATTGTCATCAATGTTGAGATGGAATTTGACGGATCAAAAGCAATAGAGACAGATAATATTGAGGATACGATCGATTACAAAACCATAACTAAAAAGATAATTGCAATGGTGGAGGGAGCGGAGTTTAACCTGATTGAAAGAATCGCAGGGGAAGCTATGAAGATTATTATGGAAAATGAAAAGGTAGAGAAAGCCAGTGTACGGGTTGATAAACCTGGCGCACTCCGCTTTACAGATTCCGTATCGGTTACACAAACACAGAGTGTTAACAAATAAAAAGATTATGAGATTAAATAAAGTAGTAATTGGCGTTGGTTCAAATATTGATCCGGAAAATAATATCAAGGAGGCTCAAAACGCAGTAGCAAATCAGCACAACTTAATCAAAGTCTCGTCCTTTATTGAAACTGAGCCAATAGGCTGCAAGAACCAAGACAACTTTTTAAATGGAGCATTGCTAATTGAGACTGAAATGGATGCTCTAACTTTAAAATCCTGGCTAAAGAATCTGGAAGAAGAGTTAGGAAGAGTTAAATTAGAAAACAATAATGGCCCTAGACCAATTGACCTTGATATAATAGTCTGGAACGGCGAAGTGGTAGATAGTGAAGTGTACGAGCGGGAATTCCTGATAAATTCAATCAACGAGCTTCTTCCTGAACTAAAAAACGGTTAGTTACAACAGACAGATGTATAAAGCGGATGGATTCTTTTTGGCAGATTAATTCTTATCTGAAGTATGCGCACAAATTTAGTAATTTAGTTCCATCAGGGATATTTATTTTCCCCGTCCACCGAAGAGTGCAATTTCAAAAACCCTGAAGAAGCAATCTACATCATTGAAGCCGATTCCCCTGAGCCATCCGCATTGTACCTCCACAGATGTCAGTTTGTCCTCGTCTTTATCCGGACGGTTCTTGTATATCTGGGCTGCCGCTTCTCTTGTAGCTTCCGGATCAGATTTTAATTGGAAGTCATACAGGTGATCTGCATAGAATTTTTCGAATAACAACTCCACATCCTGAGTGCTTGACCTGACATGCTCCAGATTGAGAAAAATTCCGCCGGGGGAAAGCAGATTATAAATTTCCAAGTAGAGTTCTCTCTTTCGCTTGTCCGGTTGATGATGGATGGCAAAGCCGGAAATGACGATGTCAAAGGGTTTGTGTGATGAAACAGAATCAAGCCATTTCGGCAAAGCAAAATCAGATTTCATTACAATCGATTCCGAGGCGCTGTCCAGATTTTCATGAGCAGCATCAAGCATTGTGTCTGAAAAATCAATAAAGACCCCTGATGCTGAAGGAAAACTATTGAGCAAGAAACGACCAAGAATGCCATCGCCGCAACCTAGATCAAGAATTCTAGATGGGTTATCCGACCACTGCTGAGCTACCTGTCCGATGACTGCCAACTGTAACTCTTCCCCTGGAACCGCGCCACGCTCACATTCAAGAAAGGTTTTGGCATTTTCCACTGTTTCCCAAGAACTTTTAGGTTTGTTCATACTATCCTCTCATCGAACTTCTCATTAATAGTCATTTACCCCGAACCATCCAGAAATTACTTTTTCAGCCTCTTTTCCATATGGAGTAAAGCCTTTCTCGTTATTTCCCCTCTCATAGCTATTAGTATCTGTGAAGTATTTCCAAACAAATACTCCGGCGAGATAGGGCTTATCTCTAAAAGCGATTGAAGTAGCCTGAAAAGCAAGCGCCTGTTCCCCTTGGCTGGTGTTGCTGTCCTGTTTCCACTCCCAGGGTTTTATAGCTGTTCCCTCAACCGATTTAAATCCAACCTTAGTAAAGATGATTTTTTTCTTATACCTTTCGGCAAGCTCCTTCATCTCCTTTTCGTATTTTTTCCACCCCTCTACAAGTTCATCTAAACTCGGGCTGCTTTTATTAGCCAGAGGGAAATAAGCATCTATACCTATATAATCTAAAGCGCCCCAGAAGTCTATATTCATTGCATTCCTACCTTCTGCGGCATATGTAAGTTTCCCAGAGTAGACTTCCCTTATTTTCTCAATCAGTTTTTTCCAATTTTCAGTATATTTTGAGACCCCAACCAGCTCCGTACCTACAACCAGCATCTCAGCCCCGGTGCTTTCAGCAAGTTTCGCCTCTCCCAGTATAAACTTGGTGTAGCTTTCAAACCACTTTTCTATTTTTTCGAGATCGTCAAAATCTATCTTGCTCCTCCAGTTATCGGGA
>Ga0209013_10005685_pt1 | contig 10686 bp, 7 predicted proteins | sample Cruoilmetagenom2_FD_187291 | JGI IMG/M metagenome (GOLD analysis project Ga0209013, IMG submission 187291) | Oil polluted marine microbial communities from Coal Oil Point, Santa Barbara, California, USA - Sample 2 (SPAdes) (version 2) | ecosystem: Environmental > Aquatic > Marine > Oil seeps ...
ATCACCCACCCCGCTCGGTGAGGGCAAATCCACCTGTGCCATGGGCCTGGTTCAGGGTATGGGCAAGCGCGGCAAATCCGTTGTCGGCACCATTCGTCAGCCTTCCGGCGGCCCTACCATGAATATAAAGGGTTCTGCAGCCGGCGGCGGCCTGGCTCAATGTATCCCCCTCACCCCCTTTTCCCTCGGCATGACAGGTGACATCAACGCCATCATGAATGCCCATAACTTAGGCATGGTTGCCCTGACCGCCCGCATGCAGCATGAGTGCAACTATACTGATGATCAGCTGGCCATGCGTAACCTGAAACGCCTTGATATCCATCCCAAAAAGGTGGAATTCAAATGGATCATGGACTTCTGCGCCCAGGCCCTACGAAACATTACCCAGGGTATCGGCGGCAAGATGGACGGCATGACCATGCAGTCCGGTTTTAACATTGCAGTCAGCTCCGAGATCATGGCTATCCTCTCCATTGCCAATGACCTGAAAGATATGCGCGAGCGTATCGGTAAAATCGTTGTTGCCTATGACAAACAGGATCGACCGATTACCACGGCTGATTTAGAAGTGGACGGCGCGATGACCGCCTGGATGGTTGATGCCGTCAACCCGAACATGATGCAGACCCTGGAAGGCCAGCCGGTTATGGTTCACGCCGGGCCTTTTGCCAATATCGCCATTGGCCAGTCTTCGGTTATTGCCGACCGGGTTGCCCTGAAACTTGCCGACTACAACATTACCGAGTCCGGATTCGGTGCTGATATCGGTTTTGAAAAATTCTGGAACCTCAAATGCCGTTACTCGGGTCTCAAGCCCAACTGTGCGGTTATTGTTGCCACCATCCGGGCGCTCAAATGCCACGGCGGTGCACCGATTCCGGTCCCGGGCAAACCGATGCCTAAAGAGTATGACGGTGAAAACGTGGGCTGGGTAGAGAAAGGTTGTGCAAACCTCATTCACCACATCGAGACCGTTAAAAAGGCCGGCATCAACCCGGTTGTCTGTATCAACGCCTTTTACACAGATACGGACAACGAAATTGCCGCAGTTCGTCGCATGTCCGAGGCAGCCGGTGCCAGGGTGGCCCTGTCCCGCCACTGGGAGCAGGGTGGTGACGGAGCGCTTGAATTTGCCGACGCAGTTGTCGATGCGTGTGAAGAGCCCAATGAATTCAAGTTTCTGTATGACCTTGAAACCCCGCTCTCCGAGCGCATTGAACTGATTGTCAAGGAAGTATACGGCGGTGACGGCGTCAGCTACTCCCCGGAAGCGGCTGCCAAGCTTAAACGCATTGAAGCCGATCCCGAGATGAAGGAGATGACCACCTGTATGGTCAAAACCCATCTCTCCCTGTCCCACGATCCGACATTGAAAGGAACGCCCAAGGGGTGGACCCTGCCCATCCGCGATATCCTCACCTATAAGGGTGCAGGTTTTGTCGTGCCGGTGGCCGGAGCCATCAGCCTGATGCCGGGTACGGCTTCTGATCCCGCCTATCGCCGAATCGATGTAGACGTTGAGACCGGTAAGGTGAAAGGCGTATTCTAGACCTTTTTTGTTCATATTTTGTTATGTACGGGTCAAAAGAGCATTCCTCTTTTGACCCGTTTTCTTTTTTGTAGTATTATTATTCAATATTTGTACTAAGATATTGGTACACACAGTGTTGTTCATTACTCCAGCGGTCAAAAAGGTATCTTCTCTGAAATCTTATGGTCAAAAAAGCACCCCCTAACAAATCCCCCAGAAAAATGTCCATGAAACGGACTGTAAAGGATCAGTCCGGCGCCGGAAAGCTGAAGATCGGTGAACTGCTGCAAAAGGCCGGCTATATCACTGCCAGCCAGTTTAATGAAGCGAAAGCGGTCCACAAGAGAAGCAAAGAAAGATTAGGAAAGATCCTTCTTGAAAGCGGAGCGATTGAACGGGAGACCATCCCCAATTTCCTGAGCAGGATGCATAACTACTCGATGGTGACCATTGATCAGGAACCACCGGGTAAAGATGCACTGGAACTCGTTCCCTATGAAACAGCAAAACAGTTCCTGGCCTTTCCCCTCAGAATTGCCGGTAATACCCTGCAGATCACCATGGCCGAGCCCACGGACGCCCTTGAGGTGGAGGAACTGCAGAATATCGTTAATATGGGCCTTAACGTATGCGTATCAACTGCCCGGGACATCATTAATGCCTACCGCACCTATTACAAGATAGATGAGGAGGAATATCAGTCTTTTTTTGGTTTCAATCCTGACGAGGAGGTGGAGGAAGAGGTCACCCAGGTAGAAGACTTTGGTGCCCTGGTCTCCGATGCTGCTGACGATTTTGAAATTGAAAGCAGCGCTGAAGACGAAAGCGCTTTTGACCAATTTTCCGCTTCCGATGCACCAATCATCAAGCTGGTCAACGGTATCCTGGTCAAAGCGGTACAGGACGGGGTCAGTGATATTCATATCGAACCCTTTGAAAAGGCTATGCAGGTCCGCTACCGGAAGGACGGTTCTCTGTTCAAGTCCATGAACCTGCCCCTGACCATCAAAAACGCCCTGGTCGCCCGAATGAAGATCTTGGCCGACCTGAACATTACAGAACGCCGGATACCCCAGGACGGGCGTATCAAGATGCGAATGGGCCGCAACAAGGCCGTTGACTTTCGGGTTTCCACCCTGCCCCTACTCCATGGCGAAGGCATTGTTCTCCGTATTCTTGATAAAGGATCCCTCAACGTTGACCTGACCAAACTTGGCTTTGAACCGGAGACCTTTGAATCCCTCAAACGCTGCCTTAACAGCCCACAGGGGATGCTGCTGGTAACCGGCCCAACCGGCTCCGGTAAAACTGTAACCCTCTATTCGGCCCTGAACTCACTGAATAGTGAGGATATTAAAATTCTTACTGCAGAAGACCCGGTTGAGTTCAACTTCAGGGGAATAAACCAGGTCAACGTCAACAACGAAGTCGGCATGACCTTTTCTGCAGCACTTAAGGCGTTTCTGCGACAGGATCCAGACATTATCATGGTCGGTGAGATTCGTGACCTTGATACAGCGGAAATTGCCATGAAAGCCGCCATGACCGGCCATCTCGTATTCAGCACCCTGCATACCAACGACTCTCCTTCAACCGTCGGCCGCATGGTGGATATCGGCATTCCCGCTTACTTACTGGCATCTTCCCTGACCATGATCCTGTCCCAGAGGCTGGGTAGACGATTATGTGCCAAGTGCAAAACACCCATTACCATGGAGCGGGACGAACTGCTCAATGCCGGCTTTACTGAGAGTGAAATTGATGAAGAAGAATTTCAACTCTACGGACCCAAGGGGTGTTCGGAATGCAACGGGCTCGGTTACAAGGGGCGTGTTGGTTTTTTTGAACTGATGGAAATCAATGAAGAAGTTGCCCAGGCCATCCAGGCGGAGGTACCGGAGGAGCAGTTACGAAAAATAGCAACCCAGGAAGGAATGGTCCCGCTGCGCCGGGCTGGCCTGAAAAAAGCCAGACAAGGGGTTACCAGTGTGCGTGAGGTCCTTCGCCGTACCGTTGCCCACGAAGATACCATGCCGGCCTACCTGGTCAACCCGGAGGTTGAGGAGTATGAAAATGGTGATGTCATTATCCAGGAAGGCAACAGAGATGACAGAAACTTCTACAAGCTGGTTCGGGGTAAGGTTGCGGTGTTGAAAAGCGGCAAAAAAATCGCTGAGATTACCGAGCCTGGTGAATATTTTGGAGAAATGGCCTGCATTCTGGACGAGGCAAGGTATGCCTCAATTGTCTCGGTAGGACGTTGTAAAGTAAAGCGATACCCTGGAGAAAAAATAAACGAGCTCATTGAAAAATATCCTGACATCTCCAGACATCTCTTTAAAACCATGGCAGGCCGGCTGCGCAAAACCGACAATATTCTCATCCAGCTCGCCGGTGGTGCAAGAAGTCCCAAACCGCAGGCTATTCGTCAGGCATGAACAAAATATCCGTCTACATTATTGCCTTTAATGAAGCCGAAAAGATTCAATCAGCCATAAACTCGGTTCTGTGGGCAGATGAGATCATCCTGGCCGACTCTTACAGTCAGGATGAAACTGCGGCAATAGCGCAGGACTTAGGTGCCAAGGTGGTACAGATTAAATTCCAGGGATTCGGTGACCTGAGAAACCGGGCCATGGCAGCCTGCAGTTATGACTGGATTTTTTCACTGGATGCGGATGAACGCTGTACGCCGGCGGCCAGGGACGAGATCCTGGCAACTATTGAACTACCTGAAACCGCTGACGCCTATTATATTCCCCGCCGCAACTTTTTCATGGGGCGCTGGATCAAACATTCCGGTTTTTATCCCGACTTTCGCCAGCCGCAGCTGTTCAAAGAAGGGACTCTGGAATTTAAAAGCGATGATCCGGTCCATGAAGAGTATACCATCATCTCTGACAAACCGGTGGGCTACCTTAAAGAACCTATCTGGCAGTTCCCCTACAAAAATCTGGAAGAAGTAGCACACAAAGCAAATAAGTACTCCACCTTGGGGGCTAAAAAACTGCAGCAGCGGGGACGGTCGGCAACCATGTTCTCGGCTCTAACACGAGGCTGTTGGTCATTCTTTCACATGTATATTTTGAAAAAAGGGATTCTTGATGGTTGGCCTGGAGTTGTCATTGCTGTGGGTAACTTTCAGGGTACCTTTTATAAATATGCCAAACTGGTGGAACTGCAGGCCGACTGGCAGCCCCCCACATCCCCGCCTCTTACAGCTCAAGATACTGACTGACCCCCTTCTTACACCAACAGCTGCTCTGGGCAACCGTCTCTTTGAGTAGACGGTCATTTTCTTCCAGGTAACTTCGATCATTCATGGGATGAAAGAGATGGTATGCCAAGGCGTTAAATTTAAGATTCCGGCGCTCCAGGCCGTAATTAATCAAACGGACCGTAAACTCGGAATCCTCCCGACCCCATCCGACAAACTCCTCGTTAAAACCGTTTACGGCGATGGCATCCTTGCGCCAGAAAGCAAAGTTGCAGGTCCTGACACCGTGCAGTCGCCTGCTCCTGAACGAAAACAGGTTGGAAAGAATATCTGAGCGCAGACAATTTTTTTTATTTTCTACGCCCCGCGTACAAAAAGAGGGCAGCAGCTGTCTCTTGCACAGGACCTCTCCGGATAACTTTTCATTGAGCAGTACCCGGGTGCCCTGGACAAAAGAACCGGGCCGGGCAACGCGGGCATGGTCATGAATAAAATGTTTTTCCAAGAGAATATCACCATCAATCAGGACGATGTAATCACCACTGGACCGGGCAATGGCCTTGTTACGGCTCACCGATAACCTGAAGCCCTTATCCTCCTGCCAGGAATGAATAACCGGAACCGGTGCTTTTGCTGCAATGGACCTGATGATCCCGGCAGTATCACTACCTGATCCATCGTCGGCAACAATAATCTCCAGCGGCTGCACTGACTGAGCCAAGGCGCTTCGCAAAGAAAGTTCCAGGGCCTCTTTCCAATTATAGGTTGTGATAATCAGGCTGATCTTCATACAGTCTCAGGTTATTCTGTTTTCCCGTTCAAAAGCAAAATTGCTGCATCATACACCTTCTGTACGGAAATGCCTCTCATGCAGCTGAGATGATCACAGGTGCGTTGCCTGCACTCCAGGCAATCAAGATTATCCGCACGCACTATGCGATGCTCCACACCATAGGGACCCACCCGGGCAGGATGTGTAGGCCCGAACAGCGCCACCACCGGAACCCCGGCCAGAGCTGCCATGTGCATGGGCCCGGAATCCAAGCCGACATACAGGCAGGATCGTTGAATCAGGGCAACAGACTCCGGAAGGCTGAAGCGGCCGGCTGCAACAATAGGCTCTGTAGTCATCAGCCGGGTAATCGACTCAATATAGAGACTATCCTGACTACTGCCGCCGAAGACCATCACTCTTCCCTGCCCGGAAAAGCGGTCTGCAAGTTCCGCCCACTGCTCCTTGGGCCAGAACTTGGTCTGCCAGCGGGCGGCAGGATTGGCATAGATAATTGGACTATTTTCATCTATTCCCTGCTGCTGGAGAAAGGTATGAACAGCACTCTTATCCCCGCTGCTGCAGCAGATGTGAAAATCCTCATCAGCCACTTTACAATTCAACTGGTCACAGAAGAGAAGATTTTTATCAAGAGCGTGCTCCACATGGCCGGGGACAGGTAGCAGCTGATTCTGAAACAAGGTGTTCAATTCCCGCCCGTCCTTAAATCCTATGCGTAGCCCACCGGGATTTGTTTGCCCCAGCAATCCGCTGCGAAAAGAGGCATGCAGGTCAAGAACAAGGTCACAGGGATGGCTTTTCAATCTGCGACGGAGCATCTGCAGGGTTGTCAGGGTTTCTTTAAAGGCACGCAGATAGGCGAACCGACCGGCCTGGGGATCACTTGTGGATGAGATATGGATGGGATATACAGCATCAATTGCCGGGTCGCGTTCCAGTAATTCGGCAAATACATCCTGGACGATCCAGCCCAGCCGGCAGCCGGGAAAACAGCGCTTCAGGGCATGGACCATTGGCAGGGTGTGGACGATATCTCCCAGTGAACTGGGCTTAACAATCAGTATACGGCTGATATCAATATCCATATTGATAGGGTTCATAGTTCAGGGGTCAGGGTTCAGGGTTGTCGGCAGCACCCTGAAACTACGGTTAACTATTACCTTTTGCCTGTAACCTTGTATTTTTCTTTTCCAGCTTATGCAGCCGGTATCGATAAAATATTTTTTTCAGAGGGTTGTTGGGGGTCAGCTGACGAGCCCTTGCCATGCGATTCTCAAACAGGTGGCTAAGGGGAATATCGCTATCTTCCATATGCGCCAGATAGTTCTCAAGTACCCTGTAATTTTTCCAGCGCACATGCATGCCATCTCCTCTGCCATGCCTGGCTCGAAACCGTTTCCGGTTTACCCTGAGGAGTTTTTTCACTGCATCCGGCACCTGCGAGAAACTGGCTGACCCCTGGTGAAAAATAAAACATTCTTCATCCACCTGCAGGATAACTCCATGCTGTGCTGCGCGGCAGCAGAAATCCGTATCCTCGTAAAATCCGAGCCCAAAAGATATATCAAGCCCACCCAGGTCAATGTATGTTTTCCGGGCCATGGCCACACAGAAAAAAGGGAGTTGATCAGTCTGGAACACACTTCCCGCTGCATGACGGCTCCACGAATATCCCTGGGACAGGACAGAAGATTTGTCACTCCCCTCCGTAATGTATATTTGCTGCTCATTGCCTGCGGCATTGGTCACCGGCCCGACAAGGCAGGGGACGGAAGATTCCCTCAGTCTCCGAACCATTGCAGCGGGCACATTTTCCGGCACCAGAGTATCGCTGTTCAGCAACAGGACATAGCTGGCTGATGCCAGCTGAACACCATCATTGTTCCCGGCTGCAAAGCCCCTGTTGTCTCGATGCAGAAGCAGCTTGATCCGTTCATCCACAACTGCAGCCTGCTCCAGTGCAAAGCTGGTCCACTGATCCGATCCATTGTCCACCACAATGATTTCCAAATCAATGTCCTGCACCGCAGTCAGACTTTGCAGGCAAGGCCCTGTTGTCGTGGAAAACTGATTATAACTAACTATGATTATACTGAGCTCAGCATCCATTGTACTTTTTCACGATATAAAGTGTTGTACATCGCCCCGAACGACCTTACTCTAACCAGCGGCCTTATTGCCACCTTTGGCAAAACGGTTATATATTTGTCTTGATATCAAAGATTATCTGCATTGGCTCGTTTTCATGGGGCCGGTTACTTATTCTGCGGATAAAATTGTCAATGCAATGGGTTATCCGCTGTCTCCGGTTCCATCCCCAGGCGACCGGGCAGGGATGAAATGCTGTCTCTATGCCTGTTGCCAGCCCCTCATCCAACAAAAAATCAAAACTATCTTCATAAAACGAGTATTGATGCTCGAAATTGCTTGCATCCGGTACAAGTCTGCGCCCACGTTGACGTTGATTATAGGGCACCATGATGCAGAGTCGTCTACAACAGGTTGCAAGATGCAGGGTCTTTTGCGTAAAATCGTGGAAATGTTCCAAAACATTGGAACAGTAAATCACATCGTATTGCCCTTTGATTCGTCCAATCTCTTCTGTAAAAAAATTAACCATGTCGCCGTATTGTGCTTTCCCTCTGCTTATGGCTACATCCGATATGTCTGTTGCCGATACCGTAGCCTCGGGATAGCGGCGAGCAAAAAAAACGGCTGCCTGGCCGAGGGCGCAGCCCACATCAAGCAGGGTAAACTTTCCGGTCGGCAAGGTGATAATCTGGTCAAAATACCGGACAAAAAGTTCGGTTTGCTTCTTGCCGTCTTCCTGCTCCCAGGCACCATTTTCTTTAAAATAGCCATTGAACTCGTCTAGGAGTCTGTCGGACTCAGTAGTTGTTGAAAATCAAAAGTTATGGGCATAAGTTTAAAATAAGTTTAGCTAATAACTATTATCATATTTTTATGCGGAATTATCCCGCCAAGGGATGATTTTACCTGATCTTTGACATTTTTTAGCCATTTAGGGCGAACATTCGCTTTAAGTTCCAGGCGATGGACACAAGTGTCCATTCGCCACTTACGGCTTCATAACCCCGGAGCATGAATTGTCGGAATCCCATAACGTGCTTGATGATCCCAAAGACAGGCTCCACTGTACTCTTTCGTTTCCCGTAAAGCTGTTTGCCTTCCGGTGTTTTAAGATGATATTTCATCTTCTCAACCGGACTCGCATTATCTGGTAATGGTTCAGGTTTGGTGAACCTTTCCTGCAATGGTTGATTGTGCTTCTGCCGTCCGGTTGAAAAGAGAGGTGTTACCTCTGCTTCAATGCATTTATTCACATTGGCTTCGCTGAAATATCCGGTGTCGGCCAGCAGGGTATCAACCTTGCCCAGCTGTTCCGGTAACTTGTCAAGAGCCTCAAGGGTTGGATTAACTTCCTGCTTATCATTGGGGGACTGAGTGACGTGGGCGGAGATGACGCACATGGTATCGAGATCTACAGCAGCCTGGGCATTATAGGCCTGCTTGAATCCTTCAGCGGATGGCATTATCCTGGATTCCTCGTCAGTAAGATTAACCTGATCCCTATCACGAGGCCCCGCAGTTGGTGGTTTGGGGTCCTTGCCACGGGGCTTCTTACCTGTCTCTTCCGCTTTGGCTTTACGGGCATCGACCTTTTGTTCATACTGCTCTACTTCCCTGGAGTACCGCTCATTGGCCCGTTGCTCAATTTTTTTCTTGGCTTCGGCTATGGCCTCCAGACGATCCTGACGACGTAACAGTTCTTGCGGTATATTCATCTCATCTGGAATCTCGGATGAATCTGCTTCTTGAGCAAGTCGCATCAACTCATCGACCTCAGCCCGGATTTGCTTCTCAAGCTTGCAGGCATGTTTCCAGCTTAATGCACGATGTTTGGAAGCATTGGCTTTGACCTTGGTGCCGTCCAGACTCACCTTGCCCACTTTCAGCAATCCCATTTCTTTGGCAATGATCAGTATCTGGACAAAGAGTGGTTTCAATTGCTGAAGAAAACGTTTACGAAAGGCAGCAATAGTATCATGATCAGGGTGATTGTTGGCGGCGATATATCGAAAAGCAACAGAATCATACGTTGCCTGCTCAAGTTTACGGCTGGAAAAAATACCGGTGGCATATCCGTAGAAGAGCAAACTTAGTAACATTCTGGGATGATAGGCCTTGGAGCCTCTACCACCATACTGATCAGTGATAGACCGCAGATCAAGTTGAGAAACTATATCAACCACAAATCGTGCAAGGTGGTCTTCCGGTAACCAATCTTGTACAGAGGGCGGCAGCAGGTATAGTGTGTTCCTGTCAGTTGGTATAAAATTCGTGCTCATGGCGTCTCGATATTAACTTACTAGGATTACAGACAATATACCGGAAAGCATAATATAAAACAAGCAGTATTTTGCAATTAATCTCGAAAAAATAACGAGTTGGTCATTATTTGTCGAATTGCATGATTCACAGGGCAACAGGGAAAGTCCGACAGACTCCTAGGAGGAATAAGAATGATCACAGATAATCAGGTGAGGAAGTTGAAGAAATACCAGTCACTCCCGTTATGAGTGCAAGTTACTCAACTTGGGCACTCGTGCAGCGAAATTGGCATAAATCGCTCCAGAATGTTGCCGTGGTAAATGCATTATAACGGGAAAGTAGTACATTTTAATTAGATTTTTTAGAATTATCAGATGTTGGACACAGTAGTCCAGCCGCCCTGCCGGCAACAAATGAGCAGGACACGATCTTTGACAAAACTGGTTTGGCTCCAGATGGCTACGTCTGGCACACTTCTTTAAGTTCACGTCGTTCAAAGCCGTGGGCTATAGCCCGTAAGATGGTTTCCATAGAATCAACCCGGTAATTATAAAAGAAGCTGCGAATGCTCTCCCATAAGTAACGTTTCGATTCCGCCTTTTTCCAAGCCTCCTGAAAAAGCCAGCAACTAATCTGCTGAACCTGATCAATCAGAAAGGCAAGCATCATGAGGATAGTAAACACAGCACTCAGGTTCTTCTCGCCTAATCCATAATTGTGGCCGAGATTATAACCTTGATTCTTGAGAGTGTTGAATGTTTCATTTTCTATTTTCCAGCGAGCACGGCC
>Ga0209013_10005687_pt1 | contig 10686 bp, 6 predicted proteins | sample Cruoilmetagenom2_FD_187291 | JGI IMG/M metagenome (GOLD analysis project Ga0209013, IMG submission 187291) | Oil polluted marine microbial communities from Coal Oil Point, Santa Barbara, California, USA - Sample 2 (SPAdes) (version 2) | ecosystem: Environmental > Aquatic > Marine > Oil seeps ...
CCAAAGCTTGCAGCAGGTGAAGAGATTCCCTGCTTCGCTCTGACAGGCCCGAAAGCAGGGTCTGATGCCGGCGCCATACCAGATACAGGAGTCGTCTGTCATGGAACCTGGAACGGCCGGCAGACCCTCGGCGTGCGACTGAATTGGGAGAAGCGTTATATCACCCTGGGGCCGATTGCGACCCTCATCGGCCTCGCCTTCAAACTCCATGATCCCGACCACCTGCTCGGCGAGTGCGAGTCGCCCGGAATTACCGTCGCGCTGATCCCCGGGGAGACCCCGGGGGTCGAGATCGGAGAGCGGCATATCCCGCTGGACATTCCCTTTCAGAATGGCCCCAATCACGGCCACGATGTGTTTGTACCATTGGAGCAGGTCATTGGCGGTGAGCATGGTGTCGGCCAGGGCTGGAAGATGCTGGTCGAATCACTGGCTGAAGGCCGCGGCATCTCCCTGCCCTCGCTGGCGACAGGCGCCGCAAAATCCGCTGCGCGTTATAGCGGCGCCTATGCCCGCATTCGCCGCCAGTTCAACCTGCCGATCGGCAAGTTTGAAGGCATCCAGGAGGCGCTTGCGCGCATCGCTGGCTACACCTACCAGGCAGACGCCGCCCGCAAGCTGACACTCAGCGGCATCGACCTTGGTGAAAAACCCTCCGTCATTACCGCAATCATCAAATATCACCTCACGGAGCGCTATCGCCGCATCACCAATGACGCCATGGATATACAGGGCGGCAGCGGTATCTGCCTCGGCCCCTCCAATCTGACAGGACGCGCCTACCAGGCAATCCCGATCAGCATCACCGTGGAAGGCGCAAATATTCTGACCCGCTCCATGATCATCTTTGGACAGGGAGCCATCCGCAGCCACCCGTGGGTATTGAAAGAGTTCCAGGCAGTTGCCGAAGAGGATCACGACAACGCGCTGAAAGCCTTCGACCATGCGCTGTTGGGGCACGCCGGATACATGGTTGCAAATATTGCCCGCACGCTGTTCCTCGGAGTGACGCGCGGCCACTTCTCAAAAACTCCGCCGCAGACGGTCAGCGACAAGATCTACTACCAGCGCCTCAACTGGATGAGCGCCGCATTCGCACTCTGCGCCGACAGCGCCATGATGACCCTGGGAGGGGCGCTCAAACGCAGGGAACGACTCTCTGCCCGGCTTGGTGATCTATTGAGTGAACTCTATCTCTCATCGGCCGTGCTCAAACGCTTCCACGATGAGGGGCGCCTGGATGATGACCTGCCGCTGCTGCATTGGGCCATGCAGATGAGTCTCTATAATATGCAGCAGAGCCTGCGTTCGCTGTTTGGCAACCTGCCGCTGCGACCGCTGGCATGGGTGCTGCGCCTGCTGGTGTTCCCGACAGGCTACCCCTTTCATGAACCGTCAGATGAGAGCGACAGCAAGGCGGCAAGCCTGCTGCTGGAGCCCTCCGATGCGCGTGACCGGCTCACTGATGGCATCTTCATCACCTCAGATAGAGATGAGCCTGTTGGACAGCTCGAAGCGGCGCTCGGATTGTCAGTGAAACTGGATGCTGTCGAGAAGATCATCGCGAGTGCGCGCAAGGAGGGGCGCATCAGCGGAACTACAGCAGATGAGGTTTTCCAATCGGCCTATTCCGAGGAAGTGATCAATGATCAGCAGCTCAATGAATTGCGGCAGCTGGAGGAGCGGCGCAGCAAGGTCATCGCAGTAGACAGTTTTGATGATTGGGGAAAGGGGTAGGACTATGTACAGTTGGCAGGATTGTAGGATGCCGCTGAGCTTGCGAAGCGCATCAATCGCGAAAGATGCGCCTCCTTCGTCGGCACATCCTATAGGTTTGGATCATTGTAGGGGGCAATAAGCGGAGCGCATTGCACCGATCATGAATATTATTAGCAGAGAGCCAAGATGGAATCACTAAATATGCTCGCAGGAAGAGCCGTCTACATCGTCGACGGCGCTCGAACACCGTTTCTGAAGGCGCGTGGCAAGCCGGGGCCTTTTCATGCATCCGACCTTGCCGTCGCAGCCGGACGGGCTCTATTGAGTCGCCAGCCATTCGCTGCTCCACAGCTGGATGAGGTGATCCTCGGTTGTGTCTCTTCCGGGCCGGACGAAGCCAATATCGCACGCGTGGTTGCGCTGCGGCTCGGCTGCGGCCACCAGGTGCCGGCATGGACGGTGCAGCGCAACTGCGCTTCGGGCATGCAGGCGCTTGACAGCGCCGCAAAAGATATTGTCAGCGGCCGCGCCGACCTGGTGCTGGCGGGAGGCGCAGAATCCATGAGCCACCACCCGGTGCTGCTGAACCCCCTGATGGTCGACTGGCTGGCAGAGTGGAACCAGGCTTCATCCACCACCGCACGCCTCAAGCAGCTGACAAAACTCAGCGGCAAACATCTCACCCCTGTGATCGGGTTGCTGCGCGGTCTGACTGATCCGGTTGTCGGGCTGAGCATGGGGCAGACTGCAGAGAATCTCGCCAGTCGCTTTGGCGTCAGCCGCAGAATGATGGATCAGTATGCCAGCAAGAGTCATCTGCGCCTTGGCGGCGCCATCGACAATGGCTATCTCGAAGAGCTGGTTCCTTTGTATGCCGATGATGGCGCACTCTATCAACAGGACGATGGAGTGCGGCGCGACTCGACTGCGGAGATCCTCTCAAAGCTGAAACCGGTCTTCGACCCCAAGTTCGGCAGCGTCACCGCCGGCAACAGCGCCCAGGTCACCGATGGCGCGGCCATGCTGCTGCTGGCATCCGCCGATGCTGTTGAACAACATCAGCTGCCGGTGCTCGCGCGTCTCCGGGATGTGCAGTGGGCCGGACTCGATCCGGCGCAAATGGGTCTGGGACCCGTCTACGCCATGGCCCCGCTGCTTCAGCGCAATGCACTGAATTCCAGTGACATCAACTACTGGGAGATCAATGAAGCCTTCTCCGCCCAGGTGCTGGCATGCAGAATAGCATGGGAAGATATCGGGTTCTGCAGGGAGGAGCTTGGCCAGGAGCAGGCATTTGGCGAGATACCCTGCGACAGGCTCAATGTCGACGGCGGCGCTGTCAGCCTCGGACACCCGGTGGGCGCCTCCGGGGCGCGCATCGTGCTGCACCTGGCGCATGTACTGAAACGCCACAGGGCCAAAAACGGCATCGCAAGCCTGTGTATCGGCGGCGGACAGGGGGGCGCCATGTGGATCACCAATGAGGAGCACAGCCAACAGGAGAGTGACAAGCGTGGAGGCGAGGAAGATGAATAACTGGCATTTTGAAATCGATCAGGAGAACATCGCCTGGCTGCATGTGGATATGCAAAACTCCGGCGCCAACATTCTCAGCAGGGAGATGCTCGAGGAGCTGGATCAGCAACTGCTCTCCATCTCCCAGCACAATCCTGCAGGAGTGGTGATTCTCTCCGACAAAAAGAGCGGCTTTATCGCCGGCGCTGATGTCAGGGCCTTTGCCGGGATGAACGATATCCATGAGGCTGAGCAGCTGATCCACCAGGCCCATGAGATCTTCGAGCGCCTGGAAAACCTGACCTTTCCAAGCGTGGCGCTGATTCACGGCTTCTGCCTTGGCGGCGGCCTGGAGCTGGCGCTGGCGTGCAGCTATCGCGTCGCCAGTGATGATGCAGATGTGCGCATTGGCTTTCCGGAGACCCGGCTTGGCATTTTCCCGGGGTTTGCCGGCACCGTACGCTCTACGGCGCTGATCGGGCATCTCAACGCACTGCAGTTGATGCTCAGCAACCGCAACTTGAACGGCAGGCAGGCGAAGAAGATCGGACTGGTTGATGAGGTGGCGCCAACCCGGCAATTCAAATCAGCAGCGCGCTACCTGATTCACAATCGCCCCGGCCATCATCGCCCGCCCCTGCTGCAGCGTCTAGCAGGCGTCTCCCTGATACGCTCAGGCGTCACCGCCTGGCTCAAACGCCAGGTGAGCAAAAAAGTCTCGCTCGGTCACTACCCTGCCCCCTATGCGCTGCTGGATCACTGGAACACTTCTGCCGGCAATCCTCAGCAGATGGCGCTCAGCGAACAGCAGGAGGTTGCCCGGCTGCTGACAGGCGAGACCGCACAAAATCTGATCCGCGTGTTTCTGCTGCAGAACAGACTCAAGGCGCAAAAAGGCGATCCTGGATTCAAACCCGCACATGTGCACGTGGTCGGCGGCGGATTGATGGGGGGTGATATCGCCGCCTGGTGTTCCCTCAAGGGATTCAGCGTCACGCTTCAGGATCAGTCACCCGAAATGCTGTCTCGCGCCATCGGGCATGCACACCAACTCTTCAGCAAGCGTCTGCGCGACAGGCGCAAGGTGAGAGACGCCATGGATCGATTGATCCCGGATCACCTCGCCCGCGGTGTGCCTCAGGCGGATGTCGTTATCGAAGCGATCTATGAAGATACGGAGGCCAAACAGGCGCTCTATCAACAGCTCGAACCGCGCATGAAAAGCGATGCCGTTCTTGCCACCAACACCTCCAGCATTCGACTGGAGAGGCTGGCCGAAAAACTGCAGAACCCGAGTCGCCTTGTGGGGCTGCACTTCTTCAACCCGGTGGCCAGGATGCCGCTGCTGGAGGTCGTCGCCATGGAGAGTACGGATGCTGCCGTCATTGAGCGGGCCCTGACGTTCTCCAAACGCATCTCGAAATTCCCCCTGCTGGTGAAGAGCAGCCCCGGCTTCCTGGTCAACAGAGTGCTGCTCCCCTACCTGATGGAGGCGATGCAGTTGCACAGGGAGGGAGTGCCTGCAGCTGTAATCGACAAGGCGGCTGTAGAGTTTGGCATGCCGATGGGGCCGATTGAACTGGCGGATACTGTAGGGCTCGATATCTGCAAATCCGTTGCCGAGAAACTTGGTGATACACTCGATATCGAGGTACCTGAAGAACTCATCAGCATGGTTGATTCCGGCAAGCTGGGGCGCAAAAGCGGTGAAGGATTTTATCGTTACGAAAAAGGCAAGGCGCTCAAAAAGGGGGGCAGCCAGCCAGTGGATGGGGCCCTGGCTGAGCGTTTGATCGGGCGTCTGCTGAATGAAACCGTCGCTGCTCTGCGGGAGGGCGTGGTTGCGGATGCGGATTTTCTCGATGCCGGCATCATCTTCGGCGCCGGCTTCGCACCCTTCCGCGGAGGTCCAATGCACTATATCGAACACTACGGCAAGGAGGCTATGCTGGAGAAACTGCAGCAGCTGGAACAGCAGCATGGTAAGCGCTTCAAACCTGATGCCGGCTGGGTGTAGCAGAATTACAGGCCTGGTTAATGAAGCATGGCGCAATGTCACTTGCAGATTCTATGTAGGGGGGATAAGCGACAGCGCATCCACCATGAATCTGGGACATTGGTGGATGCGGCAAAAAGACGCCTTATCCCCCCTACGGGCTTTACACCAATTTCTCAGGGGGAAAAGCGACAACTTGACGGACACAAAAAAGTGAAATGAACATCAAAAACAACATTGACACCAACAGCGTCAATTCACTCGCCGCACTCTTCAGCAAGCGCGCTGCAATCTCGGCGGATGAGACAGCCTTTGTGCAATACGACACCGTCGCAGAGCAGTGGGTCGACTACAGCTGGTCACAAACCGTGGCTGATGCTGCCCGCTGGCAGCGGGCCCTGCAGCAGAGCGGCTTGCACAGAGGTGATCGCATCGCCGTGATGCTACGCAACTGCCGTGAGTGGGTGCTGTTCGATCAGGCCGCACTGGGACTGGGACTGGTGACCGTGCCCATCTACACCAATGACCGCGCCGGGAATATCGCCTGGCTGCTCAGGGATGCCGGGGTTCGCCTGCTGCTGATCGAGGGTGCAGAAGAGTGGCGGGCACTCAGGGCCATCGAAGAGGTGCTGGCGCAACTGGACGCCGTGATTACGCTGCAACCCGTTGCAACACAAAGCAGCACGGTCAGGGTGATTCATGTTGATGAGTGGCTGACAGATGAAGCCGCAGAATTCCGGGTGGAGGAGATGCCTGATAACACCCTGGCAACCATCATCTACACTTCCGGAACGACGGGACCTCCCAAAGGGGTGATGCTCAGTCACCGCAATATCCTTTTCAACGTCAAGAGCGGTCTTGAATCGATCGAAATTTACACCACAGACCGCTTTCTCTCCTTCCTGCCGCTGTCTCACGCCTTTGAACGCAGCATCGGCTACTATCTGCCTGTCGCTGCCGGCAGCAGCATCATCTATGCACGCTCGATACCGCAGCTGGCAGAGGATCTGCAGCAGCAAAAGCCGACTGCCATGGTTGCCGTACCGCGCATTTTTGAACGCATCTACAGCAAGCTCTCGGCGAAACTGGCGCATGAGTCTGTCATCAAGCAGAAGCTGTTTCAACTTGCCGTAGAGAGCGGCTGGGCGCTGTTTCAACAACAGCAGGGATTGCAGCATGCCGGGATGAAGGCGCAGCTGCTGCATCTCCTGCTTGACAGAGTAGTTGCAGCAAAGGTGCGCAGCAGGTTCGGCGGCAGATTCCGCCTTGCCGTATGCGGCGGCGCAGCGCTTTCGCCGCAGATCAGCCGGCTCTTCATCGGTCTCGGCATACCCATCGTCCAGGGGTATGGACTGACCGAACACAGCCCCACCATGTCAGTGAATCGTGTTGAAGATAATATTCCGGCAAGTATTGGCAAGGTGATGCCCGGCATGGAAGTCGTGATCGGCAGGGATGATGAAATCCTGGCGCGCAGTCCCAGCGTGATGCTGGGGTACTGGAATAACGAACAGGCCACCGCGGCAGTCATCGATGAGGATGGATGGCTGCATAGCGGCGACAAGGGTCGTTTTGACGACCAGGGGCACCTCTATATCATCGGCAGGCTCAAGGAGATCCTGGTGCTTTCCAACGGCGAGAAAGTACCGCCCGGTGATATTGAGCTGGCAATTGCGGCGGAAGCCGTGATCGATGAGGTGATGATTATCGGTGATGCCCGCCCCTATCTCTCGGCGCTGATCGTTCCGGATATGGATGAACTCTGCAAACTGGCAACAACGCTGGGCATCTCCGCCACGGGTGCAGCGCTGCTGCAGGAGCCGGGAGTGATCAGGCATTTGCTGAAGCTCGTGAGAAAGCGCCTTGCCGAATTTCCCGGCTATGCCAGGATTCAGCGCATTGCACTGATCGCCGATGCGTGGAGCGTGGAAAACGGCATGCTGACGCCCACCCTGAAATTGAAGCGCAGCGTCATCTCTGAGAGATACAAGAATGAGATAGAAGCGCTCTACGCGGGACATTGAAGTCAATCACCGCCGTCGCGGTCAGTTCATAGGATGTGTTGAGCGCCAGCGAAGCGCATCCTATATGGAATGATCACACGCCTGCTAGCTTTTCAAATCCTCGATGTAGAGCTGATACAACTTCGGCTCCAGGATCGAATTGACCGGCGACTCCACTTTTTCGATATCCTTGCCGAATATCAGCGCCGCATCCATGACGGCTCTGTCCAGATAGCGCGTTGCAATCTCAAAATCATAGCTGCGCGGCAGTGGAGCGCCGTTGCGCGCCATGTTGAAACCCCACACGCCAAATGAGGGGACGCTGTTGTGGTAACTGAGCGTATGCTCGAACACCGAGGCCAGCGTCTGCTCGATGCACCAGAAGGTTTTGCGTGTAAAAAAGGGGGAAGAGCTTTGCGTGACGAGCACACCCTGAGGCGTCATGCGTCGGCGAATCATAGTGTAAAACTCGCGTGAATAAAGCTTGTTGATCGCTTCATTGTGCGGATCAGGCATATCGATGATCACGCGGTCATACAGGATCCCCGGCTGATTGATAAAATTGAATGCATCTTCATTAAAAATCCTGAGCCTCGGATCATCCAGGCTGTTCGCGTTCATGCTTGAAAGCACCCGCAGTTGTTTGCTGATGAGCGTCATCTCAGGATCGATGTCAACTAAATGAATCGTCCTGACATCCTGGTGCTTGAGGACTTCCCGGGCAGCTAATCCATCCCCGCCTCCAAGTATCAGGACCTGCTCCCTGCTCCCCGGCGTCGACATCGCCGGATGCACCAGCGCCTCATGATAACGATACTCGTCACGCGAAGAGAACTGGATATGCCCGTCGATGTAGAGCCTCGTATCCTTGTTGGTCGCTGAACTGGTGACGACGATCTTCTGATAGGGCGTCTGCTGCTGATAGATGATGTCGTCAAAATAGAGATGCTTCTCGGCAAATCGCGTCAGCACAGAGCCATACAGCAGAAACGCAACCAACAGCGCAGTGACCGACATGGCGGCCCCCATGAATAACCTCGGGTGACTGAGATACTTGCGGAACATGACAATATTGATCAATGCGATGAAGCTGTTGATCAGTCCGATGGCAAATGATGAGCGGATCAAGCCCAGATGGGGAAGCAGAAACAGCGGAAAGGCGACCGCTCCAACCAGCGCGCCAAGATAGTCGAATGACATCACATTGGAGATGGAGTCGCGGATGCTTTGCTTCTGCGACAGGATGGAGGTGAGAAGAGGGATCTCCATGCCGACCAGGGCGCCGATAATCAGAATCAGGCTGTACATCACTGTCTCGTACAGCACCCGCGCCTGGGGAAAGACGATCATCAGCAGCAGGCTGCACACCCCGCCGACCAGTGAGAGCGCGATCTCGATGGTGATGAAATTGCGGATCAGATCATCGCCAAGCAGCCTGGTGAGGAAAGACCCCACACCCATGGCGAACATGAAAAAACCGATGGTCAGCGAGAACTGGTAAACGCTGTTTCCCAGCAGGTAGCTGGAGACGCTGCTGATAATCAATTCATAAGCGATGCCGCACAGGGCGACGATCAGAATCGAGATCAGCAGGATGCCGGTCTGTTTCGAGGTCAGCCGGCTGTAGTCCTGGATGGATTGTTGTGACATGGAGGAATCGCGTCCGCCCTACAAATTGTCATTTCGACCAAAGGGAGAAATCTTTTGCTGGATACACCTAAGATCTCTCACATTCGTTCGAGATGACAGGGATATCCTGCGAGATCACTGCGGGACTACTTTCCGGAGGAGAAACTCCCTGAACCGGCGCGTGAACGGGCGCTGCTGGTCCTGGCCCTCGGTTTTGGAGTGGCGCGTTTGTTGTTGAATGCGCCCGGCCTGATGCCGGCGGCGCTCTGTCTGCTCAACAGGCTGCCCATCAGCATTCCCATCATTAAACCGCCACCCATGCCCATGCCCTGCTCACGCACGACGCCGTCATTGGAAGCGATGATGCGATTGTTCTGGCTGTCTATCTCAATTTTGAAGAGATCCTCTTCACCTGTCTCCCTGATATAGTTGCCATTCTTGTCATTGTAGCCCTGTATCGAGCCCTCTTTCGCAACCGCGATACCGATTGGGCTTGTGTAGAGAGGAGGCTGAGCCATACGCAGATCATCAGCCAGGTCCCGGCTGAATTGCGCCATTGCCAGGTCATCCATCTTGCCTTCGACCCCGCTCAGATTTGTTTTTTCATAATTCTGCATGCTCTGCGTGGTGATTTTCATGACCCGGTCGAGATCCACGCCAGGCGCTTTCTGGGTGCAGCCGCCAAGCAGCAGAGGAATGCCGATGATAAGCGGTGTAATCATTGCAGTGTTAAATTTCATTCGGGTTGCTCGCGAGTAATTTCTGATTGAAGTTGTAAGCATAGTGTAATTCATCGATGCCGTCAGCATAGTAATCTTTCAGGCTTCCCGCCTCGGTAAACCCCGACTCGATCAGAGGCTCGCTGATGCCCGCATAGTTCGAGGGAAAGCTGAGGAAGACGCAGCGCGCGCCCTCCTCCCGCACGGCGCCCAGACCGGTCTGCACATCTTCCGCAGTAAAAGGAACATCTCTCCCGCCTCCCTTCTGCTCATGCCAGCCGAAACTCCAGCTGCCCTCGGTCTCACCGATCTCAAAGATCTCGTTGAACTGAATCGCAACCCGCTGCTCTTCGATGGGGGAGTCTCCCTCCTCCTGCAGCCGCATGCCCAGAATCATCTGTGCTTCGCCGATGTCATAAAAGTCATCATGCTGCACCTCGATGGAGAAGCCCATCGATTCATACAGATGCAGAGCCGCTGCATAGATGGCCCCATCTTGCGGATCCACATAGTCGCTGACTTTGACGAACAGCTTGCGGCCTCCCTGCTGCTGCAGGTAGTCAAACAACTCCGTCAGCATGCTGCGCCCAACTCCCCGGTTGGTATGCTGCGCATGAACATAGGTCCAGGTGATCCAGTAGCTCTGGTCGCAGCCGGTTGGAGCATCAAAGCCTGTCACGCCAATCACCTCGCCCTCTTTCTCCAGCACAAACTGTCCGTGACAGCCATTGAGTTCTCGATAGAAGCGCTCCGCCTCTTCTGCATCATCTTCATCGTGCGTCTCGATGAGAGCGACGACAGCATCGATATCGGCTTCGAACATGGGTCTGAGTAACTTCATTAGTTAAGTTTTAGGTTTTAGGTTTTAGGTTTTAGGGATACATCTCGTTACCACCGTCCTCGGTGGGAACGAGGATAAGCTGCCGCGTCTGCCGTACACGGATGTACAAATGCCGTGGGCGCAGGATGCGCAGGAACGGCCTGCAACTACTCTATGTATTTCGGCTCCTGCTCCCTAACGTACCCCGGCCCCTGCTCCTTAACATACCCCGGCCCCCGATCCTTAACATACCCAGCCCCCTGATCCTTAACATACCCCGGCTCT
>Ga0209013_10005688_pt1 | contig 10684 bp, 5 predicted proteins | sample Cruoilmetagenom2_FD_187291 | JGI IMG/M metagenome (GOLD analysis project Ga0209013, IMG submission 187291) | Oil polluted marine microbial communities from Coal Oil Point, Santa Barbara, California, USA - Sample 2 (SPAdes) (version 2) | ecosystem: Environmental > Aquatic > Marine > Oil seeps ...
CCGCCCCACCACACCCCCAGCAACCCTGAACTGCGTAAGTCCTAAATTTATTAAACTTCATCAATCACATCTCGGGGGAGAATATGTAAGTCATTATGTGAATTCTTGCTTGTTAGCAAGAGAGGAGTGAGTAATTATGGTGGGTTGGTCTGGACGGAAGAAATTTTTTACCATACTTGCATTCACTTTCCCGGTGATCATCGGTATTTTGATCTTCAACGTGTACCCGATGGTCCTGAACACCTATATTTCATTCACCGATAAGAATAAATTTAAACCAAACCCCGATTGTGAATTTATCTTGAACGACATCCTGGTACCGCTGTGCTGGGATGTGTTCAAAGAGAATGCACCCGTTGGTCTTGGACAACCATTCACAGTAGCAGAGCCCTGGTATAAAAATTATCAAACGCTGATCGGGGACCTGTTTAAGCCTGAAGCATTGATGGCCTTACTTACGTTCGGAGCAGTCCTGGTGCCTTTCATAGGGGCAGGGGTGCTCGATAAACGTTTGGAAAAACAAGAATCACGCAGTATACCGTCCATTGTGATCTGGCTGGCAGCGATTGTCTTAGGTATCCTGCTGGCCGCGCTGCTAAATATCATTGCGGCATACGATACGTTGATGAGAACCGGGGATTTCTTTGTGGTTGTCTTCCGGACAATCATGTTTGTGATCCTTCGAGTGCCGCTCAGTTTCGCAATTGGTCTGATCCTGGCGATCATTCTGGATAATAAATATATCCACGGAAGAAATTTTTTCCGCGTGGTGCTGTTTATCCCATGGGCCGCATCTTCAGTGGCGATCCTGATGGCGCTGGTGTGGCAGTTCTTCTTCCGCGACCAGGGCACCATCAATCAAATGCTGACAGTATTTGGCATTCAAGGACCGGTCTGGCTTCAGGATCCGATTTATGCCTTTGGTATTGTGACCCTGGTTGACGTCTGGTTCTCGTACCCGTTCTTTATGCTCGCCATTGGCGGGGCATTAACCTCCATTCCTACGGAAGTCTACGAAGCCGCCGAGGTGGACGGAGCGAGCTGGTCGAGCCAATTACGCAACATAACCCTGCCGCTGATCCGACCGGCCATCTTACCAGCGATAGTGCTTACATCGATCACCGCTTTCCAGATGTTTGGTACTGTATGGGCTTTAACCCAGGGGGGTCCAATACAGGGGGCCGGACAGCCCGGCAGCACAGAATTTGTGATGGTCTATGCGTATAAACAGATCTTCCAGACCTCCAACCATGGACTAGCAACCGCATTTGCTGTGATTGTGTTTGTATTTTTATTCGGTGCGACGCTGTACAGTCTGCGCGTTACCCGCATTACGGAAGGAGCCTACGAATGATCCGCAAACCTTCTCTACCGGCAAGAATTCTTTATTACGCAATACTGGTTTTCGCCTGTCTCGTCGCATTTTACCCACTGTGGTTCGCTATCCTGGCCTCAGGACGTCCGGGGGACCGTTTGTACGCCCTCGATCTGCCAAGCATGTTCTTCCCGACGGAGTGGACATGGGAAAACTACCGCTACATGTTGTTTGACGATAAGCTGGTGACCTGGATGTGGAACAGCCTTAAAGTGGCTTCCCTTACAACTATCGCGGCGTTGATCGTCAGCACTTCCGCGGCGTTTGCCCTGTCTCGTTTTCGTTTCCGTGGACGAGGATTTTTCTTGATTTTCCTCCTCGGCATCCAGGCATTTCCGGGCATACTTTCGCTGGTCGCGATTGCACAGGTTTTGACTGCCATGGGACTGTACGCCAATCATATTGGATTGGTGTTAGCTTACACAACCGGGGTGCTGGTATTTGCTACCTGGAACTTGAAGGGTTATTTCGATACCATCCCCATCGATCTCGAGGAAGCCGGCATGATTGACGGTGCTTCTCCGCTGCAATCCTTCGTCTTAATTGCACTGCCGCTTGCAAAACCGGCTCTGGCCGTCACTGCCTTATTGGCATTCCTGGTTGGGTGGGGAGATTTTATATTTGCCAGCGTGTTGATACCTGCCCCCGATGATTTGAAGCTGGCGGTGCCTGCGTTGTACCGGCTGGCGAATGAGCTAGCAACTCCTTGGGGTCATTTCGCTGCCGGGGCCGTGATTATCCTTATCCCAACCTTGATTGTGTTCCTGTATCTTCAGCGCTATCTGCAAGGCGGCCTCACCCTGGGTGGGGTGAAAGGTTAGTGGACGACTTTATCTTTGGTACATTAGCCAGCGACGCACAGCGCTTAGCTCATGTGCGTGCACTCGGTTCAGGTATAACCCACCTCAACGCTCGTAAACCGCGCGATCCATTACCCGGGCAGCCGATTCAATTAGAATTAACCCTTGGTCCGGAGCATACTAGTGACCGGGCATGGGTCTACTGGTCAACGGATGACGATGATCCTGTTGGAAGTGGGGGAGCCGTAAGCCATGGAAATGCTACACCCATGGAACTTGTAGATGTCAAGTGGGATAACCTGGAGTGGGGATATAGCAAACGCTATCGAGCAACCATCCCAGGGCAGCCAGATGGAACCGTACTGCGATATTATTTAGCCGCTGAGGATCGGGAAGGTAATGAAAGCCCTGCGGACGATGGCGCTTATTATGCATTTTACGTTGGGGATGATCCCACCCCGGATTGGGCGTATGAAGCGATCATTTATCATATTTTTGTGGACCGTTTCTTCCCCGGTGAAGACGAAGAGTGGAAACATCCGGAGTCCCCATCCGGCTTCTACGGGGGAACATTGCGTGGAATAACTCAAAAGTTGGACTATATTTCAGGCTCAGGCGCCAATACCTTGTGGCTGTCACCCATATTTCCGAGCCCCTCTCACCACGGTTATGACGCCACCGATTTTTTCAAGGTCGAGCCACGTTTAGGGAGCGAGGCTGACCTACGTGAGCTGGTTGAAGCTGCCCACGAACGTCATATCAAGGTGATGCTGGATTTTGTACCCAATCACTGGTCATCCCTTCACTCCACATTCCAGGATGCCCTAGGTGACCCAAACAGCCCGTACGTAGAGTGGTACAAGTTCCGCAATTGGCCGGAGGAGTACGAGTCATTCTTCGACGTTAAAAACCTGCCGCAGATAAATTTGCGACACCTTGAAGCCCGACAACATGTACTGCAGGCAGTAGAACACTGGCTGAATTTAGGCGTGGATGGTTTCAGGCTGGATTACGCCATCGGCCCTGCGCGTGACTTTTGGGCCGATTTCCGGCGTACGGTCTTAAGCACAAACCCAGATGCGTGGACCTTTGGGGAGGTGGTTGAACCACCGGATTCACAGTTGTCTTTCCAGGGACTGCTGGACGGCTGTCTGGATTTCATCCTGTTGGAAGCCATTCGCCAAACGTTCGCCTTTCGACGCTGGGATGCCAAACGCTTTATGTCGTTCCTGGACTGTCACGAGACTTATTTCCCCCCCAGTTTTACCCGCCCCTCGTTCCTCGACAACCATGATATGAACCGCTATTTGTGGGTGGTGAACGGTGACAAACGTTTGTTAAAAATTGCCGCATTGTGCCAGTTTACGCTCGCTGGTCCCCCGGTTGTTTATTATGGCACGGAGGTTGGTCTTTCGCAGCTGCGGGATATCCGCCAGGACGGCAAAGGAATCCTCGAAGAGGCGCGCTTGCCCATGTTATGGGGGAAAGAGCAGGATGAAGACTTGATAACGTTCTACCGTAAGTTGATCGCATTACGCCGGCGAGAATCCGCGCTTATTAAGGGTGAACGGCGAACGCTGCATGCTGACAGCGATACCCTGGCGTATCTCCGGTCGGATGGCAGCAGATCCCTGGTAACTGTGATCAACCTGGCTCCAGAGCCGCGACAGGTTACCCTGCAGGGTAACCGGACCACAATTGCTGTTGAAACCCAGGATGGCTGTGAGTTAATCAAACAAGCGGATACCGTACATGTCAAGTTACCGGCGATTTCAGGCATCGTGCTGGTGGAATGATATTCTCTTTGGGGATACCTACTTATATGGATGATAAAGTTGTATAAAAAACCGTTTACCTGTCTTTTGTTGCTTGTTGTTATTGTCTTTCTATTGACAGCCTGTAGTGGTGACGGCTCGACATCGACTGTCGAAGCTACAGATCTGACCAGCACCGAAGTGACCACCGATGCAGCCCAAACGACCGCACCAGAGCCGGCCCCACCTCCGGGGAATGATGACGCCCAATTTTACTGGTGGAACGAGCGGGTGTTCTATGAAATTTTTGTGCGCTCTTTCCTGGACAGCGACGGTGATGGTGACGGTGATTTCACCGGCCTGATTGAAAAGTTGGATTATTTAAACCCCGAGGATACATCGCCGGATGAAGACTTGGGCGTTGGCGGCGTATGGTTGATGCCCATTTTCCCCTCACCTTCCTACCATGGGTATGATGTGATTGATTATTATGATGTCAATCCCGATTACGGAACGATGGAAGATTTCAAACGAGTGCTGGACGAGGTACATGCGCGCGATATCAAGGTAATCATTGATATGGTCATAAACCACACGTCGGACCAACATCCCTGGTTTATTGAGTCGCAGAATCCCGATTCAAGTTTCAGGGACTGGTATATCTGGTCCGAAACCAATCCAGGCACACAAGGGCCCTGGGGACAGCAGGTCTGGCATCTGGATGACAGTGGCTATTATTACGCAGTTTTCTGGGGCGGTATGCCCGATCTGAATTATAAGAATCCGGAGGTCGTTGAAGAGATTAAAGAAGTGCTGCGTTTCTGGCTCGAGGATGTTGGTGTGGATGGGTTCCGTATTGATGGTGCGCGGCACTTTGTGGAGGAAGATGGTGTATACGCCGACACGAATGCCAACCATGAAATTTTTAAAGAGCTGCGAACGCATATAAAAACCATCAACCCGGATGCGCTGCTGTTGGGAGAAGTATGGACAAGCAATTTTGCCGTCAAAAAGTACATGGAAGGGGACGAACTGGATCTGGCGTTTGACTTTGATCTGGCGGGAGCTTTCATGAATAGCGCTGCTTCCGGTAGGGCAAACAGCGCCTTGAACCAGTTGAGTTTTTCCCTCAAGCAGTTCCCTCATTCCCAGTTTGCGCCCTTTCTGACCAACCACGACATGGAGCGTGTGATGTCCCAATTGGGAGAAGATTGGGACAAAGCCAAAAACGCTGCCACTATGCTGCTGACATCTCCGGGTGTTCCGTTTATTTATTATGGCGAAGAAATCGGAATGGTGGGGCGAAAGCCGGATGAGAAGATCCGCACTCCCATGCAGTGGTCTGATGAGAAACACGCTGGCTTCACGACTGGTTTTCCATGGATTCCGGTCAATACTGATTACCCTGAGAAAAATGCTACCGGTCAGTCAGAAGATCCGGAATCTCTGTTGAGTTTTTATCGCGCGCTGATCGAGCTGCGAAACCAGTATGATGCTTTACAAATAGGAGACACCTATCTGATCAACAGTGAATCTCCGGCGGTGTATGCTATTCTGCGCGTCCGCGGTGACGAGACATTGATGGTCATTGTAAATCTGAGCCAGGAACCCATCACTGATTACTCGCTGTCACAATCGGATGGGCCATTAGAAGGCAGCTATCAGGTTGTGCCGCTGTTCGGAGATGGCGAATTTTTCGACCTGTCGTCAAACCAGCAGGGCGGCTTTGATAAATACCAGCCGCTCAAGATTTTACCCTCCAACGCCAGATTAATTCTACAATTAAAATGAACACAGAGTTGGTAGAAGGGGATAACCAATCTAACCCCGACAAAAGAATCGGAGCCTTTTTTCGCTCTCGACACGCCGTAGTCATCACGGTGGTCGTTCTTGGTTTGCTGTTACGCGTATGGTCAGCCTGGCAGCTGCCGGTCGATTTTGACGAACCCGTGTATGTCCAGGGGGCGTACGACTATGCAGAATTGATCAGTTCAGGCGATTGGGACGGTGTCATCGATTACCCAGAAAATCGTGAGCACCCTCCGTTGGTCAGACTGCTCTACAGCATCCCGATCCTGCTATCCGGGAACCAGCTGGAGTGGTCGCAGGCATTACTTTTCAGCCGGATAATCTCTGTTCTTTTTGGGACGCTGGCTGTATTAGCCCTGGCTTTGGTAGATCCTCTGGCTGGTGCGTTGGTCGCGGTCCAGACATTGATCGTGAAATATACCAGCCAGGCTTACCTGGAGGCGCTGCCGCTGTTTGCTTCCCTGTTGGCCGTATCCTCATTGGTCCTGTCAAATAAACAGCGCGATCGTTGGTACTGGATATCGGCGGCTGCTCTCGGACTCACTGCAGCCGGGAAATTCAGTTATTTTCCGATTCTGGTCGTTCTCTTATATCTTTTTATTTGGGAGAAGCGCTATCCATGGCGTGATTTGATCCTGTACCTGGCAGTAGCGGGTTTGACTTTCTTTTTACTGGACCCAGCCCTCTGGCGCGATCCGGTGGATAGGCTGGTTGATTCAATCTTGTTCCACCCGGCTTATGCAGGTGGTGAGCATGTACTGAGCGTGGGCTATGCCTGGTACCAACCCTTCCTGTGGGTGGCGCGCTCCTGGGCATACGAATGGCATCCTGGCGTGTTTTTCTATTTCGGCCTGGATGGATTAATATTCATATTAGCTCTGGGGGGAGTACGTTACGAGTGGCGGCAGCGAAGATGGGTGGTGGTGTGGATCGCATCGAGCATGTTGCTCCTGCTGTTCTGGCCTACAAAATGGCCGCAGTACACATTGGTGGTACTGCCTGCGTTCTGCCTGTCTGCCAGCGCCGCCATTCCGCGATTGGTCCGGTGGCTGCGAGAACAGGAGGATTACTACGGTTGGTTTGAAAAAATGCTGCCGCGCCCCACGCGGGTGATGTGGATTGCTTTGTCGCTGTTTGTAGCTGTTCTTGTCATTGGTTGGCTGGCTAACACCATCATTGTCGGAATCAACAATGCCGGTTGGACCAATATCCATGCGGAGAATTCGCTGTTGACCAGCGATACGGTACACGATATCACCCGCGGACCGGATGGTTCAATGATTGTGGCGACTAATAGAGGTGTCGTGAGATGGGTCCCGGACGCTGAGGATGGGACATTGGGTGATTGGGAATTATTAGACATCAGCGCTTCCGATTTGATGGACAATCGCGTTCTGTCCGTGGCAGTGGACCGTGAAGGTGGGACGTGGTATGGCACGCGTTCCGGATTGGCTGTGTATGACGGGCTATCCTGGAACACCTTCCGTTCCAATGATCTGGGTGTAAATGGTGAGGAAGTATATGACATCACCATAGGAAGCGATGGACGAGTATGGATCGGCACGGATGGTGGCGCGGCAGTCTACAACGGCGGTATGTGGATAGCTTACACTCCGGAGGCGTCGGGATTGTTGGATGGCCAGGTGTTTTCAGTCGAGGTCCAGCCGAACCCAGGTGGCGGTGACATCATCTGGTTTGGTTCTCACCTCGGAGTCAGCCGGCTGGATACATCCACCGGTGAGTGGCATGAGATCACACCGAAGAATTCCGGCCTGGGGAGAGGGGGTATTGCGGATATCCTTCATGATTCGTCCGGGCATGTATGGTTTGCTACACTGGGAGGCGGCTTGAGTGTTTGGGATGGTTCGTCATTATCCCATTTCCGTGTATCCAATTCGGAATTGCCTTATAATAGCGTTCAGAAAATTACGGAAACAGACCCTGGAATCTTTTGGATTGCAACCTCAATCCCAAGCAGTCCTGGCGGGCTGGTATCTAAATTTGATGGCACAACCTGGAAGACCTATTATCCCAATCGTTCTGGTTACACCGGCTCTGAAACTGTGACTATCATGACTGATGCGCAAGGCCGCATCTGGTTCGGCACACTCTCGGCGGGTATCGATATATTCGAACCAAAAGATTGATCGCCGATATTGTGGAGAAAACTATGAAATTTAAACTAATTACGGGGTACGTCGTTATTTTATTAGCTATGATGATAGCGGCGTGTACGACTCGTACACCGACCGAGTCACCCGAACCCATCGGGATAGTTCAACCCACAGAGAGCAGCGAGCCGCAGGGTCCTGATTCGGGTGAGGAACCGATTTACCTGTCCATTATCTGGCACCAGCACCAACCGGTTTATTTTAAGGATCCTGAGACGGATGTTTATGATAAACCGTGGGTGCGGATGCACGCGGCGAAGGACTACGTGGACATGGCCGCTATACTTGAGGGGTATCCCGATATTCGCGCTACCTTCAACCTGACACCCAGCTTGATCGGCCAGCTAGACGATCTGGAATCTGGAGCCAAGGATCTGTACTGGGTGATGACGGAGGTGCCGGCGGATGAACTGTCCGATGAACAGAAGCAGTTCCTGCTAGATCGATTCTTCGATACCAACCGCAAGGTCATGGCTCGATTCCCTCGCTACCAGGAACTGCTCTCAATGAGGGACAGCGAAAGCGAGTATTCAAGGCAGGATTATCTTGACCTGCAGGTGCTGTTCAACCTGGCCTGGACAGACCCTGACTGGCTGGCGATGGAACCACTGGTTGACCTGGTATCAAAGGGCGAAAACTTTGAAGAGTCTGACAAGCAGGTCGTATTGGAAGAGCACACGCGCTTGATCGCTGAAGTGATCCCCATCCACCGCCAGCTGCAGGATGATGGGCAGATCGAAGTCACCATGACACCCTTGACCCATCCCATACTGCCGCTCCTGGTAAGCACCGACCTGGCCAAGGTGGCCCTGCCGGATATCGAACTGCCAACCAAAAAATTTGTTTATGGTGAGGATGCGGTCGCACAGGTAGCGCAGGGCGTGAAATTATACGAAGACCATTTTGGAAAACCACCGGTCGGTATGTGGCCGGCTGAAGGGTCTGTAGCCCAGGAAATCGTGACCATGGTGGCAAAGAACGGCATCCAGTGGATGGCCTCCGACGAGGGTGTATTGGCAAACAGCCTGGGTATGAATGGCTTCAATCGAGACCTATCTGAAATCGTGACCGAGCCCGATACATTGTACAGGCCTTATTATGTCGAAGGCAGCCAGGGAGGTCCTATGGCGATGGTCTTTCGTGATGTGGTCATCTCGGATAAAGTCGGTTTTACGTATTCCGGGATGGAAAGTTCTCTGGCGGCCAAGGATTTCATCAACCGCATCCATGCCATACGCGACTCGCTGCATGAGAGCGGGGCGGAAGGGCCGCACCTGGTATCTGTTATCTTGGACGGAGAGAACGCATGGGAGTATTACGATAATGATGGCAAGGAATTTCTGCACAGTCTGTACCAGGGATTGAGTGACGACCCTCTCATTCAGACTATTACGCCTAGCAAATTTTTGGAGATTGCCCCGGAACCTCCGGGGATCGAGAAGCTGTGGGCGGGCTCCTGGATAAATGCTGATTTCTCGACCTGGATTGGAGAAGAGGAAGAAAACCGGGCCTGGGAGTACCTTACAACGGTGCGCGAGTTTTTAGCCAAATATCTTAACGGCGTACGCCAACCTCCGACTGAGGCAGCATTATCCGATGCGCAGATGAACATGTATTTTGCCGAGGGATCGGACTGGTTCTGGTGGTATGGAACTGACCAGAATTCAGGAGATGATGCGTCATTCGATAGGCAGTTCAGGGAGACTTTGAAACAAGTATACGTATCGCTGGGAGAAGACTATCCGATATTCCTGGATGTGCCAATCATCGCACAGCAGCCGGTCGCCGCCGATCAACCATCTTCCGGGATAATTTCTCCGACAATTGATGGAGTCGTTCGCGATGGTGAGTGGGATGCGGCGGGGGTTTATCTGGCAACAGAAGGAGGGGATCTACAAGAAAGAAAGGTATACTTTGCCAGCCTGGCGTATGGATTTGATGCCGAAAACCTGTATATAAAAATAGTAAACAATCAAGAGTTTCCCGCGATTGGGGAGCCCAGCACCGTTGAAATTTATCTGCGAGTTCCGGGAGGAGGTCCAGCCAATAGTTTTACCAGGGGCGGGACGCTCATTGGGTTCACGGCCAATCGGATGCTTACAGTTGAGATGGAGGATAAGGAGCTGCTTGGCGTCGAACTATTTGTCGCAGAAAGTGGTGAAAGCTGGCAGAAGGAGGATGAGCCGCTTGAATACGCTGCCATGCAGGGGAACAAGCTCGAGCTGGGTGTCCCACTGGTACGATTGGGCAGCCTTGACACAGGTGACCGAATCAGCTTGCGCGGAGTTTACCGAGAAAACTCCGACAAGTTTGACTCTGACATCATCCCTACCAATGGTCCTGCACTGATCTCTGTACCGGATTTGGGTACGACGACCATCGTATTAGAGGTCGCGGATCCGGAAAAGGATGATGTCGGACCCGGATCTTATACCTATCCGACGGATGCGGTTTTTACAGCCGGCAATTATGATGTATTAAATTTCCAGGTCGGCTACGATGATAGCAACATCGTCTTTAAATTCGAGCTGCGCGGACCGGTTGATAATTCCTGGGATTCCCCCAATGGATTATCGTTGCAGACTTTCGATATCTATATCGATACGGATGGGGATGGCGAAGGTGGGATCGCCCTGCTGCCTGGACGAAATCTAGTGCTGCAAGAAGATTTTGCCTGGGATTTCGCGATCACAGCCGAGGGTTGGGAGCCGGGAGTTTTTGTGCCAGGTCCAGATGGCGCCGAGAAGATTGCAACGGCGAGCGAGTTTACTATCT
>Ga0209013_10005689_pt1 | contig 10683 bp, 8 predicted proteins | sample Cruoilmetagenom2_FD_187291 | JGI IMG/M metagenome (GOLD analysis project Ga0209013, IMG submission 187291) | Oil polluted marine microbial communities from Coal Oil Point, Santa Barbara, California, USA - Sample 2 (SPAdes) (version 2) | ecosystem: Environmental > Aquatic > Marine > Oil seeps ...
GGGGTACTTGATTTTGACCGTAAGATTCCTGACTACTTGTTCACCCTGTCCAACTTGCGGAATCCCAGAGAATAGTAATATTGCTGACGTACAATTATGACTAATACCAGCCTGACACTTGCATGGAGAAATATCTGGCGCCACCCGCGTCGATCATTATTGACCATTGCAGCTATGGTTTTCGCTGATGTGCTTCTGGTATTTATGCTCGGACTGCAATTGGGTCAGTACCGGATGATGATTGATAACTCGCTGAGTGTTTTTACAGGTCAGATGCAGGTACAGGACATCGACTATCTTGATGAACCGCAGATGTATCGCACGATACCTGACGCAGATCAGCTGGCTGAACAAATAAGACAGAATACAAAGCTTCAGGCTGTTTCGCCAAGGGCTTACGGTTTTGCGCTGGTTTCCTCTGATAAGCGAACAATTGGGGTGCAGGTAAGCGGCGTTGATCCTTCCCATGAATCACTTATATCAACAATTCCCGGACTGATATCAGATGGCCGTTTTCTGTCCACTGCATCTGCGAATGAAGCTGTTGTCGGCAGCACCCTCGCGCGAAACCTGAAGATTGAAATCGGTGATGAACTGACACTGCTGGGAAGTGGTCGGGATGGTTCTATCGCTGCCACGATTTTACCTGTTGTCGGTATCTTTAATTCAGGCAACCGGGACCTGGACCGGCAGATGATGGAGATTCCCATTGATAACTTTCGTGATGTGTTTGCAATGGGTGACCATGCTCACAGTATTATTGTCGCTGGAGAACGTGAGAAAGCTGACAGCTATAGTCAAACTATCAAAAGTATTATCAAGGATGACAGCAAGCTGGCACTGCATGACTGGGAAGCACTGATGCCTGGGCTGAAACAGGCGATCGAAGCCGACTTTTTCAGTGCCTGGATCATGTATGCCCTGCTGATCGTGCTGGTTGCCTTCAGCATGATGAATACCATGCTTATGTCGGTGCTTGAGCGTACTCACGAATTCGGCATACTGCTCGCGCTCGGAGTACGTCATAGCAAGCTGGGTAGAATTATCTTCGCCGAGTCAGTTGTGCTGGCATTCACGGGTATGGTCGTCGGAATTATTGCTGGCTCATTGCTTACGCTTTATTTTTATCACAATGGTTTCACTTACCCAGGCATGGAAGAAATGGGCGAGCGATTCAACATACCCTCAATTTTAATTCCTGAAGTATCATTACGTACGATTTTACCCGGCCCGCTGGTGGTTATGATTGCAAGTGTCATCGCATCTATTTATCCCATCTTGCACATGCGCAAGCTGCGCCCGATCCAGGCCCTGCAGGCGGCATGATGAGCGCTGGCACACAGTTATCATGGAGAGTCATTCTACGTTTAGCCTGGCGAAACCTGTGGCGCAATCATCGCCGCAGCCTGATTATGTTGTCAGCAATTGCACTCGGAGTCTGTGGCATGATCTGGATGACTGCACTGATGCGTGGCATGGTCGACCAGATGATCGACAACTCGATAAAAACCCTGTCAGGCCATATACAGATTCATGCGCCAGGTTATCTCGATGACCCATCTGTTGAGCATCTAATACCACCCATCAGTAAATCCCTTGCCCTGCAGGGCCTGCTTGACTCAGAAGACGTGGTGGCCTGGTCACAGCGCATCCGGGTGCCGGCCGTTATTCGCAGTGAGCGCGAAGTATACGCTGTCACCCTGGTAGGCATTGATCCTGCAAGAGAACAGGGTCTCTCATTTATTGGCGAGAGTATTACAGATGGCGATTACATTTCGTCAGTAGATGACAAACGTTTGCTTGTGGGTAGAAAACTGCTTGAACGTCTGGAAACAAAGCTAAACAGACGCGTCGTGTTAATGAGTCAGGACCCCGAGAACAATATTGCCGAACGCGGTTTCCGTATTGGCGGAATTTTTGATACGGACCCACAGGCCACTGAAACCAGCTACATTTTTGCAGGCCTCGAGACAGTAAGAAAGATGCTTAATATGGGTACAGGAGTGTCTGAAGTAAGCTTACTTGGTCATGACTATCGCAAGCTTGATGCGCTGAAGAATAAAACACAGTCAGCCGCTATGGAAAATGCTGATGTGAAAACCTGGGCTGAGCAGGATCCTTACATGGGAACAATGCTAAATGTCATGGATGGCTTTATCCTGATCTGGTTCACGATTATTTTTCTCGCGCTTTCCTTTGGTCTGGTCAACACCCTGCTGATGGCAGTGTTTGAACGCACACGTGAAATCGGACTGGTACAGGCGCTAGGTATGAAATCTTCCAATATCTTACTGATGGTACTGGTTGAATCAATCATCATGCTGATAATAGGTCTTGTCGCAGGCAATATTCTGACCTGGCTGACGATTCTTCCGGTCCAGGATGGCATAGACATTTCAGGTGTAGCTGAAGGACTGGAATGGGCAGGTATGAGCAGCACTTTATTACCTGCATTGCTGGTCAAAGATGTTTTATTGGCCAACGCTGTCGTTCTGGTTCTTGGCATACTCGCAAGTCTGTTCCCGGCATGGCGTGCCTCACGTAAGGTCCCAATCGAAGCAATCACAAGAGTATGGCAGTAATGACGATTGAAAAAAATAATGCAGTGAAATGCCTTGGTTTGTGCAAAGTTTTCTCACAGGGAGAGCTTGCAGTACACGCCCTGAGCGACGTTGATATCAATATCTCAGCAGGTGAATTTGCCTGCCTGTCCGGCTCTTCTGGTTCGGGCAAGACGACCCTGCTCAATATGATTGGTGGCCTTGATGTTGCCACCAGTGGTGAAATCACTGTAGCCGATAAGCGCCTGGACAAGATGACCATGTCTGAACTCGCAGATCTGCGTCTGCATCATATTGGTTTTGTGTTTCAGGCCTACAATCTGATTCCGGTCCTGAGTGCACGCGAAAATGTTGAGTTTGTAATGCAATTACAGGGACTCGAAGCCGGTCAACGCAGGCAACAAGCAATGGAGATACTTGAGCAGGTTGGACTAACAGGGATGGAAGACCGCCGTCCTGCTGAATTGTCAGGTGGTCAGCAGCAGCGCGTTGCGGTGGCAAGAGCAATTGTCAGCAAACCTGCGCTGATACTGGCTGATGAACCTACAGCAAATCTCGACTCCGCTAATTCAGACAAACTGATGACACTGATGCGGGAACTCAATGCAAGTAAAGGCACTACCTTTATTATTTCAACCCATGATGAAGGCGTAATGAAATTCGCAAAACGTTTAGTTAGATTGCATGATGGCAGGATCGTTAAAGATGAAATGATTGAAGACTAATTACGAATAGATGTTTTATAAATTCCATCAAATCATATTTCTGTTCTGCCTGGCTACTACTGCCATGGCTGAATCGAACTTTGGTGGTCATGTTAAGTACTTCTACTCGTATTCAGATTTTCCCGATGATTCTGTCTATGCAGAAAACGCAAACCCCTACCGGGAATCACTGGGCAACCTGAGGTTAAAAGCCGAGTCTCATTCCGGCAAATGGGATGCGCGGCTACACTACGAGTTAAATGGCCTTTATTCAACAGAACTCAGCAACTGTATCTTTCGTGGCGGACTTGCTGGCAGGAATTGTGCTGGTCTTGTGAGTGACCAGAACCAGCTGTTTGATTTATCCAGTATCATTTCCGAGTCTGATAATTCAGTCCTTTTCCAGCGCATCGACAGGCTTGTACTCGCCTACTCTACTGAAAAGCTGGTGACACGCGTTGGCCGCCAGGCCATTAGCTGGGGAAATGGCATGGTCTATAACCCGCTGGATCTGTTCAACCCCTTCCCGCCTGATGCCATTGATACCGAATACAAGCGTGGTGAAGACATGCTTTATTTGCAGGGTTTGTTCAATAATGGCAGTGATTTACAGGGTTTATACATACCACGGCGCAATCCTGCTAACGGTGAAGTTGAAAGTGAGCAATCTGCTTTGGCCGGGAAGTATCACTGGTTGAGCTCCGGCTATGAACTGGATGTCCTGGCTGCGAGAAACTATGGTGATACTGTCATTGGCGCGGCCTACACCGGCGAATGGCATGAGAATGTCGTCAATGCCAGCGCTACCGTGACTCATACAAACGAAGAGAACTACTGGTCCATATCGGCAAATTATAATTTCTCAGCAGTACTCCATGGCAAGAACCTGAGCGGTTTTGTGGAACTCTTCTATAATGGCTTTGGACTCTCGGGTAAGCGGCACTCCGTTGAAGATGTTATTGCTCAACAAGCCCTGTTTTCACGTCTATTAAGAGGTGAATTGTTTACCATTGGCAAATACTACCTGGCTACCAGTGCCCTGGTGGAGATAACACCATTACTAAACCTGAATCCCATACTATTCGTTAATCTCGGCGATGGCAGTGCCATGCTGCAATTCATAGGCACTTATAGCCTAAGTCAAAATTTTGATCTGCTGGCTGGTTTTAATTTACCCTTGGGAGCGGATGGCACTGAATTTGGTGGACTTGAAACAAGCTCTGATAGCGAAGAAATACTTGCCCCAGCGAATACGCTGTTTGCTCGACTCGCCTGGTATTTTTGAATTGGAAAATCAGTGTTGTAAACAAATTTCAATACCGCGACACATAATATAAAATTACACAATGAATAAAAGCACCACACGACTAACGGCCCTGCCTGCCTGGCAAAAACTCAAAGCCCACTATGAACAGATCTCTGATGTCCATATGCGCGAGCTATTTGAAAACCAGTCGAATCGTTTCGAAGAATTTTCTATTGCCTGGGAAGACCTGTTCCTGGATTATTCCAAGAACCGGATTACAGAGAAAACCATGCAGCTGCTTGTTGAGCTTGCTACAGAAGGTGGCGTCCCCGAAGCAATTGAAAGCATGTTTCGGGGAGAAAAGATCAATACCACGGAAGGCCGCGAGGTTCTCCATAGTGCATTAAGAAGTGACGTTAATAAGCCTTTTGTTATTGCCGATGGCGATGATGTAATGCCAGAAATTCGGGCAGTACTAGATAAGATGAAAGCCTTTTGTGATGCTATCCATAGTGGCAGCAGCACGGGATATACAGGCAAGAAATTCACATCTGTTGTGAACATCGGTATTGGTGGATCAGATCTTGGCCCGAACATGGTAGTCAACGCCCTGAAGTACTATCAGAAAGACATTGACGTTTACTTTGTTTCCAATGTTGATGATGCGGATGTTTCTGAAACGCTAAAGAAGGTCGATCCAGAAACGACCCTGTTCATTATTGCATCGAAGACATTTACCACCTGGGAAACGCTCACCAATGCTCATAGTGCCCGCGATTGGTTTTTACGCTCAGGTGCCGGCGAAGCCGCGCTGTCTAACCACTTTGTTGCCATCTCGAGCAATATCGACGATGCGATAGAATTCGGCATAGCTGAGGAAAACATCTTTGAATTCTGGGACTGGGTGGGCGGCCGGTATTCCCTATGGTCTGCTATTGGATTGTCTATTGCAGTTGCGATTGGATTTAGCAAGTTCTCAGAACTGCTCGCCGGCGCGCATGCAATGGATAAACACTTCAGAGAAACCCCTCTGCAGAAAAACATGCCGGTAATACTGGGCCTGCTGGGTATCTGGTACAACAACTTTTTTGGTGCTGATACACAGGCAATTATTCCCTATGATCAATATCTTGAGTATTTGCCTTCCTACCTTCAGCAAGCTGACATGGAAAGCAATGGCAAACGTGTAACCAAGCATGGGGAAGTCGTTGATTACAGTACCGGGCCGGTTATCTGGGGTACCACGGGAACAAATGGTCAGCATGCCTATTTTCAACTGCTTCACCAGGGTACACGACTCATTCCTGCTGATTTTATTGCCGGCATTGAATCACTGAACAATGTCGGCGAGCATCATCGCCTGTTGATCGCAAATTTCCTTGCACAAACAGAGGCCCTGGTCAGAGGAAAGACCGCGGCCGAAGCCAGAACCACCCTCGAACAGTCGGGACTGGAAGAGGAAGAAATAGAAATGATTCTTCCTCATAAAGTCTTTCCCGGCAATCAGCCAACCAATACCCTTTTCTATCAAAAGTTGACGCCCTACAATCTTGGTGCATTAATTGCCATGTATGAGCACAAAATCTTCGTGCAGGGGATCATCTGGGACCTGAATTCATTCGATCAATGGGGTGTGGAACTTGGCAAGAACCTGGCGAAGGTGATTTATGATGAGCTCGGCGACGGCAGGCCTGTAGCTACACATGGTCAGTCTACACGGGGGCTGATTAACTACTTCAAGCGGAAATCGCTAAAATAATAAGTGCGGAGGATGACCCTTAGGACAGCAGCTTCATGATGGATTCCGGCCTACACCGGAATGACGAGTTCTGATGGATAAACTATTCCTTCGACTTCGAGTAAAAATAGTTGGTCGCCTCGACAAACCCGCCAACACTACCGCAATCAAACCGCCTGCCGCTGAATTTGAGTGCAAAAACCTTGCCCTGCTTTGCCAGTGTATGCAAGGCATCTGTAATTTGTAATTCCCCACCTTTTCCCGGTTTAGTATTTCTTAAAGTTTCAAAGATTTCAGGTGTCAGGATGTAACGCCCGATGATTGCCATGTTGCCAGGCGCATTTTCAGCAGAGGGTTTTTCTACCATTGCATTTACCCTGTATACGCCATCACCCATATCTTCCCCATCAATAACACCATACTTATGCACTTCGTCCATAGGAACCTCTTCGATCGCAATAATACAGGCTGAGCGCTTTTTATAGAGGCTCACCATCTGTGACATCACCGGGTCAGGATCACCGACACATAGATCATCTGCAAGAATGACACCAAAGGCTTCATCTCCGATCAAGGTCTCACCGGTGAGGATGGCGTGACCCAGGCCTTTCATTTCTAACTGGCGGGTGTAGGAGAATGTACATTTATGAATCAGGTTCCTGATACTCCTCAACCTGCTTTCTTTTTCTGTGCCGCTAATCTGATGTTCCAGTTCATAGCTGATATCGAAATGATCTTCAATTGCGCGTTTACTGCGACCTGTGACGATGGCTATCTGGTCCATACCCGCCGCCAGCGATTCCTCGACGCCGTACTGTATCAACGGTTCATCAAGAATCGGCATCATTTCTTTAGGCATAGCCTTGGTTGCGGGTAAAAAACGTGTACCGTAACCTGCTGCCGGGAATAGGCATTTACGTATCATAGGTGTCCTCAATTATTACGTGATTTCAAACGATAATGTACTAAAAAATATCCTGAATTTCTCTGACGTGTTTCAATGGAACCAACTTGATCCCCTTTTCTTTTTTCCGTGGCATGTTGCTTTCAGGTACCAGCAAAGTAGTAAATCCGAGTTTGATTGCTTCTCGGATGCGTTGATCACCTCGCTGTACCGGTCGTACTTCACCTGTTAGCCCTAATTCACCAAATACAGCCATGTCCTTGGCCAGGGTGTGATCCCGAAAACTAGAAATAACAGCCAGCGCAACAGCCAGGTCGGATGCGGGCTCCAGAACACGGACGCCCCCCACTACGTTAACAAAAATATCCTGTCCGCCAATCTGCAATCCGGCATGTCGATGCAGGACTGCAAGTATCATTGCCAGTCTCGTCCCATCGAGACCTACGCAGAGGCGACGAGGATTTGATGACTGGCTGTCATCGACCAGGGCCTGTACTTCAACCAATAATGAACGAGTTCCTTCCTGGCTAGCGAGGACTACACTTCCGGGTGACATTGTTTCTTTGCGACCGAGGAACATTGCAGAAGGGTTACTGACTTCGTGCAGGCCATCGTCCTGCATGGCGAATACGCCTATTTCATTGACTGGACCAAAACGATTCTTTATTGCCCTGACGAGGCGGAATCGACTTCCGCTATCACCTTCAAAATACAGCACCGTATCAACCATATGCTCAAGCACGCGAGGACCCGCTAATGCTCCTTCCTTGGTCACATGACCTACCAATATGACTGATATTCCTGTCTGCTTGGCATATCTGACCAGTAAAGCCGCTGTTTCCCGTACCTGTGACACACTGCCGGGGGCGGACTGCAAGACATCGGTAAACAAGGTCTGGATAGAATCAATGACAAGAACAGCAGGTTTCACCTTTGTCGCCGCATCAATAATGGCTTCAACCTGGTTTTCTGCCATCATCTGCAATTTACTGGCGTCGAGTGCCAGCCGTTCAGCACGGGAGGCAATCTGCTGAGCTGATTCTTCACCGGAGACGTATAGTGCAGGCATGGTCAGGCTTACATTTGCCAGCGACTGCAGTAATAATGTAGATTTTCCAATACCTGGATCACCACCAATTAGAACAACTGAACCATTTACTACGCCACCACCCAGGACCCTATCAAGTTCTGCAATAGTAGAGCTAAATCGGCGAGTATCTTCTGGTCGGATATCAGCCAGGGTGACTACTTTCTGCTTACCGGCAAAGCTGGCGAATCGTAGCCCCTTGCTACTCTCCTTAGCAATAACCGTTGTCGAAGATTCTTCCTGAAAACTGTTCCAGGCACCACACTGATTGCATTGCCCTGCCCATTGAGAGAATTGCGAACCGCAGTCAGAACAAACGTAAAGCGTCTTTACTTTAGCCATTAGCGACATCCTGTCTTTTTACCCGCGAAGTTATGCCGCAAAGAAGTTCGTAAGCTATCGTACCGCAAAGCTTTGCCACTTCATCAACGGAAATCTCCGCGCCCCAGAGCTCTACTGCACTGCCCACAGCTGCATTATCAATGCCTCGCAGATCAGCAGTGACCATATCCATAGATACTCGACCAATAAGTTGTGTTTTTTGTCCAGCTACCATGATCGGTGTCCCTGCAGGGGCATGTCTTGGGTAGCCATCGCCATAGCCGCAGGCAATCACAGCTACAGACATGTCTTCAGGGCAAATCCAGGTGCTGCCATAACCTATGGCATCGCCTTTGCTGCATTGTTTGATCGATATAATCTTCGATTGCAGTGACATCACCGGTTTCAGGTTCAGATCATTCGCTGATGATTCCTCAAAAGGTGAAGAACCGTACAACATAATGCCGGGTCGCACCCACTCCATCTGGCAATCTGGATGAGCAAGAATTGCGGCTGAATTAGCCAGGCTTCGCGGTAAACCTGCTGACTCTACTGTATCAGTGAAAGTTCGCAGCTGTTCAGCAGTGCTCTGGTTTTCCGGGTAATCAGCATTCGCCAGGTGAGACATAAGGCTGATCCTTTTAATGCCCTGCATCGATGATAATCGAGCCATGGTTTCCTTAAATTCAGCTGGTGCAAAACCCAATCGATTCATGCCTGTATCCACTTTTAACCAGACTGATAATTCCAGTTCATCCTGACAGCTCTCAAGAACATCGAGCTGCCAATGTGAGTGTATAACCGACTCGAGTTTATTACTGGCTATCAGGGGAATTTCATCTGCCTCAAAAAAACCTTCAAGCAGGCATATCGGCTGGGTGAATCCTGCCTTTCTCAGTGTAATGGCATCATCCAGGTCGAGCAGACCGATAGCATCCGCAGCTATCAAAGCACGACTGCTGATTAAAAGATCATGGCCATAGGCGTCAGCCTTGACGATAGCCATGATACTGGCCTCAGGAGCGAGTTGTCTTACCCGGGTGAGATTGTGTTTTAACGCAGCACTATCAATACTAGCGAGTACAGGGCGAGTCATGAACAGATAAGGGGTTCCTTAGTAATATTCACCTGCTTCACCACCAACCGGATCCGCGAAGCTTTCAAAGCGTGTAAATTCACCCAGGAAAGTAAGTCTAACAGTGCCGGTAGGACCATTTCTCTGCTTACTAATAATGATTTCTGCTAGGCCCTTACTCTCACTGTCATCCTTGTTATACACCTCATCACGATAGATGAACATGATAAGGTCAGCGTCCTGCTCGATTGAGCCCGATTCACGCAAATCTGACATCACCGGACGTTTGTCAGTACGTTGTTCCAGACTTCGATTCAATTGCGACAGGGCAATCACCGGCACATCGATTTCCTTGGCCAGGGTCTTAAGGTTCCTGGTGATAGTGGAAAGTTCCGTGGCACGATTTTCTGTGTTGCCACCGAGTGACATCAGCTGTAAATAATCGATGATAATCAGTCCCAGACCTCCTTCATTCTGACTGGCCAGACGGCGACAGCGTGCCCGCAGTTCGGAAGGGCTAAGACCCGGTGTATCATCAATATAAATCCTTTTCTCACTCAGTATATTTATTGCCGAGGTCAACCGAGACCAGTCGTCTTCCTGCAGGGAGCCGGTTCTTACTCGCTGTGCATTGATTCGGCCTAATGAGGTCAGCATGCGTCGAACCAGCTGCTCACCAGACATTTCCATACTGAAGATAGCTACAGCCTTATCGCTGCCTACAGCAACATTCTCGGCAATATTCATCGCCAGTGATGTTTTCCCCATTGAAGGGCGACCGGCGACGATGATCAGGTCTGAATTCTGGAGACCGGTAGTTATTTTATCGAGATCAGAAAACCCGGTAGACAGCCCGGTTAAATCAGAATCGGACTTGAACAGTTCTTCGATCCGATCAACCGTCTGTTTAAGCAGAGAATTGACAGCGACGAAGCCAGATCCATGTTTTGCACCTTCATCAGATATCGAATATATCTGTTGCTCGGCTAAATCCAGGATTTCCTGTGGTGTGCGCCCTTCAGGTGTGTAAATGGTCTGATTGATATC
>Ga0209013_10005690_pt1 | contig 10683 bp, 9 predicted proteins | sample Cruoilmetagenom2_FD_187291 | JGI IMG/M metagenome (GOLD analysis project Ga0209013, IMG submission 187291) | Oil polluted marine microbial communities from Coal Oil Point, Santa Barbara, California, USA - Sample 2 (SPAdes) (version 2) | ecosystem: Environmental > Aquatic > Marine > Oil seeps ...
GAAATGTGTGTAATTTTGTGTGTGCGTCGCAGACGCACACACAAAATTACACAAGAAAACCTACACAATCCGAGTCGACGTGTTTGCCTCGATCGTCTCAACAGGCATCCGCGTTTCAGCCGCAGGCTCAGAGTGGATCCGAATATTAATTCTATTTTATGAGGTCAGTATGATTGATGTTAACGAGTTACGCAAAGGAGTGACGTTTGAATATGATGGCAACCTGTATAAGGTAATCGAATACCATCATCACAAACCCGGTCGGGGAAGTGCCACCATAAAAGTGAAGACCGTAAATTTGCGTAGTGGTACAAACCTGGAACTTACCTTTACATCCAGCGATCGTGTTCAGGATGTGCGTCTCGATTACCATAAGGTGCAGTATCTCTATAACGACGGTGAGTTTTATCACTTTATGGATCTGGATACATATGAACAACCCGCATTGACCAAAGATATTTTGGCCGATCAAGCCTTATATTTAAAGGAAAACCTGGAGGTAAAACTAACCTTTTACGATGAGGAAGCCCTGGATGTAGAGCTGCCCACAACGGTTGACCTGCTCGTTACTGAGGCCCAGGCAGCCGTACGCGGCGACACGGCTACCGGAGTCACGAAGAAAGTCACAACTGAGACGGGCTTGCAAGTCCAGGTGCCGAACTTTGTTGAAAGCGGTGATACGATCCGCATCAATACTGGATCGGGCGAATATATTACACGCGTGTAATCACGATAAAACTCTGATGCGTACACCTGCTGGGAAAGAATGCCGCTACTTCTATGGTGATTATTATCGCGGTCGCGATCACGAGGAATGTCGTTTATTAACCTCCGCTTCGCCATCCCTGGATTGGTCACCCGAATTATGTTACACGTGTCCGGTGCCTGACATTCTCATGGCGAATGCCTGTACCACCATGGTCTTAAAACCCACTTTAGTACGGCCATTTCCCTTTATCAAGCGCCAGGTGAGGGTGAACACATATTGCAGAAAAACACTCCGTAAAGGATTTGACCCCCACATTGGGTGTGGTGAATGCCATGTCCTGCCAGATGTTTTCACTGGAGATGAAGTGTGAGCCTGACATTACTGCTGGACCTGGATAACACCCTCCTGGCAAATGATATTGATACCTTCTTACCGGTCTATTTACGAGCGTTTTCTGAGTACATTTCAACACATATCGAACCGGAGAAATTCGTACGCGCCTTAATGGCTGGTACTAAAAGTATGGTTGACAACCAACGACCAGACTGCACTCTGGAGGAAATATTCAGATCGGTTTTCTTTCCAACAACCGGAATGGATAAAGGTGAATTTGAGTCGTTGGCGGACCATTTCTACGCCCGCATCTTTCCATCTTTGCAGGAACTTACTAACCCATTACCTGAGGTGATCCAGTTTGTGGAGATGGCTGGTGAGCGCGGTTATCGTCTGGTGATTGCTACAAATCCACTCTTCCCGCGCACAGCGATCCTGCAGCGATTGGCCTGGGCAGGATTGCCGGTTGAGAAGTACAACTTTGACCTGGTCGCATCGTTCGAGACTTTTCATTTTGCGAAACCGAATCCGGCTTTTTTTGCAGAAACTTTGGGACGTATTGGTTGGCCAGAAGGTCCAGTCGTTGTTGTGGGAGATGACCTGGAACGCGATATTGCATCCGCGGAACAGTTAGGATTATCCACCTATTGGGTCGATCATCAAAATTCGGAGCCCGGGTCAGCGTCTGAGAATCCAGCCATGAGTGGAGATATGGATTATCTGATGCCGTGGCTGGAGAGCATGTCGAATGGCGATCTGGTCCCCGAGTATAGTTCAATTTCGGCATTGCTGGCCATATTACGATCTACACCGGCTGTGCTGGACAGCCTGTGTCGCGATGTATCCGAAGGAACCTGGACAAAGCGTCCATCAGCTAATGAGTGGTGTCCGACTGAGATTTTATGCCATTTGCGCGACGTAGAGCAGGAAGTCAATTTACCCAGGCTGCGTAAAGTTCTCGGGGAAGAAGATCCGTTCCTGCCTGGAGAGGATACCGACCCCTGGGCGGAGGAACGCGAGTATATTTGCCAGGATGGTAAACAGGCGCTGTACAGTTTTACGGTTGAACGTATGCGGCTGCTGGATATACTCACAAAACTGCCGGATAAAAGCTGGCAGCGTTCGGCGCGCCATGCGATCTTCGGCCGCACGCACTTGAAGGAATTGGTAGGAATTGTCGCCGGGCACGACCGTATGCATATCCAGCAGTTTTTTCGAGACCTCGGATCAGATCCGGCGTAAGATTTTCGATTATTCTAATGAGTCCACTGAAAAAACTACTTCCAAACGGACACTTATAGCCTTCCGCCTTGGTGGGGACCTTTTTGCAGTAGAGTCTCTAGTGATTATCGTATCTATCATTCTGAAATCGTGTTATAACTGCCAGAGTTAGGGGAAATAATATCTACTGATCGTTGCATAAGTTACTAAACGTCTCTTGCGTTGTTTGATCGCTGATTGGGTTTAGCCTTCAATGCAAGGATCAGTAATCAGGCCTTGTTGTTGCCTAAATGGAGGAAAAAATGCGTAGACGAGTCGTCATCACCGGGTTGGGTTGTTACAGCCCACTGGGTAACAATGTGAGCAGTACCTGGGAAAATTTAAAAGCCGGTGTTTCAGGAGCGGAAACCATCACTAGATTTGACATTTCTGAATTGAAAACAAAATTTGCTGCAGAAGTGAAAGGGTTCGACGCTAAAGCATTGTTTGGGCATCGAGAAGCGCGCCGTATGGATCGTTTTACCCAGTTGGCGCTGGCGGCGGCACTTCAAGCCTGGGAAGATTGCCGGCTTGAGGTCAACGATGATAACCGTGACCGGATTGGTGTGGTGATCGGTTCGGGGATTGGCGGCATCTCCACGCTTTACGAACAGACCCTGATATCCATCAAGAAAGGTCCGAGACGGGTCAGCCCATTCTTGATTCCGATGATGATTTCGGATACCAGTCCAGCCATGGTCGCCATTAAACTGGGTGTCCGTGGGCCGAACATGTCGGTTGTTACAGCGTGTGCAACAGGCACAAACGCGGTTGGGGAAGCGACCGAAATTATTCGCCGGGGGGACGCCGACGTGATGCTGTCCGGTGGAAGTGAATCCGCTACCATGCCCATTGCCATCGCCGGATTGAACGTTATGGGCGCCATATCAACGCGCAACGATGATCCAAAAGCTGCATCTCGTCCATTTGATAGGGATCGGGATGGTTTTGTGATGGGTGAAGGCTCCGCAGTAATGGTGCTCGAAGCCCTCGAGCACGCGCAGGCACGTGGTGCGAAGATCCTGGCTGAAGTGCTCGGATATGCCGCGACGAACGATGCTTTTCATATCACCGCCCCTGCAGAAGGGGGGGCAGGAGCGGCGTTGTGTATGCAAGTCGCGCTGCAGGACGCTGGCATAAGGATTGAAGATATTGATTATATTAATGCGCACGGAACGAGCACGTTCTTAAACGATAGGAGTGAAACTGCGGCGATTAAAAGTGTTTTCGGTGAGGCAGCGTACCAGATTCCTGTCTCGTCAATAAAATCGATGACCGGTCACTTGATGGGGGCTTCTGGCGCACTGGAAGCAGTGGTGAGCGTAAAAGTGCTGCAGGATGGGATTTTGCCACCTACAATCAATTATTCAACACCGGATCCGGATTGTGACCTGGATTATGTACCTAACGTAGCCCGCCCGGCAGATGTAGATACGATCATGTCGAATTCTTTCGGCTTTGGTGGTCACAATGCAACAGTCATACTGGGTAAATATGGGGGTAACGGCAAGTCCGGGGCAGGACTGGACGATCCAGCCAATTTGGCTGCCAAGGCTGACTTGTGAGTCCATATGCCCATGTCACAGGGTGGGGGATGGCAGTGCCGGAGCGCGTGCTCACGAATGAAGAACTGGCACAGATGGTGGATACCAACGATGAATGGATTAGATCGCGCACGGGTATCCGTGAACGACGTATCGCCGAAGATGACCAGACGACTGCCTCGCTGGCAACAGAGGCAGCTCTTAACGCCCTGGCTGTCGCCAATCTCAATCCGATGGAGATCGAGTTGATCATCGTTGCAACCTCTACTCCAGAGCACCTCTTCCCTGCCACGGCGTGTATTGTCCAGGACAGCCTGGGCGCAGTAAAGGCGGGGGCGTTCGACTTGCTGGCTGCTTGTACCGGTTTTATATACGCCCTCAACATGGCTACACAGGCGATCCGCACGGGATCGGTGAGTAATGCTCTCGTGATCGGCTCAGAAACATTATCACGCCTGATAAACTGGCAGGATCGCGACACCTGTATCCTGTTTGGTGACGGCGCGGGTGCCTTCGTGCTCCAGGCCGGTGAGGAAAAGGCGGGTCTGTTATCGGCCGTTATGCGATCAGATGGGTCGGGCGCCGACCTGCTCATTGTGCCTGCTGGTGGAAGTGCGCTGTCTCCCAGCATCGATACTATCCAGGAGGGGCTCCATTATATGGATATGAACGGGCGTGAGGTATTCCGCTTTGCCACGCGCGTGATGACTCAAGCTACTGAGAATGCTGTTAAAGGTGCCAAACTGGAGATTAAGGACATTGACCTCGTGATTCCGCACCAGGCCAATCGTCGTATTATCGAGATTGCCTTGCGCAACCTGGACATACCCTTGGAGCGCTGCGTGATCAATCTCGATCGTTACGGCAACACCTCGACAGCCTCGATACCTATCGCGACCTGTGAAGCGATAGAGGATGGGCGGCTCCATCCGAACGATAAGGTCGTATTTGTAGGGTTCGGGGCCGGTCTGACCTGGGGCGCAGCGGTCGTTGTATGGAGCGGAGCATTCCCGACTCGAATAAAAATGGTTCCTGGTGTCATCCGTGTCTATGCACGAGTACGTTCTGTAATTTTGCGCTTCTTGCGGCGTATCGATGCCTTGATTTGGGGCCGCTACCAGTAGGTCTCAAGAACCAATTTTCCCCTGCATTATCATCGAGCGGGTGGTGCTGCTTCGCCTGCGGCAGTTTTCCGCATCCCCACCATCCAGCACACAACAAAAGGTGCTTTTGAGGATATGTTAGAACGTTGTTAGAAATCATTGTTTCAAACAAATCGGACTTCCTTAATATGTATAGATTGGTATAATCATGATGAAGGTGTTCGATTTTTTTAGTTAATTTTTTGGAGGTACCGTGAATCCGACCCGCAACAGGTCTTCGATAATCTATTTACTGTTGTTCGTAGCTATCATATCGATCGTCGTTTCTCAACTTCAGTCGGGTAACAACAGCCAGGAAGAACTTTCCATCAATCAGCTGGCTGCTGATATCCAGGCCGGGAAGGTCGATAGAATTGAAGTCGATGACGACAGAGTTACGGTGGAATATTTAGTTGACGAGAACAATAGCATCTCTCATATTGAGGTTAATTCGACGCTCGTCGAACAGCTCAAAGAATACGGGGTTTCAGCAGAACAACTCAGTGCTCAAAATGTTGAAATAACTGTCAAGGCTCCCAGCGCATGGTTGGGTATCGCCACCGCTTTTGGATATATTCTACCGTTTATAATCCTGGCAGGTGTTTTCTGGTTCGTATTTCGCCAGGCGCAGGGCAGCAACAACCAGGCGCTCTCTTTCGGAAAGTCACGCGCCCGCATGTTCAGCGGCGACCAACCAACGGTGACGTTCGAGGACGTAGCCGGTGTGGAAGAAGCGAAAGAAGAGCTGAATGAGATCGTTGAATTCTTGCGCGAACCAGAGAAATTCATCGCTCTTGGCGCCCGTATTCCTAAAGGTGTCCTGCTTGTCGGTGCACCTGGAACCGGTAAAACACTCATGGCGAAGGCTGTCTCTGGTGAAGCCGCCGTGCCTTTCTTCTCCATATCCGGTTCAGAGTTCGTGGAGATGTTCGTTGGTGTAGGCGCCAGCCGTGTACGTGACCTTTTTGAACAGGCGAAACGCCACTCTCCCTGCATCGTGTTCGTTGACGAAATCGATGCGGTTGGACGGCAGCGTGGGGCTGGTCTGGGTGGTAGCCACGACGAACGTGAGCAGACCCTGAACCAGATGCTGGTGGAGATGGACGGTTTCGATACGGATACCAATGTGATTATCGTGGCTGCAACCAATCGCCCAGATATCCTTGATCCTGCGTTGCTGCGACCAGGCCGCTTCGATCGTCGCGTGGTGCTGGATAGCCCGGATATGCGTGGGCGCGAGGCCATCCTCAGAGTGCACGTCAAAGGTAAGCCTCTGGCACCGGATGTAGATCTGGCCGTGCTAGCTCGTTCTACGCCTGGATTTGTCGGTGCTGACCTGGAAAACCTGGTGAACGAAGGGGCTATTCTCGCTGCGCGGCGTAATAAGAAAGTGGTCGGGCAGGATGAGCTGGAAGAAGCCATCGAACGTGTGATCGCAGGACCGGAACGCAAGAGCCGGTTGATCAGTGAAGAGGAAAAACGAATCGTTGCCTATCACGAAGCCGGTCATGCGGTAGTTATGAACGCATTGCCGGAAGCTGACCCGGTGCATAAAGTAACCATTATTGCTCGCGGTATGACGGGCGGATACACGATGGCAATGCCGGAAGAAGATCGTACCCTGATGGCGCGCAATAAAATGTTTGCAGATATGGTTGGTCTGCTCGGAGGTCGAGCTGCCGAGGAATTGGTTTTTAACGATATCACCTCCGGTGCTGCCAACGATCTCGAACGCGTGACGCAAATGGCGCGTGCCATGGTGAAGCGCCTGGGTATGAGCGATCAGCTTGGCCCCATGGTCTATGGGCAGAAGGAAGAGCTGATCTTCCTGGGACGGGAGATATCTGAGCAGCGTGATTATTCTGAATCGGTCGCTGAACAGATCGATAAGGAAGTGCGCGGCCTCGTAAGTAAAGCTCACGAAAGCGCGCGTCAGTTGCTGGTCGAATACCGGGACAAGCTGGAGGCTGTTGCGACTCGTCTGTTAGAAGTCGAGACCCTCTCTCGTGAGGAGTTTGAAGAAATTTTCCCGCCTCCTCATCCCAAGATCAGTGGTACGCCAATACCGGTTGCAGTTTAGTTTATGTAACGTTTCAGAATTGAAATAAAATTTATGAGGCGTGAATCGGGATGCACGATAGGCCCGTTCACGCTTCTTTTTTTACGAGAATTTTATCACGGGTATCGTCTTATGAAGCAAGATTCTCCTGCTGCTTATGAAGCAGCTCAGCAAAGGGCGGCCTTTTACCGGTAGCCTCTGTCCGCATTTGCTTTCTGGTTTGTTCCGAGAGGAAAACATCTCGCCTTAAAAAAATGGGGGATGGTTAACGTTCACAACAGGTTTAGTTTTTATAATTTCATCGGGGCGGCTCCAGCGTTTGAGAAATATTCACGCTTAATTCACATTCCGTCCAGGATGTCTCGTAGGGTCTCGATGTAGAACATCGACGACTATAAATTGCTTTTAATAAATTCAAAGGCGAACACATAAAAATTAATATATACCTTGACAAAATTAAAAATATATGTATAATATTTACATATAATCAAACTGGCGATAAGATATTTGAGTGATTTGATTGGTTTAGGAGAATAAACATGGACGAGAGTACAAAGTACATTCAGGAAGAACGTATGAAGATCTTGGAAATGATCGAAAGTGGAAAGATCAGCGCCGATGAAGGGGCTTCCTTGCTGGGCACGTTCAAAGTGCGCAAAACAAAAAAGACCGCCCATCTTTATCCGGACAGGGAGCCGCGCTGGTTTAAAGTGCGCGTCACGGACACGGTCACGGGCAAGAGCAAAGCTCTCGTCAGCATCCCCTTCGGTTTGATGGATTGGGGCTTGAAGTTCGGCGCTCAATTTGCGCCCGAGGTGTCGGATGTCGATCTGTCGGAGCTGCGGGATGTGCTGCATTCCGGCTTAGAGGGCAAGATCATCGATGTTGTGGATGAAGAGGACGGCGAACACGTAGAAATATTTGTAGAATAATCGTCTATTTGAGTCAAAATTACGTCAGTGTTATCTAAAAATGGGGGATGAAATAACCTACACTTTTACGCCGCAGCCACCGGTTTGTTATAGCCGGTGGCTGTGGTTTTAGATATAATCTACCAGTGCTCAGTCACCGTTGATCTGATGGAAGTAGCTTACTGATCCTTGCATTGAAGGCTAAACCCAATCAGCGATTAAACAACGCAAGAGACGTTTAGTAACTTATGCAATTATCAGTAGTAACTTATGCAACTATCAGTAGAGCCTTGTGCCCGTAATAGGGTCGCAAGAACGCGTTCAAGTTGTTGAGCTATCATCAAAATCAGAGTGACTTATCACTAGTGCTGTTGATTGCTAACCCTACCCTTGTTGAATGGAGTCAGTATGGAGCAGATAATGAATGATCATCTTCCTTTCCAGGATAGAGTAATCCTTGTTACGGGGTCTGGTAGAGGCATCGGGCGTGAGATTGCCCTGCACTTTGCCAGGAATGGCGCGCACGTAGTGGTGAACTTCTTTCGAAACCGTAAACCCGCTGAGCAGACCGCGCGTGAGATCCGGGAATTGGGGGTGCGTGCGCTTGTTGTGAAGGCGAACGTCGGTGATCTGGACGATCTTAAGATGTTATTCGAGCAGGTCGAGGGTGAGTTCGGCATGCTCGACTACCTGATCAGTAATGCCGCTTCCGGTTACAACCGACCGGCGATGGAGCAGCGACCCAAGGGTTGGGATTGGACGATGAACATCAACGCCCGTTCCCTGCTCTTTGCTTCTCAGCTGGCGCTGCCTTTAATGGAAAAGCGCGGTGGAGGGGCGATCGTCGGTATCACCAGCGGCGGATCGAAGCGCGTGCTCCCCGATTACGTAGTCGTCGGTGCCAGTAAGGCAGCCCAGGAAGCGCTCATCCGCTACCTGGCGGTTGAGCTCGCTCCAAAGAACGTTATCGTGAACGCCGTCTCCCCGGGTGTCGTGGATACTGATGCGCTGCGGCATTTTGACATCCTGCGTAAAGAGGCGCGCCTGATCGAGCGGGTGGTAGATATCACACCTGCTCGAAGCCTGGTATCCAAGGAGGACGTCGCGGGGGTGGTCGCTTTCTTGTGCAGCCCGGCGGCGCGTATGATACGCGGCCAGGTGATCGTCGTGGATGGGGGCATCAGCCTACCGATGCCAGGAGTGATTGAATAAAAGGAACAGGGGCATCACACCTGCTGTCCGGTGTATCAGGTCTAGCGACCGTACTGGCCTATCAGCTGGACCTCATCCAGGACGTGCCCCAACAAAGCCGTTTCGACCTCACTCTTGTTCGCTCCCGGCGACAGGTTTAATGGTGTATCTAAGGCGTATAACTTAAAGAAATATCGGTGCGATGTGCCAGCGGGTGGACAGGGTCCTTTATAACCATTCTTGCGAAAGTCATTCTCCCCCTGCGTGCCCACGCCCTCTGTGGTTTCGCCCAATGGGACGCCCTCCGGCAGGTCGCTGCGCTCGGGTGCGATATCGTAGAGAACCCAATGCACCCAGGTGCCGCCCGGCGCATCGGGGTCGTCTACGATGAGCGCCAGGCTCTGTGTCCCCGGTGGAACACCCACCCAATTTAATGGCGGGGATATATCTTGACCGTCGCAGGTGTATTGGGCCGGGGTGCTGTCCCCTTCTGAAAAGGCGCTGCTCGTAAGCTGTAATCTACCTGGCAACTCTGAATCTCCTTCCGCTGGCGAGGCGCTTGTTATTTCAGACTCCGGAGCCTCCTGCGTTGCCTGGCAGCCAGCGCCAACCAGAATTAAAAGGAGCACAAGCCCCACGGGGAATAACGATTTACGAACCATCATATCACCTCGACTTAATAAACAATCAGGGTGCCGTCAGGATAACGCGCGCCGGCGCGCCATCGCATCCCTTGAGCTTTAACGGCAGGCAGTACATCATGTAGCCGCCTTCGGGCACCAAAGACAGGTCCAGCCCTTCGATAACGATGATGCCTGCTTCCAACAAGATGGTGTGGGTCGGTGCTCCATCCTGGTACGGAGCCACGGAAAGATAATCGACTCCCACCACTTTAATGCCGCGCTCCACCAGGTGCACTGCGCCGTCCGGGCTGATGGCGACGAAGTCCTCCTGGAACTGGTTCTCCTCCCTTTCCCAAATTTTCGAGTTGCGGGTTTTGATCAACAAGCGCCGCGTGTTTGGTGGGATCCCGGCCTCATTCAGTACCTGTGCCGTGACACTGCCCACTTCGTCGGGCATGTGTTGCACGTGCGCCCGGCCGATGAGCTGCTCGAGAGGAAGTTCGTCAACCGTTTGGGCATCACCACCCAGGAAGTGAAAGGGAGCATCGACGTGCGTACCCGTATGGGCGCTCATCTCCAGGCGTGTAACGTTGGCATTGCTGCCATGCTCCATTTTAGAGACGCGCTCCAACTTGACCTTCGGGTCGCCCGGCCACACCGGCATGGATGGCGACACCGTCAGGCTGATATCATAGATTTTCATACGGACCTCTTTTCTTACGGCTTATAGTTTTCTATTACTCAATCAATCTGATTTTGATTGGAGTCATGATGATTGTTAATGAAGTATCTTCCGAACACAGGTGGAGATTCTTTCCTTCGGCTTCGCTCAGGACATGCACTGCCATTGCGACAACGCTTTATGTTTGGTGTCTTGTGGCCTGATGACATAGTAGCGTTTATAACACCAA
>Ga0209013_10005691_pt1 | contig 10682 bp, 5 predicted proteins | sample Cruoilmetagenom2_FD_187291 | JGI IMG/M metagenome (GOLD analysis project Ga0209013, IMG submission 187291) | Oil polluted marine microbial communities from Coal Oil Point, Santa Barbara, California, USA - Sample 2 (SPAdes) (version 2) | ecosystem: Environmental > Aquatic > Marine > Oil seeps ...
GCGCCATGAGAATGTAACCTGTTTGTCATCTACCTGCAGGATGCGGTTATTGGAGATGGCCACCCTGTGGGTATAACGACCCAGGTATGAGAGTACCTGTTTTGGTCCTGCAAAAGGAGGTTTGGCATAGACGACCCACTTTTTATCGAACAGGGAGTTGAACAACCCCGCTTCAGTTTTGATCTTTTCTGTTCTCACGTAAGACCTCAGTGCTTCAACCATTTTAGCTCTGAACACATTACTGAGTTGATCAACGGGAAAGAGAAATGAACCATCTCCTTTGGATGGCTTCCATCGATTATTCTGTGTAATGCCCCCAGCAGGGACTACCAGGTGCAGGTGGGGATGATATTGAAGGTTTTGTCCCCATGTATGCAAAATGGCTGTATATCCAATGCGGGCATCCAGGAACTCTGAATTTACAGCAAAATCGATCATTACCTTATTGACTATCCTGAACAAGATATTATAGCAATCTGACTGATGATGCAGAAAAAGCGGGTTCAGTTTATCGGGTATGGTAAAGACCATATGCAGATAGCTGACAGGCAAAAGATCGGCTTCACGTTCAGCGAGCCATCTTTCACGGTCAATATTCCCGCACTTTGGACAGTGGCGGTTCCGGCAACTGTTATAGACGATTTGTTCATGGCCGCAATGCTCGCAATGTTCAACTCTTCCTCCCATGGCTTCGGTCCGGCATATTTGCAGAGCATGCAGCGTTCGCAGATGATGACCGGGAAGCGGATGTTGCCGGTGTAGTTCAGGAAGGAAGTTTTGAATGACAGTTGCGATTTCGGCCCCGTGGGCCTCCATCAGGTCAAAGGTGTTGGATATAGCTTATCCAGCATGCCAAAGAAAGCCTGTTCCGGCACTATGGCCAAATGGAGATACACTTCGGTGTTTTTAATATTGGCATGTCCTAACAGACGCTTAACCCCATAGATGGTTTGTCCGGCTTCAAGTTGGTGGGTGGCGTAAGTATGGCGAAGTGAATGTAAACTGGCCTGTTTCTGAATACCCGCTGTTTGCATTGCTTCTTTCATGATCCTGCGAATGCGGTTATGATTTAATGGAATGCCTTTATAACGATTATCACGCTCAAACAGAAACCTCTGGGGCCGATCTATCTTCAGGTAGTTTCGTACGCCCCTGGCAATATGAGAAGAGAAGGGAACATAACGATCCTGTTTGTTTTTGGACTGCCGGATAAAAAGCTGTTGCCTGTCCAGGTTCACATCCTCAATCAACAGAGAAGTCGCTTCGCTGATACGAAGCCCACAATCATAGATAATCCCCAGCAGCAGTCTGTCTCGTAGTTGCTTTGGTGCCTTTAATAACCGCCTGATCTCTTCCATAGAGAATATCACCGGTAGTCGTTGCGGTCTCTTGATACTGGGTAAATTGATATGCAGATGATCGCATTCATTCAGCTTGTAGAGCTTCCGCAACCCATAAACCAGATGCCTGAAAGTACTTAGCGAATCCGTATCACGGTTAACGACGAAATAGAGATAGTTCTCTATATCTTCTGGCTCCATCTCCAAGGGTGTCTTACCGCTGTGAAGAGCCATCTTTGACATCTGAAGCAGATAGTTCTTGTGGGTGGTTTGGGATTTTCCGTCAATAACCAGGCACTTGATAAAATGCTCAGCCATTTTTTCAAAACCTGTAATCTTTCGGCATGCTTCATCATAATAGGTCTCTTTCATAATAGAATCATTTAATGGGTTAAATAATTCATATTACGAAATTCTCTATTTTTGATGAAGCTGCCGATTTGGCGTCGATACAGCGATGCTACAGCTGCCGACCGCAAGGGAGATTTAGTTCAATAACTGGATAATTTGTATCTATTTCTGATTTTTTTCAGCGATTCCGCTTGTAAATTAGCATTTACGTAATAGTCTGATAATTAAGCTGCCGGGAAATTTTGAGAGAAATAATTTTCGCACTAACTTTACAGAAGACACCACATTGCAGGCCGTATTTCTAACGCCTTCATTACCAGTCTTATACAACGGCGGCGCTACCGCCAGACAAATAATGTTGTAATCATTGAGGATGAACATCTAACCGCTGAAAGGATCAGGACATTGATGCTCAGGATCGATCCGGAGATCAGGGTCCTGGCCATTCTCGATTCGGTAAAATCATCGGTTCAATGGTTCGGGCAGAATGAAAAACCAGATCTGGTATTTATGGATATCCAGCTGACTGATGGATTGTCATTTGATATTTTTGAGCATGTGAAGATCGAATACCCGGTCATTTTCATTACTGCATACCAGGAATATGCCATCAAAGCTTTTAAGGTCAACAGTGTGGATTACCTGCTTAAGCCTGTTTCAGAGGAAGATCTGCAAACGGCACTGGATAAATACCGCCACTATTTTTCCCGGGAGAAGTCCCTGCCGGTCATTGAAAATGAGATGCTTAACAGTATAAAGCAGATGATCAGCAAACCTTATAAATCCCGGTTTATGGTGAGGGTGGGCGACCGCATCAAATCGGTGGATGTGGAGGATATACGATATTTCTACAGCCTTCAGAAGGGCACCTATTTGCATACCAGTGACAATCGGAATTATGTGGTAGACTATACCCTTGATGCGTTGGGCGAACTACTTGATCCTTCCATGTTTCACCGGATCAATCGCAGGTATTTAATCACCCACAAAGCCATCACCGATGTGATCACCCTCTCTGGCAGCAAACTAAAAATCAATTTGCTGCATTCAGATGATGCTGAGATCTATATCAGCAGGGAGAGACTGGCCACATTTAAGGAGTGGCTGGATCAATGATCACTACAGTTTATCGGCGGGATTGTAGCATTCATCCATAAAAATCTATGATTCAGCGAGAATGAGTTTTATTCCGGATTCTCTCTTCATACATTTACCCTGGTATTCAATTTTGTTTAAACCATATGACATGAAGAAAACACTATTATTATTGACCATCATCCTGATTTCTGTATCATCAATAGCCCAGAACAGGAAGTACAAAAAATCGATGAATGTCTTAAGCTGTTTTTAAGTAACTTTGATAATTAGGTTTTACAATATACCTGACCCTACACATATGTTGGTGGCAATGCAAAAAATTGAAAATGAATTTGCAGACAAAAAAGCTAAGACAAATCACAGGAAGTAACGAACAATGGGTTTATGTGAATTGGGGAAAGATAGAATGGTCTGCGTCAGGAAACAAAATCTTATTTACCAGTAACTCTGACAATTTATTCACTCTTTATACTGTTGACATAAATTGAAAAAATAAAATGCACTGACACGTTATGAAAACTCAAAATTTCCGAATTCAGTATCTTTTGTATTATGGCATCCTGACGATAGCAGGTCTCCTGACCGGATGCAATCAGGAAATACCCCAAAGACCCAATATCCTATTTGCCATTGCCGATGACTGGGGATGGCCCCATGCAAGTGTGTACGGCGACCCTGTGGTGCAAACACCGGCATTTGACCAGGTTGCAGCCGAAGGGATTCTTTTCAACCATGCTTATATCTCCTCTCCCTCCTGCACCCCGTCGAGAAATGAAGTGCTTACCGGTCAGTACCACTGGAGACTTGGTCCGGGTGCCAACCTGTGGAGCACGCTGGATACGGCCACTCCTGTATATCCGCTCCTGCTGGAAGATGCAGGATATCAGATAGGGTACTACCGAAAAAGTTGGGGCCCGGGCAATTTAGATGACTGGGAAAGACATCCGGCAGGAAAAAATTGCACTGATAGTGGATTCGGACAGTTCCTGTCGGAACGGACCGGTGACAAACCCTTCTGCTTCTGGCTGGGTTCCTGGGATCCGCATCGGCCCTATGACAGGGAAACCGGGGCCCGGAGCGGCATGAACCTTGACCGGATCAAACTGTTTGAGTGTTTCCCCGATCATGAGATCGTCAGAAGCGATGTGGCTGACTACTATTATGAGGTTCAGAGGTTCGATACACTTGTGGCCAGCGCCATTCGCCTGCTTGAGGAAGCGGGTGAACTGGAGAATACCATCATTGTGGTTACGGGCGACCATGGCATGCCTTTTCCACGATGCAAATCCAATAACTATGATTCCGGCGCACGGGTGCCCCTGGCCATCCGCTGGGGATCAAAAATCAAAAAAACCGGCAGGGTGCTGGACGATTTCGTCAGTCTGACCGACCTGGCTCCCACCTTTCTAGAACTGGCAGGTATTGAGGTGCCAGAGGTTATGACCGGCAAAAGCCTGGTGAACCTCATGGAGAGTGAGGAGAGTGGATTTTTAGATCCGGAGAGAAGTTATGTGCTTCATGGAAAAGAAAGGCATGTTCCATCCCAGGAGGAAAATATGGGTGGATACCCTGTTCGGGCCATCCGCAACCACGATTTTCTCTACATCAGAAATTTCAAGCCCGAACGCTGGCCATCCGGTACACCAGATTACTTTAAAGCTGCCATTCCCTTTTGCTGGCTGGGTGACTGTGACAACGGACCCACAAAAACCTATATCGCCAATAATAAGGAGAAAAATGATCACCATCTGAAACTCTGGGAGCTTTCATTTGGAAAACGACCTACCGAAGAGCTGTATGACTGCAGGAATGATCCTGAGCAACTCATCAACCTGGCAGATAATCCGGACTATGAAGAGATCAGGGAAAACCTGTCAGCTCAGTTAATACAACAACTGGAACTCACAGGAGATCCCAGGGTCATCGGGGGAGGAGATGAATTTGATACATATCCTTACTACGGAATGGGGCCCAGACATCCAAGTTATCAACCGGATGGGAAATAGTCCTGAATGAATAATCCATTGATTTGAACAGTATTTAATCATTTTTATACATCCATTCAGTAATTTTAATAAAATATCCTGGTTCATTCATGAAAAAGAGGTTGCTGATAAGTATAGTATTAATTTCTGCAGTTATTAATACTACCGGGCAAAATTCATTATTTAAGAAATATCCAAATAATCCAATTATTAAAATCGGGGCAACAGAACCTGCATGGCGTAGTATTCATGCCGCCAATGCTGCAATAATGACTCCCGGTGAAAGTCCCGATGGAAAATGGAGAATCTACATTAGAGGAAGCGGTAATGTCCCCGATTATCATGATCAGATCGGTATTCTTTATCAGGATACCATCAATTTTTCACCTTATGGTCCCTGGCTTGAATACCAGAATAATCCCGTTTTAGGATATGGTATTCCAGGAAGTTATGATGAATGGCATCTGCTTGATTGCTCGCCGGTAATTGGTGAAAATGGGAATGTTCATTTCTATTATAAAGCAGTAAATTTTTTACACCAATCAAGTCTTGCCGGTGCAAAATCATTCGACGGAGGTTTTACTTTCCATAAATATGACAACAATCCGTTAAAACTCGATGTTGGAGCTAATGATGTAATCTACTATGATAATAAATATCATATTTTCTATGGAGACGCATTATATAACAGAAGTACAGGTAAATTCGACAGCAAACTTCAAATATACCTGAAAGTAACATCCGATCCTGAATACATAAAGAATGTTGACAGTATAAAGGTAATAGGTGTTGGTGGCGGTCCGGATGAATTTGACAGTGAAGCGGTCAATGGAGCAAGAATATTTCGTCTTGACAGCAGGTGGTATATGATCTATCAGGGGAGTAATCGCCACTTTGATTATCCGGACAGATTTCATGCTGCATATTCTGATGACTTGATCAATTGGATTAAAATAGAAAACAATTTTTCATTGATGACCAGAGGAGATCTGGGAGAATGGGATCAGGGTGGAATTTGGTACGGCGAGGTTTTTCAATACCAGGATACATTGTATATGCTATATGAAGGATGGGGTTGTGATTGTATTCCGGTTAACAGAGATGAGCCTTACTTTGAAGGTGGTAACTCCCGGACAGGTATCTCAAGAGTATCTGTAAATGACTTTTTATTATGGTCGGAAGGAGGATTTGATTCCTCATGGGTTTCAAATGAATTTGGGCCTGATGGTACAATTGCTGATTTTGAAAACTATACTCCCTATTTTCACCCAACGAATAATATGACTTACGAAATTATAAGTAATCCGGCTCCCGGGAGTATAAATTCAAGCGCACATTGTGGTAAAATTACCACAACAGCTGATCAATGGGAATTACTCTGGTCTGAGCCATTCAGTACCAGATTTGATTTCACAAAAAGTAGCATCTTTAAAATGAAAGTTTACTCTACTGTACCTGGAAACGTATATTTTAAAATTGAATATCCCACTGATTATACAAAAGGACAACTGGAAGTAGAAAAATATCTCAGCACAGTGAATCAATGGGTTGAAATTGAATTCGATTTCAGCTCACTAAATCCTCAATCCGGGCTATATGGGAAAATCGTGCTGCTATTTGATGCCGGTGGAACAAACCCTGACAATGACTGGTATTTTGATGATATTAAATTTGAAGCGATGGCAACATCTTCCTCCGAATTGGTAAATCCCCATTCTGACAATCAAGAATTGAGAATACTATCCGATTTTATAAATCAAAATATAACAATTACAGGTGCCAATATAATTGCTCATTATGACATTTATTCTATTGATGGTGTAATAGTAAAACAGGGGGAAGGAGATAAAATAGACATAAGGTCTTTATCTGATGGGGTTTACATTATCACGTACGGGAATTTGTCAGCTAAGTTTATTAAGCATTAGATCCATAGAAGAGCTTTAATTCTTTGAGTGCATCTTAGTTGGCTACTGCAAATCCAACTCTGGATCCGGATTGCAGATGGTCGTAATGTTCATATGGTACCTCCACATTGTCTATAACATGAAAATTTTCATAATACATATAATAATGATTACGATATTTTAACATTGCGCCCTGCCATATTGCACCATTATCGGGATCAAACTCATCTCCTCTTGAAAAATAAGGTTTTTCAGGATTTGTGTTTTCTGAACTCCCACACCAGGGTCCTTCATAAGGATCCAGACTTGTATACAATTCAAAACGATCAGGCCAGTCTCTGTCAAGTTTATTACTATGGGCATTAATGTTCATATACCAAATACCATTATCAAAAAGAATTCTTTCTCCATAGATATAATCATTATTATGCTTGCAAACACTATTTCTTTCAGGATATAAAGGATGGAGGTTCAACCTTTGTCCGTCAAATCCAAAACCTGTCACTGCCTGGTATCCTTGTTCTTCAGTCCTGGTTTTGACATGAAATAGCAATACAATATATTCATTTGTCTGGGGGTCTCGTATCAAAGTTATTTCAGGTGTAGCGTTAATTCCGAAGAATTTAGCATAGCATGAATCCGGATTCATCCTTGACCAGTCCATTAACACTGGTTCTTTTTCAGTCCAACTACGTTTACTAACATCAAATATACCCATGACAACTCTTCGGAATATTTCAGATTTTGAATTTCGGTTTCTGAATTCCCTGCAAAGAACCAATACTTTTCCATCAATATATACACATCCCTCATCATTCAGTTGGAAACGTTTGTCTCTGGGCGGTTTATCATTACAACCTTCTTTGTTGGTATCGCGGTGTCCCTTCAAAATCCATATTTTGCCCGATGTACTATCCCGAAATGATGGATCGGTAAAATGTATGGCATCAAAATTTTTATCTTCAGTCCATAAGACTCCAATTTGTGCATTACCATGTTTTTCGCTTATGACAGGATTACCTCGCATGAAATATAAAAATGTTCCATCCACCAGGATAACAGCAGAGTTTGCAGCATCTTCGGAGCGCCATTGGTTTGATGGATTAGGTCTTGTTGTTTCATTATCCGGACCAAAAATATTACCTGGTGGTTCAGGATTTTTATAATCTCTTTGCCAGGGAAGTAGTCCGTATCGTTTCTTCCACCTGAAAGCATTCAATGAAAAATCGTTATAAGAAATATTTTCATTATCAGCAATCAGACGATTTGCTATTTTCCTTGATTCGGAATTTGAAGGAGTTAGTGCCGAAAAATGAATATCATCAAAAAAGGCTGTACCGTTAATTGTGAATAATCCCGCATATCCTTTGTTCAATTTGGAATCTCCTTTAATTGAAATTGTATTGCGTCCATCAATATAGCCTCTCAGGATTCCATCGATTGAACTTAAAGTTAATAAATAGTTTTGTTCAGGTTTAAATTCAAAATCATTAAGAAGGATTTTTTCGCTTATTATTTTTCCATTGCTATACGTTGCCAGACGCGTCTGACAAGTAAGGAAATTAATGGTAAAGGTATTACCTGAAAAAGATCCTCCCGGCACTTCAGGTGATTGAACAAATACACCTAACCAAGCATTTTGTATTTCATCAACTGCGACGGAGGATTCGAAAGAAGAGTTAAAGCCAAATGCATCAGGATGGTATAATGTTTTTATTCCATTTGTATCGGACTGCAGAATACAATTTCCTTCGCCGGATGAATCCCAGGATTTTTTCCCGTAAATCCATCTGTTTTGTCCGCTTAAGGTTGTCCAGTGCATAAGCGGTTCACTGGAGTTATAGTTAAAGTCAAGCATCAGATCTAATGCCGGAGATTCAGTATCAACATGTCCCCGTGGACAAATCTCTCCCCAATGTTTTGCATAATCAGACAGATAAACATCATCAATAAGTCCTGCAAAACTTCCTTGAGAATTCCCTCCAATCCAGATTTTTTCATTAACTGAAATTAATGTGGGGATTCTCTTTTCCCCAACTTCGACCCCATTTAGAAATATTCTGAATCTGGTTGAGTGATCTTTATTCCTCCAGCTGAGCGCAACATGTACCAGCCTATTACTGGGAATTGAAAGATTCGAAACAGTTATTGTATCGCAGATATAAACATCACTGCGAATTATGGTTTTAATCATATCCTGGGTTAAGCCTATTTCAAGTGTGTCTCTCTTCCCATCACACCTGAATAAAGGTGTTTCGATATCCTGAAGATTTGATAGATTAATCCAGGCTTCAAAAGTCCCACTGTTATGTGCATAAGGAGAATTATAGCATAAACCTCTATCAAGAATCCTTGCATTCAATGCAGCCCCAAAAGTACAAGGTTTAAAACCGATTTCTTCTTCATTTAAAGGCTGCTCGCCTTTCAGAGAAGTTACACTATTGTTATATCTGAAAATCATTTTTGAATGAACATCGTTTGGGTGTGGAATCGGGGAATTGCCATGATACCAGTTCCAGATAGTCATTGTATTATTAATGGTTTCCCTGGTTTGGCGATAGATTTTAGGTAATCCGGAAGTATAATTTTCGCAAATTTCTTTATCATCAAGTTTAGTGTTGAAAATACTTATCTCATCTATTAACCCCTTATAACACGTCCGTGATAAAGGAGAGCCCCCTATACAAAAATCTACCCAAGAATAAGCCAGATTAATGTTGTGTTCTTCTTTTTCCCCAACGATACTATTATTATGTAATATTTTAAAGCTCCCTGCAGCCATATCAGCAATAACCACGATTTGTTGCCAGGAATTCAATTTACAAATATCAGCGCTGGATTTAACTGAGTATTCCTCACCGTCATTTGTAAAAAAAGTGAATTTAAAAGAGCCATTATTTTTAAGTGATAAAGTATAACCTTTATGCTCCAAAGTTTTATGTATAATAACCGATTCATTAAGCTCATATGGTTTGATCCATAAACTAATAATGAATCCTGTATTTGGATTCAGCCCAGGTCTGTTTTGTACCTGGAGCCACTGACTGCCATTAAGATAAATGGCTCCCGCCCGTTTACCTTTCTTCCTGAACGATGAAGTTAATCCACTATCATATGTATTCCAATTATGTCCTGTGATATAAGCTGTTAGTTTATTACCTGACCAGTCAATACACTCATATCCGCTTCCCTCATCCAGAGCCCAGTGAGCTACAAGTGAAGGCTGTATGATTACAGGTTCAACATGCTGAAAACGTATACTTAAATCACATGTAAATACAGAAAAGGGATCACTGAAATCATTATTAATACTATAAAAAACAGAGAGAAGTAATATGATTCGTGAGAAAAGCATTATTTAGAACACTAATAACCAGGATTTTGCGTCAGGTTTGGATTTGCGAGTATTTCTTCACGGGGGATTGGAAACAACACCCTGTAAGGGGCACTCGACTGATGCATGATCCACTTCCTGGTTGTATAAACCCCAAACCTGATTAACTGTTGCCTGCGATGTCCTTCCTGGCAGAATTCCCATGCATATTCTTGAAGAAACCTTTCATCATCCAGTTGAGCTGTGGTTAGAACTTTATCACCGGAAAAATTAATGAATGCTCTCTCTCTAACATCATTTATTAGATTTACTACTTCCTGAGTGGCTACTCTGTTATTCTTTCTCCAAAAAGCTTCGGCCTTCATGAAATAGACATCTGCATAACGGAAATAGGCAAAATCATTACTCAATGAATTCAATGCACCACTCCTGATTTCGTATTTAATTGCTCTCATACCGTCTGCTTCACCTGTTGTGACTCCATCCTGGTCAAATACAATCTCTTTCGAATAAATCAGTAATTTCCCCTGATCACGGGGATTCCAGGGATCACAATATAATGGGGCTCCTACAACACCGGTATTTGTGCCCAAATTATCAAATAATTGACCTTTCATCCATGATTTTTCGAGGCGCATATCTTCAGGATGATACGTGTCAATAAACT
>Ga0209013_10005692_pt1 | contig 10680 bp, 6 predicted proteins | sample Cruoilmetagenom2_FD_187291 | JGI IMG/M metagenome (GOLD analysis project Ga0209013, IMG submission 187291) | Oil polluted marine microbial communities from Coal Oil Point, Santa Barbara, California, USA - Sample 2 (SPAdes) (version 2) | ecosystem: Environmental > Aquatic > Marine > Oil seeps ...
TGAGCTAAAAATATCTTTACCAACTCCAAATGTAGCTGTTTTATACATCCACCAATCAATGGTAAAATCTCCAGTACCAAAATCCCAATCAACACTATCATCTAATTGTAAATAATCACCAATACCATCAAAGCAATAAGACCCATTAAATTTTCCTTCGGAAGAATATATTTGTGGATCGCCGTTGAAAGTAAAGGCGTGTTGAGAATCTGACTGGTCGCCATCAAAATGCAACAATAATTTCGTATAGGAATCTGTAGTATATGGTTCGGAAGGCAAAGAACCGCTAAATGAAGTAGTCCAACGAGCTACGTCTTTAGAAACTCTAACCTCATCAATATATCCGTGAAAATGATCACCGCTTACCTGAGCACCAACTATCAAATCAAGCGCTGAATCTACTATAGATGAGCTTGTTTGTGTACCATCCTCTACACCATTAACATACATCCTCGTATTAGTTGCATCTTTTACTACAGCTACATGAGTCCATGTATAAATTGGCACATCAATTGTACCAGTAACCCAATAAGTAGATGTACTCCCCCAAAAGAATTTGAAGGTGTTTCCAACTAACAAATAAAGCGCCCAAGATCTAGTACCTCCACTAGAATCCCATTGAGAAATTACCACTTGATCTGCACTAGCAGTCCTATAACACCACAATTCAATAGTAAAAGGATCATTTCCAAATGTCCAATCCGTGCTGTCGGGAGTACTTAAACAATCACCCGTACCGTCAAAATACATGCTTCCATTAAATACCCCGGATGCAGTGCTTTGAGGATTCCCATTAGCAACAGTAATTGTATGTTGTGAATCCGAAAAATCACCATCCATGTGTAACATCAATTTGGTATAACTATCATAAGTACCAGAAACAGCTGTTCCTGCAACAGTGTTTGGCTCTAACTCATCAAACACGCAAGTAGTATCAAGATCTCCTTGACCACTATTAGATGCTAAAGCTATAAGTACTGGAAAATTTGCCAGACCCTGCTTAAATTCAACTTCTTGTATAGCAAACCAAGTCCCACCAGCTTGATATACATATCTTTCGTGAATCTCCATTCTTAAATACTGGTAACTCCCATAATTAGTAAACGGCATCCATACAGACCATTCATCAGGACTCATACTAGAAGCCCCAGGAACATCATCATCATACAAAGTTGCCTCTTCTCCACTAAAAACTCCCGTGGTCGACACCAAAATTTTAATATTACTCGGCCACGCATCTTGCCCACCATCTCCCCTTGTGTGGAAACGCATACTATGGATAGATTTTGCAGCCCCAAAGTTCCATTGTATATAACAACTTCCATCAGGATTCGCCGGATTAGTGCCGCCATTGTTAATCCAAGCATTTACCGTATTGTTTCCGCCATAAATACCATCCCAAGCTTCTACAGGATAATAAGACGAACTGAATGATGATGAAGCTGAACATTGTGCACTATCTGTACTATTACCTTGTAACAGAAGCTCACCAAGTTTATCGCCATCAATTGTTAACTTTAATTTATTATCACTATTCCAGCCATCTAATCCCATTTATATTCTCCCCTAAGTTACATTCAAATCTATAATATCTGACCTGTCAAGGGTTTCATTACCCCGACCTTTTCTTGATTCACTATACCAATCATAAAGTGTTTGGCCACTTAAATCAATTATATTGAAATAACCCTCTAATCCTATATACATTTTGCCAGCGCTCAACCCAGCATTAGTATCGGCCCATATAGTGGTAAAATTATTAGATCCCCCTTTTAACACTGTATAAACATCGTAACCAGACTCAAAATTAAAATTATAAGAAGGCACATAACCAGCTTCAGTAAAATTAAAATCACTATATGGCTCAGACCCAGTGCTGCCAAAATCAAAATCCAATCCGGTTACCGTAGTCTGAGTAAAATTAAAAATTTGTGTCATTATACAGTACCTTTTATACTAACTTTATCTAATATTAACGCATTGAATTCTTCCCCAACATCATCGTCAAATGCTACTATAAAATGTGTACCGCTTGAAGGAGTAGTTAAATAATAATATCCGTCAGAAAGCCTAGAAGTATCATAGTCTACTAATGCTCCAGTATCCCGCCTATATAACTTTACCTCCCTACTTACCGGTTGATTATCCTCTGTAACATATCCGTCCAAATAATACACCGGTTCTTCTTCTTCGGCGCCAAAAGTTACAAAATCATCCATACCAGTATAATAAGTTGCTTTCAGCCACGCAGCTGATCTTACAACATCAGAAACCCTAACTTCATCCGTATCACCCCACGGCTGAGCAGAATATCCGCCAAACTCTGAATATCCAGTAGATACGCAATAAGCTACACTATCTTTATAATCCCCGTCAACATAAAAATATGTATTAGTTCCATCAGAAGCGGCTGCCACATGATGCCAACCATTGGAAAGCGCTCTCATATCGTAAGAAGTCAGTCTCCAAGTCCCAACATACGTGCCCAGTAACCCGTTGGTATGATTAAATAAAATAAAATAATCAGTGCCGCCTCTAAACAGACTATGGACACCTGTACCTTGATAAGGCACCTTAAAAAAAGATTCAGCTGTCCAAACATTACTTATACTCACACTAGATTCAGTCACAGCCCCGCCATTTCCATACACATCAAGTCCACGACATATTAAAGAATCGTCAGTAGTGGCTGATCCAACTATATGGCCGTGGTTAACTCCAGTAGAATCCTTAACTTCATTAGCTGTACCGTCATACGAACCAGCAGAATAGTGGTAAGCACTAACAAAACTAGCGTCCCACACCTCTGTTGCTGCCGCCTCACCAATATCACCTATATAATGAGTATTATTGATTTGAGTTTTATCATAATATAAATAAAGTTCAGTATCAGTCCCAGAAACTATTGTGGGAACTTTTGCCCACAGCCAAGCTTGTTCATTTACCCAATCCCAACGCTCTACTTCAGTATAGCAAGGTACGCTTTCACTATTTGTGATCATTATTTTTTTAGTATTATCTGTATACTCTGTTATAGACAAAACCACATCTTTGAACCGCTCGGTATTAGTTTTACTATAGTCTGGAGAATTAAATTCCACTACAAACTGGGAACCAATGGAATCCCAACTAGTAAAATTTATTATTGCACTAAAATTATAAATACCATCCAAATCTACAGTACATAACTGATTATCACTATCTATGGTTATTTCTAAATCATGCCACAGAGTTTCATCTATAGCAATAGCTATTGAATCTCTTAAAGTACCTTGACCACTACCAGCACTAGTTCCAGCATCACGTATCTCTAACTCAGTTCTATCCGTAGTATCACCATTCAAGCCTAAAAAAACTCCCGCAAACTGTTCATTTCTACTACCATACTGGGTCTCTCTAGCTGCATCAGGCTTACAAAATTTTATGTTTGGACTAAGTGCAGTAGAATAATGATCTTTGTGTGGCTGCCATTTACATACAAGTTTTATTACCCCAACTTTATCAAAATATTCTTTAGTAAAGCAACTAGCCCCTGAATGTAGTGAACCGGTTTGATTATTAAGCTCTAACGCACCACTTACAGTAACAGTTGCATTAGGTTGTAAAAACGTATCCCATACAACACTATCCAATGAAGTGCCGGGAAACGCATCCTCCAAACTATCAGAACTACTAACACATAACTCATCAAATATATTAGTTACATCAGCATCAGTTTTACCAGTTCCAGAAGATAAGGTGATCAATACTGGAAAATCAGTAAGATCTTCATCTACTCTGAAACTATCTAAAGTTAATTTTGTTCTTTTTCCCCACCCAGATAACCAAGTCATTATACCACCTCCGTTAGGTACGTAGTGCCTATTATTAAATCCTTATAATCTTCACCCGTTGAGTCGTCTAAACAAACTACATAGCAAGAACCACTGTAAGTTGTTTCTAAATAATAATAACCATTACCACTTGAAGTTGTTGTGTCAACCAAACTCCCATCAGAGCTATTATACAAGTATAATGTTCGAGCAACAGGGAGGCCCTGTTCATAAACATAACCACTAAAATAATACGCACGCGGGCACTCAAACATTTCTATTTCTTGAATAATTAAATAGGTACCATCACCATTATTTGCAGATACATCTATTCTATAATACCTATAACTAGTAATATTATCAAATGTATAGTCTTTCCATTCTTGTTGAGTAAATGATTGATTAGTTTGAGTATCCAGCGTTACTTCTTCACCAGACCAACTTCCAGTACTTGATCCTTCAAAAGTCCAGTCTTTCGGATCATAAGTTCTTGTAGCACTATTTACAGAACATACACGATATTTTTCAACTCTTTTTTTATTTGCCGACCCAAGATCTTGGCCAACCCAACCAGTGGTTGTATACCCACCGCTGTAACTATACCAAGCACCGCTATTATTAGCATCAGTAATATCATCATCCCACGCTGATCCTAGATAGCTTGAATGTTCATCACCTATTGTGTAAGTTGTACTTGTTATATCTGAGCCCCAATCAGAGCAACCCATAATTTATTTCTCCTTAACCAGACACAGTAGTTGGAATTACACTTCCTATTACTAAAGCATCATAACTATCACCAGCATCATCATCCAAACAAACTATACAATGAGATCCACTCCAAGTAGTCGCTAAATAATAATAACCGTTTCCACTAGATGTAGTCTCATCTACTAAAGCCCCAGTATCTCTACGGTGTAAATATAATTGTCGTTGAACAGGAGTACTCTTTTCATACACATACCCAGAAAAACATCCGACAAATGAGTCGCCGTATAGTTCTATTTCACCTATCAAAGCTGAAGACCCTCCTGGTAGAAACGCAACAGTAGTAGAGTCTACATAAACAACTTTCCAATATTTTGCATCTTGTGGAACTGACAATTCTAATTTAAACCCATACTGGAGAGAACCAAGGTGATGTAAAGTAGGAGCATCAAACTGTTCAATAAAAGTCCAAGTTGAATTATTAGTAGAGGCAAATACCTGAAAACTATCATGCGAAGTGTCATACCAATCAGTTGGAGTCACACTAAGAGAACCAAAACATTCTATCCTATAAACGTCATAAGATGCTTCTGTACTACTAAGTTCCACACCATAAGAGTAGTGTGTATACCAATAAGCCCCAGTGGCAGCAGTATATCTAACCCCATCAATTATTTCAGCATCTTCACTTAGTGTAGTCGCTGTATATGGAGAAGTGTCGGGCTCTAAAGCAAGCCCTTTTGTTGGTGTCAATTTTACTATAGCCACACTAATCTCCTTTATTCAATATAATAAACTACATAAACATCATTACCCTCATCTATTACATAAGCACCACTAGTAGTAGCAGTAAATATAGTATTTGAGATATTGTCAGACGAAGTTTGTTCAGTTATAAACATATCATTCAATTCTATACCCGACTCAAAAATTCCACTACCTACCGTATATTCGTTGTCTACATCAGTCCAATCATACAGACAAGTGTACATAACATACAAAGTATCTAAAGTCATATAATAAAATCTGCCGCTCGAAGTCATAAAACATTTTTTTGCTCCTGAAATAGTCGTATAACTCCTGTAACTTTGTGGATCTATCTTAACTACATCAACCCCAGAAGTAGTTATCATACACAAAACATTATCGTTACCATGAATATATCTTACATCATCTGAAGTCAACTCGTGGTAATAAGTCAAATCACTTAGATCAGCCAAACAAGTAACTAACTCATAAGGACTTCCAACACTTCCACTAATACACGTCTTATTTAGATATTTTACCCCATCATCTGTTGTACCAACAAAAACTTTATCATCATTTGCCCATACAGTATTAAACCCACCACTATAGGTTACATAAGCATACTCACCTTCAGATGTTATGTCATAAATTTTTAACCCCTTTGAAGTAGCAGCATATACATAATCATCGGTCCAAACCTGATAAAATACCGCCAGAACACCCCCCAGGATATAAGTAGACCCACTAAAACTAGGTGCAGAATAACCATCAGTTGTAAAATTAAATACACCACCACTAATAGTAGGTATAGCCATTAATTAACTCCCTTGCTCTATTTTATCTTCAACTACAATATTATAGTCTTCAGATAACTCTGGAAGAATATTAACAAAATGGTAATCATTAAAAGGCGTAGGAATTTCAAAATAACCAGTGGAACCGTTAGACACAGTAGCTCCTACAAGAGCACCAGTACTTCTATGATACAAATAAACAGTTCTTGCTGCTGGAACATCTTGAACTTGAACATAACCATTAAAAATGAATACGGGTTTATCTTCCTCCGCTCCAAACGTTATTAAATTGTCCCAATTAGAACAATATGTAAGAAAAATCCAAACCTGCGAACGAACTATGTTCGAAATTCTAGTTTCATCAATAACGCCATTCATAAACCAATCAGCGTTATCAGCATAACTAGCGCCAATAGACAAAGGCGTAGCTACTTGAGTTCTTATAGCAGTAGAATAAGCTTTAGACGACCACAATATTTGATTATCTAGATATGTAATAGCATCATATTTACTATATATTCCAACAAAACAGTGATAATAACCATCATTCAAAGTATTTCCATACGAAGATATATCAAAAACACCACCTATAGCAAACCTGGCCTTAGAAGTATTAGCAACACCTAACTGATAACAGCAATCCGTAGTAGTTTCAGATGTAATAGAATACTGTTTTGACAAAAAACGCGGGCTATCTGACGCACTATCAAGATAAAAAACAGATTCTAAAGTAATATTATCAGATATATCAAATTTAGAGTTAACACCGCAATTTAAATAATCATTACCATCAAAATCTAAACCGTCGCCAACTTTAGCGCTTACTAGGTCATCAGTATCCATAGCACCGCCTGGAGTACCATCATTAGTATATGAAGTTGAATCTAACACATTGCCATTAAGAGGGTTTTGAGCCATATGCCAAACACCTACAAAATTATTATCCCAAACTTGTGTGGCAGCATAATCCCCCGTATCTCCCACATAATTAATATTATCAGAAACACCTTGATCATAATATAAATAAAGGATAGTATCATTTTCTACATCTAATTCATTTATTTTGGTCCAAAACCAAGCTTCTTCACTTCCAGAAGTGGTAACCCATTTTTCTATCTCTGTATAACATTGAACATCTTGTGTTCCAGATGTTGTATAAACCGCAATTTTTTTATCATTAGTTATAGCAGAAGAAAAACCAGCTTGAAAACCTGTTGGAGGAGTATAAGTAAAAGATGATGCTCCGAAATTAGCAGTAACTTCCTCCCCATCATTATATAAACCTGCCATAGCATAAAACTCACCAACCACATTAGTATATGCTGGATTAGTTCCAGAAGCTGGAACTCCGCTAGCTTGCCAAGTACCGTTTTTAGCCCACCAAATTTTATTATTATCAAGATCAAGAGCTATGCTTACCACATCATTAACAGTATAACTATCGCCATAAGCCACATAAGCAGCATGGTATGAATCACCAGTACTTGCCCGATAACCGTAGCCTTCTATATTATCGCCTGGGAAAGTCAATGTTTCGCTAGAAGTACCAATACCAATTATCAGCTGACCAGCTGGCGTAGCGTCTATTTTAACTTCCCAATACCATTTACCAGAAGATCTATAGTCTGTAGATCTAACACCCTTCCACGTAATCGTAGTCGAAGTAGCTGTCAAATCACCATTTGATAATGTTATTCCAACAGCTTTATCGTTAGGATTCCATGTATCATCATACAGTACACCACTACTTGTAAGCTCATCAAACACATTGGTAACATCAGCATTAGTTATACCTGATTGATCAGACAAGTGAATTAAAACTGGAAAATCTTCCACAACTCCAGTACCGGACACAGCAACTATTTGGTCTACCACAGCACGTTCACCGGCAACCCCAGAATGGCTATACCCAGTAGCATCAGTAGTCGAACTATCGTTTCCGCTTTTGTAATAAAGATCATAATTCTCTACTGTTGAGCATAGCGGTATATCATCATAACTAGCGTCACTAAAATAAAAAGCACACACTATCGGTTTGCCAATACTAATGTCAATGTCTATAGGATCAGACCACAAACCCCCAGTAACTACGGAAGCCCCACTATACCCACCACTAAAAGTTACTTGTACTTGATTACCATCAAAATCATACACGTCGCCAGAGTCGGCCTGATGACCTATGTACATATTGGCTATACGCCATTCCGTATTATAGTACCCCAATTTTACTTTTATAGTGCTGGCTTTATAACCTATCCTAGAAGACGGGATAGTATGCCTATAAGTATAACCAACACAAGCAGCACTGCTATCAAAAGCACTATCAGTACCATCATATAGTTCACCTATCTTACTACTATCAATAGTAAGCTGTATTCTTTTATCATAATTTTCATCATGCCAGGTATAATCAGTCATACTTATTCCTCCTTTCCCCACCAAACTTTTAATTTAGCTTCATGATCAAGGGGGTCAGCCGATGCTGGTATGTCTGTTTTAACATACACATTTTTATAGGATTTACTAGGTATATCTTGAACTTGAATCGCAGGTGCCATAGCCACCGCACTAACAGACGGAGAAACTGATCCTAAATCTGATCTTAATGTAAGTTCTACTTGATGATACCGTTTTTTATACAAAAAATACCCATCCTTTCTAACTTCCTTCCATTCCAGAGATCCATTTGTGCCCCACACTGGATCATGATCAGCTGGTAAATCACTAGTTTGATAATCAACAAAATCATCATAAGTATGAGAAAAAACAGCTGGAAAAGCAGTATCCGCTGATGGGCCATTAATAGTTCTAACTATTGTCCCAGCCGCATCAATATATCTTAGACTATAGTCTATCGAAGCCCAAGACACACACCCATTTTGCATTGGTTTAAGTTTAGTACTATAAGCCACAGCTGTGGAAGACATCTCTATGCCAGCACTATTAACATGATAGACATAACTTGTAGTGGCATACCAAAAACCATCTTCATAATCAGTAGCCATACAAACAGCTGATCTAGTAAGATACACAGACTTCACAAGTCCACCAGAGTAACTATACCTCCTTGCATAGTAATCCCCATTATCAATAACCCAACACCCATTATCATTAGTACCACATATTGCCCTAGGAGTATCTAAAGCTATTTGTACTATGGTACTACCAACATTAGTCAAATGTACAACAAAATCAGTACTTGTATCTGTGTACCATATACCATCTCCATTTAATTCCACAGCAAAATCATATATATAATCAACACCAGTTTCATAATATAATGTGTCAACTAGTTTATAATCTAAATGTATAAAATAAGTGCTAACAGCTAAGCCCCATATACCACCATTCACATCAAACTCCATGCCACCATTAAATGCGTAATACTGATAATAACCAATAGGCTTTGTATATAACACATCACCATTCCTATCATAAATATTTATAAGAGAAGCATTATCTCCAGATTTACTTATCGCATATTGTAAACGTGACATTGCTACATGACCAGTTCTTCTATCCACCGCTGTACCAGCTGCATCAGTATAAACAAGATCAGATATAAGTCCTACCCAATCACCGCCATCTCCAGTATCCAAATTATATTTATACAAATACAGATCATTGCTCCCAGTTTCACTAACAGTCCAATAAACCTCGTTTAAAATAACCGGTTCAGTATCACTACTCCTTACTCTAATGGTTCCATTATAAGAATTTTCATCATAACTAACATTAGTAGTGCCGCTTGTAGTATCCGCATCTATTGTAAAATAACTTGAAGAATACCCGTCATCCATTTTAAAAACAGGAGAAGTATAAGTACCAGTTAAATCAACTAGGCTATTATAACTATATAAATATTTTCTATCATAATCTATTTGAGCAAAATAAACACTAGCTCCAAAATCTGTTTTATCCTCATCAATAGCTATAATATAAAGACCCACCATATCTTCTTTTCCAGCACCATAATGTACATACCCAAAATTTATCTTTTCTACCTCTGTAGTATCAAGATTATATCTAAAAAAATAACCAGGATCAAAATGTGGACTACAGCTTACATAAATATATTTGTTATTATACCAAATAGATTCACGTACATTCATATCATCATAAACATCAGTAATATTAAACCAAGTAGTGCTCCACGAATCGGAAGACACATTGTACATTTGTATATAATGACCGGTATCAGTAAATCTTTCTGAGGCATTAACTAAATAAACTCGATCTTTATCATAATCATATGTTACACAGGAAATGTTCTCAGAAAGACCGCTGCCAAGGGACCAGTAGTACTGCCTATACCCATCATCCATAGTAGACCAAGTATCACTCACAGTATCAAACCTTCTAAAATTTCTGTTAGTGATGTCTTCAGCATATTTAGAAGTTAAAGCATATATATATCTTACCCCATCACTACACATAGACACTCTATCATATTGGTTTATCGCAACAGCGCCGCTAAAAGTAGGATTAGGCAGATTCGTCCAGTTATCCACTGATCCACTTATAGTATATTTACCAAAGGTACCGTCATATTTACTTATAACATAAATAGCACCATCACAATAGGACATAACAGCAAAACGGGGGCTCGCTGCAACAGC
>Ga0209013_10005693_pt1 | contig 10680 bp, 9 predicted proteins | sample Cruoilmetagenom2_FD_187291 | JGI IMG/M metagenome (GOLD analysis project Ga0209013, IMG submission 187291) | Oil polluted marine microbial communities from Coal Oil Point, Santa Barbara, California, USA - Sample 2 (SPAdes) (version 2) | ecosystem: Environmental > Aquatic > Marine > Oil seeps ...
CCCTGCGCTGGCTTGGCCGCCACGAGCCGGGGATCCTCGCCAGGGCAGCGACCATCGGGGGCTCGTACGACGCGATGGTGGCCTGCCTGACCGGAGAGCGTTCCGTCGAGCTCAACTGGGCCGTGGAGAGTGGTCTCTATGACCTCCGCACCGGAGCCTGGGCCCCGGATGTGCTGACAGCGGTGGACCTCGATTCGTCGATCCTGCCGCCTGTCCGCCAGCCGGCCGAGATCGTAGGTGCAGTGACCGACCTCGCCGCCGAGCAGACTGGCCTGCGACCCGGCACACCCGTCATCGCGGGCAGCGCGGACCACGTCGCCTCTGCCTTCGCCGCCGGACTGGTTCGCGAGGGTGACCTGCTGGTGAAGCTGGGCGGAGCTGGTGACATCCTGCTCACGACATCGACCCCCGTGACCGACGAGCGGCTCTATCTCGACATGCACCTGTCGCCTGGCCTGTATCTGCCCAATGGCTGCATGGCATCGTCGGGCAGTTTCATCCGCTGGTTCCAGCACGAGCTGGCCGCAGGCGAGTCGCTCGAGAAGCTCGACGCCGAAGCAGGGTCCTCGGGCCCAGGCGCCGGCGGTATCGTGGCGTTGCCCTACATGCTGGGTGAGAAGACACCGCTCAACGACCCCGAGGCCAGGGGAGCCTTCATCGGCCTGAGCCTGTCGCACACACGCGGAGACATCTTTCGCTCCGTCCTGGAGTCCATCGCCTACGGCTTCAGACATCACCTGGACGTATTCGCCGAGCTGGGGATGAGCCCGCAGCGTGTGCGCGTGACCAACGGCGGTGCCCGGTCCGCGCTGTGGACACAGATCACCTCGGACGTCATCGGCCTGCCGCTGGAGAAGCTGCGCTCCCATCCGGGTTCGGCGCTGGGTGTGGCCTTCGCCGCCGGTATCGCCACCGGTGCGTTCGGCGAGTGGTCGGAGATCGAGCGCTTCGTCGAGCCGGGTGCCGTCATCCGGCCCCGGGACCACGAGGCCTATGACGAGCCTTACGCGCGCTATCGGGCGCTGTACCCGGCCCTCAGGGAGCTGACCGCCCGCTCCTAGTGGTGGTAGGGAAGGCCTCCGCTCACGATCAAGTGGCTGGCCGTGATCTGGTCGGCTGCCGGCGTGCACAGGAACGCGACTGCACCGGCGATGTCCTCCGGCGCTTCGAGTCGCTCGAGGATGAGCCGTTGGCGATACTCCTCCTTGACCTCGGCCGCGGAGATGCTGCGCCGGTCGCCCTCGAGCACCCACTCAGCCTCCATCATCTCGGTCTCGACGTCGCCCGGACCCACGGCATTGACGGTCACTGCCGGCGCGAACTCCTGCGCGGCTACCTGGGTCAGTCCCACGACGGCGAACTTGGCCGCGCAGTACGGGCCGAAGAACTTGGTCGTGCAGTTGAACTGGGCCACGTACGAGCCGAGGTTGACGACGCGGCCCCAGCCACGCTCCATCATCGCGGGTGCCAGCCGGCGCATGCTCAGGAAGGTGGCCTTGGCCATGATGTCGAGGTGGCCGTCCCAGTCATCTTCGGAACAGTCGACGATGGCCCGGTACAGCGAGATGCCGGCGTTGTTGACGAGGATGTCGATACCACCAAGGTGTTCTACAGCGCGGTCGCAGACCTCATGCACTGCGGCCGTCTGCGAGAGGTCGCCCACGGCCAGCTCGGCCCGGCGACCGAGCCCGCGGATGGCTTCGGCGGTGGCGGCCGCCGTCTCCGCGTCCAGGTCATTGACTACGACGTCAGCTCCATCCTCTGCGAGGCGCAGGGCGATGGCGCGTCCGATACCGCGACCGGCACCAGTGACCAGCGCTCGCCGGCCTTCGAGTCCACCCATCTCACTCATTTCACTGCTCCGAATGTGAGGCCCTTGACGAGATAGCGCTGCGCGACCAGCGCGAAGATGAGCATGGGGATGATGGCGGTCACTGAGGCGGCCGCCATCTCCTGCCAGCGCATGGCGGCATAGCCGCGATAGCTGGCCACCGCGATCGTGACCGTGCGAGACTCGTCGAACGTCAGCGACAGCGCGATGGTGACCTCGTTCCACATCACGATGCCGACGAGTACGGCGGTCGCGGCAATGCCCGGAGCCGCCAGCGGCAGGTACACCCGCACCAGCGACTGCAGCTCGGTACAGCCGTCTACGCGAGCCGCGTCGCCAAGGTCCCGCGGTACCTCGCTGAAGAACGCCTGGATGAGCCAGATCGCGAAGGGGACGGCGAAGACCTGGTAGATGAGCGCCAGTCCGATCTGCGTGTCGAAGAGACCGATCTGCTGGTACAGGACGTACATCGGGATGACGAAGAGGAACTCCGGTAGCGCATAGGCCAGCAGCAGCCACAACGCCAGCCAGCGGCCGGCGCGGACACGGAAGCGAACGATGGCGTAGGCCGCCGGCGCGGCGATGACGATCGCCAGTACGACTCCGAGGCCCACTACGATAACGCTGTTGAAGAATGCGGCCGCGAAGCTGCCCTGCTGCCAGATCTCGACGTACTTGCTGAAGTCCGGGATGTAGATGAGGTCAGGCGGCGTCTTGAAGGCGTCTACGGGCTTCTTGGTGGAGATGACGAAGAGCCAGTACAGCGGGAAGAGCGTCAGGCCGATGGCGATGATGGCGACGCCCCAGGCTGTCGAGAGCTCCAGGCGCTGGCGGTTCTTGCGGGTGAGACGGGGCTGCTGGCTCATCCGACCGGGTTCTCCGAGCGCCCTGCACGGCGGATCGCCATCACGAGCACCAGCACGACAGCCGCGAAGATGACCATGGCCGTCATCGACAGGCTCATGCCCTGTTGCTTGAAAGCGACACGGTAGGCCAGGACCTGGACCGATTCGGTCGTAGTGAGCGGCCCGCCACCCGTCGTGCCGAAGATGATGGCGAAGACCTTCATGCAGTCGATGGTGCGGAACAGCAAGATGACCAAGATGATCGGCTTCAGCATCGGCAGTATCACGTAGCGCAACCGCGCGAAGAAGCCGGCTCCGTCGACCTCGGCGGCCTCGAGCGGCTCGCGCGGCAGGGCTTGCAGCCCGGCTGAGAAGACGATGAAGACGAAGGCCGTCTGCCACCAGGTGTCGATGAGGATGATCGAAGCCATGCCCATCGCAGGATCGCCCAGGAAGCCCAACGGCGGGAGGCCGATCTGGCGCAGGACCAGGTTCACGGGGCCGATGGTGGGATCGAGGATGACCTTCCAGATGAGTGCCACGATGATGCCCGAGACCATCAGCGGCACCAGCAATAGCGTTCGCACGACGGCCGCACCGCGACTCAGCCGGTTCACCACGAGCGCGAGGCTCAGGCCCAGGATCAGCTCCACGGCCACCGCGCCGATGGTGAAGACGAAGGTGTTCCAGAGTGAGATCTGGAAGCGCTCGCTGGACAGGAGCTCGAGGTAGTTCTCCAGCCCGACGAAGTTGAAGCGCTGACCCCAGTTCCAGTCGAACACGCTCATATAGAGCGAGTAGAAGGTGGGATAGAGCGAGGTCAGGCCCAGGATCACCAGGAGCGGGATGAGGAAGCGGGTGCCTCGGTCGGTGCGCGTGCCTCCCGGATCGTGAGTCATCGGTGGGTCGGCGGAGTAGCTGGTCCAGTCAGCGTAGGGCCTCGCTCGTGGTACGCCCTGCCTCGGCAGGGCCTCGGCAGGGTGTGGAGGACGCTCGCCGGCTCAGGCCGGCGAGCGTTGGTTCAGTGCGGTTGATGCTAGGAGACGGCTGCCAGGAGCGCCTCGTTGCCAGCCGCGCAGGCGGTGGCAGGATCCTCGCCGTTGGCGATGGCCAGCATCGTATCGACGATGGCGAGTGCAGGAGTACCCGTCCAGCCCTCCCTGAGGACCACGGTCGTCCGCGAGTCGGACATCGCGTCGTTCACGGTCGCAGCGTACTCGGGTACCAGCGACTCGGTGTAGCCCGCATCCTCATACGAGGAGAGGCGCGGAGCGCCGCCGGTGTACGTGCCGAGCTTGGCGGTGTTGGCCTTGTCGGTCATGTACTGGATGAAGTACCAGCTAGCGTCCTTGCTGGCTGAGTTCTTGGGGATACCGAGGCCCCACAGCCAATGGCCGGTCTGTGAGTTCTCTCCTGCCTGCTGGGGGGGCAGCACCATGTATCCGGTCTTGCCCACCACGACGGACTGCTCAGGATCCTCGTATCCGGGGCCGAACAGGCTAGCGTCGATGAAGAACGCTGCCTTGCCCTGCTGGAAGAGGGTGTTGGCGTCGGGCCAGTCGATGGCGAACTTGTTCACAGGACCGGCTGCCAGCATGTTGGCGTAGTCAGCCAGGCCCTTGCAGACGGCGGGATCGTCCAGGCGCGGCGAGTCCCAGGCCCCGTCGAACCAGATGTTGTAGGGCGTCGGCGACTCCATGTCACCGACCGCGTTGAGCACCACGCCCGTGAGCGTGTCCATGATCGTGTCGGAGCGGATGCCTCGCATCACCGCGCCCGCGACCCCGTCGGACGCGCCTGCCTCGTTGATCGTGGCTGCTGCCGCGATGAGCTCGTCCATGGTCGTCGGGAGCACGCCGTCGAGGTACTTGTCGACGTGATCCTTGTTGTAGAAGAGTGTGTAGGCCTCGAAGGCGAGGGGGATGCCGTGGGCCTCCGCATCGTCCGCACCCGGCGGGTACATCACCCCGCCCATGAAGCCATCAGGGAAGTCCGCGAAGTCGTAGTCAGTCGACGTCTTCGTCGGGTCCTCGATGTACGGCGTCAGTGACTCGACGGCGTCGGCACTGTACTGGGTGAAGGCCGTCGAATCCATGGGCAGGAAGTAGACGTCCGCGCTGCCCTCGGCGGCTCGCACCGTCTGCTCCATCTTGTCGAAGTAGAGGTCCTCGGCCAGGGTCTGTACATCGACCTCGATGCCGGTGTCGGCCGTGAACTGGTCCAGTAGTCCGCTCGCGGCCATTCCGTCCACTATCGGATGCACGGGTGCCAGGAAGGTGACGGTGTCGCCCTCGTGCGTGCGCCAGTCGAAGTCCTGTGCGCTCACGGACATCGCCGGTACGGCTGATGCCGCGACGGCCATCATGACCGCTCCTGCGGTCAACGTGATCGGACGCTTGGTCATGCTCTGGGTCCTCCTCTCGAGAGTGTGGTCATAGGAGCTGCTGACTGCGGGCTCCCGCGGCGTCGGGATGACGCCCTCACATTGGCGCCCGAACGGCGCCGCGTAGGGGGTGACTAGGGCGGGTCGTCAGCCCGTTCGTCACCGTCGGTTATGGGCCCACCTCCTGATGCATCGGGGATTCGTGGCTGGTTACCGGCTCGATCGGTGGCGTGGTGTCAGGATCGTCGCCCCCGAGGACCACACGCAGGCCGCGTTGCTCGAGGGCCTCGTGCATCTGCGGGTCGATGCGATCGTCGGTCACCACGGTGCCGACCTGCTCGAAGCCGAACATCAAGCCCGGCGCGACACGGTCGAACTTGCTCGAGTCGGCCAGGATCACGGCATCTCGAGCGATGTTTCGCATGACGCGGTCCACGGCGATCTCACGCACCTGCTCGGTCATGAAGCCCATGCCCAGGTCGATGGCGGAGGCGCCCATGAACACGGTGTCAGCGCGCAGATCGCCCAGGGCCTCCTCGGTGAGGTGCCCGCGCATGCTGTGCATCCGTGGCAGCACGACACCACCGAGCACGACGAGCTCGACCTCATCCGCGTCGAGCAACACCGTCGCGACGTCCAGAGCGTTTGTGATGACCGTGAGGCGGCGGTGCCGAAGGAGCCGTGCCATCTCGAGCACCGTCGTGCCGCTCGAGAGAGCGATGGTCGAGCCATCCTTCACGAGCCGGCTGGCAGCTTCACCGATCTCGGCCTTCTGGGAGAGCCGTGGATCTGGCTCGCGCGGGCCCGCGGCAGCACCTTCAGCGAGGGTGGCGCCTCCGTACGAGCGGATGACGCGGCCATCACGCGCGAGTCGCTGCAGCGTGCGCCGGACCGTGGCCTCGGTGACATCAAGGGCATCGGCGATGTCGGACACGGACGCGGAGCGTGTGGCGTGAAGAAGATCCATGACGCGCTCGTCACGGCTACCGGAAGCCATCGGAGGATTGTGGGCGTAGATGTTCGAACTGTCAACTAGAATAGTGCAGTTCGCGCACCAATGTGGCCGACAACGTCGAATTCGAACGCCAGACGTGTCTGAACTGGTATCCTGAGCCACCATGGACCGACGATTGATCGAACTCGCCAAGCGACCCGACGTGCTCGTCGGACACTCCATCCTCGAGGAAGCCGTGCTTGCCGGGCCCGGCTCGTACGTGCTGCTCAGCCAGCCCGAGCCGCTCGCCCAAGTGCCACGGACGGTCGTCGACCGGGCCGCTGCGGTGGTCATGGTCACGTCCCTCGACGAAGCAGTGCTGGAGGGCACCGCGAGCGAGGTGCCCGAGGTTGAGCGCGTCGTGGGTATCGGCGGCGGCATGACCATGGACAACGCCAAGTACGTAGCCTGGAAGCGGGAGCTGCCGCTGGTCCTGGCGCCGAGCATCATCAGCGTCGATGCCTCGGTCACGAACACCGTGGCCATCCGCCGCAACGGCACCGTCGAGTACGACGGTTTCGTGGTGGCGGAGCCCATCATCGCCGACCTCGACCTCATCTCGGCCGCGCCCGAGCGGCTCAACCGTGCCGGCGTGGGCGACCTGCTCTCCATCCAGACGGGCCGCCACGATTGGGCGCTCGGAGCCAAGACGGGCACCATCGCCTTCGACGACGAGATCGATATCGCGGCAGCCAGCGTGCTCGAGGCCCTCTACGGTATCGCCGACGAGGTGGCGGCCGTGACCGACCGGGCCCTGGAGCACATCATCCGCGCCTACGTGGCCGTCAACGCCCTGCTGCTCGATGCCGGACACAGCGGCCCGGAGGAAGGCTCGGAGCACTACTTCGGCTACGCCACCGAGGCGCACACCGGACGCTCCTTCGTGCATGGTGAGCTCATCGGCCTGGGCACCGTGCTCATGTCCGGCCTGCAGGCCAATGACCAGGCTCGGGCGGCGGCCTTCCTTGACCGCTGCCACGTGGAGTGGCGCCCCGAGCAACTCGATGTCGATGCCGGCACCCTGCACGCCATCCTCGGCGGGCTGCCCGACTTCGTGCGCCACGCCAGCCTGCCGCACTCCATCATCGATGAGACGACCTTCGACCCCGCCACCATCGACGCCATGCTCGCGTCTCTCCCCGCCCCAACGACCTGAAGACCCTCGCCGCGCCCGACAGGAGGATCCCGATGACCATGACCAGCAAGGACCAGGCCGCCGACGCCCAGCTCTCGGTCATCCCGCCCGAGAACCTCACGCGCTGGCACGCGTCGATCGCCGACGACCTGCGGGCTGCCTTCGAGGATGTGCTCCCGGTCGGGAAGTACACGCTGGGCAAGCAGCTCGCGGCCTTCGAGGAGGAGTTTGCCGCCTACAGCGACAGCAGCCACGGCATCGGCATCAGCAGTGGCACCGCTGCCCTCCACCTGGCCCTGCGCGCCCTGGGTGTCGGACCCGGCGATGAGGTCATCACCGTGCCCAACACCTACATCGCCACGGTCTTCGCCATCAGCTACACCGGGGCCACGCCCGTCTTCGTCGATGTCGATCCCGGCACCTCGAACATGGACCCGGCCCGCGTCGGTGCCGCGCTCAGCGACAAGACCAGGGCCATCGTGCCGGTGCACATGTACGGGCAGTGCGTGGACGTCGACGCCATACGCGCCGCGGCTCCGGGTGTGCCCATCCTCGAGGATGCCGCCCACGCGCATGGCGCCACACTGGGCGATCGCAAGGCCGGCAGCCTCGGCGAGATCGCGGCCTTCAGCTTCTATCCCGCCAAGTTGCTGGGCGCGCTCGGCGATGGCGGCTTCATCACCACCTCCGACGACGACCTCGCGGCCAAGGTGCGCCAGCTCCGCTACATGGGCCAGGCCGGCACGAAGCACGAGCACCTGGTGCTGGGCTTCCAGGAGCGCCTCGACGAGATGCAGGCAGCGTTCCTGCGCATCAAGCTCCGCCAGATGGAGGATCAGCTCGCCGGCCGACGCCGTGTGGCCGCCCGCTACGACGGGATGCTTGCCAACACGCCGCTGCAGCTTCCACCACGGGACGCAACCGGCCGTCACGCCTACTACCAGTACACCGTTCAGGCGCCGCGACGCGAGGACCTCCAGGCCTTCCTCGAAACGCGCGCCATCAAGACGCAGATCATGTACCCCAAGCTGGTGCCCGACCAGGGTGCCTACGAGACCCAGCCGTGCCGCGTTGCCGATGACCTCGCCGTGGCGCGTTCCCTCGTGCCCACGGTCCTGTGCTTGCCCATGTTCGCTGAGTTGACCGACGACGAGGTCGAGCGCGTGAGCGCGGCCATCCGCGACTTCTACCAGGGCCAGTAGCGATGCGAATCGTCGTCCTTGGCGGCTCAGCCTCCGCCACGCCGGAGTTGGCCGACGCACTCATCGACTGGCCCGGGGGCGTCGACCGGCGTCCGGAGCTCGAGCTCGTGCTCTACGCGAGGTCGGGCGATCGGCTGGCCATCGTGGCGGGCGAGACCCGGCGCCGGCTCGAGGGAGCAATAGGCGCACCCATCGCGGTCGTCACCGAGACCGACCTCGGTGCCGCGCTCGATGGCGCCGATGTCGTCCTTGATGCGGTGCGCGTCGGCGGCCTCGCAGCCCGTGTCTTCGACGAGTCCTATCCCCACCGGCTCGGGCTTCCGGGCGAGGAGACCATGGGCCCGGGCGGGTTCGCCAACGCGCTTCGCACGGTGCCCGTGGCCACCGAGCTGTGGGCGGAGGTGGCACGCCGCGTGCCCGATGCGCTCAAGATCAACCTGACCAACCCGTCGGGCATCGTCACCGCGGCTGCCGAGCACCAGCTCGGCCTGCGCATCTTCTCGGTGTGTGACTCGCCGGTCGTGTTCTGCGACAAGATCGGCGACCGGCTAGGCATCGCGGGCGATGAGGTGCGACGCGGCTATGTGGGCATGAACCACATCGGCTGGTGGGTGCCACCCGACAGCGAGACCCTCGAGGCCCTGGCCGACCTGGTCACCGGCCAGGAGCTCGCAGCCGTGCGCGCTCAAGGTGCCATCGGCGCGCCCTACGTTCGCTACTACGTCCACCCGGATCGGCTGCTGGCACTGCAGCTGGAGGCAGGGGAGACGCGTGCACAGAAACTGCAACGCCTTGAGGCCGAGCTGCTGGCCGGGTACTCGTCCGGTTCGACCGAGCTGCCCAGCCGGGGAGCGGTCTGGTATGGCACCGCTGTCTTGCCCCTCGTCGACGCCTGGTTCAACGGCTCCTCTCGCGTGCTCATGCTGGGCCTGCGTAACGACGGGCGCCTCCCGGGCTTGCCCGACGAGGTCGTCACCGAGGGACCGGTGCAGATCGCGGAGCCGCGGGTGGTGGAGTCGCTCGACGCGGCCTCGCTACCGCCGTTGCCAGCGTCGCTGCTCGCCCAGCACGCTACCTACGAAGCGCTGGCGGTCCGGGCCTGCCTACCGGAGGCCACGCGTGACGACCGCATCGCCGCTCTGATGAGCAACCCGATGGTGCCCTCGTACGACGTGGCAGAGGGCCTGCTCGCCGACATCGAAGCCGGCTCGCCGAGCTGATCCATGCCCGGTCGACTGATCATCGCCGTCGACATCGGGGCGACCAAGACGCTGCTGACCGTCCGGTCCGTCGACACCTTGGCGAAGGGATGGAGCGGGGGGCATCCAGTGGTTCGCGTCGAGACTCCGACCGAGGCAGCCGCGCTCGTCGACTGGGTGGCCATCGAAGCCGATCGGCTGGCAGCCTCGAGCGGCGGGAGCCTCGTTGCTGCGGGCATCGCGGCACCTGGACCGCTCGATGCCCAGCGTGGGATCGTGACACGTTCCTCGAACCTGGGCTGGAGCGACGTCCCGATCGTGGAGATGGTGGGCGAGCGCCTCGGCATCCCTGCCGCCCTGGAGGATGACGCCAACACAGCCGCACTGGGGGAGTGGCACTTTGGAGCGGGACACGGAGCTGATCCCTTCGGTTACCTGACCGTGAGTAGCGGCATCGGTGGTGGGATCGTGGTCGGCGGGCACCTCGTGCGTGGTGTCGGCGGCAACGCCGGCGAGGTGGGCCACATCGTCATCGACACTGACGGTCCGCTGTGCGCCTGCGGGCGGCGCGGCGATGTCGAGTCCTACGCCGGAGGTTCGGCTCTGGCTCGTCGGGCGACCGACACCTGGCCGGGCGGCAGCACGGCCGACGGCCAGCCCGCGCCGGCCACGGCCGAGGAGATCTTCCGGGCGGCCCGCCACGGCGACGCCCAGGCCGCGACGCTGGTCGACGATGCCATCACGGCACTCGCCGTGTCCTTGGCGGCCATGGCTTCGGTCATTGAGCCCGAGACGATCGTGGTCGGCGGCTCGATCGGGCTCGGACAACGTCGCGCCGTGCGCGAGGCCGAGGCGCGAGCTCGCGGACGAATCCTCCGAGAGAACGGCAAGTCACTCCGGGTCAAGGCAGCGGCTCTCGGAGACGAGAGCGTGCTGGCAGGAGCCGCCGACCTGGCGCTCCGAACGGCGCCTCGCTGAGGATCGCCGGTCTACCAGCGGGGCTCGTTCACGATGCCCTCGATTCGGGCCAGCACGTCGTCGAGGATCTCTGCTGTGTGGGCCGCGGAGACCGAGAAGTCGGTGTGGAAGTA